>Ga0065711_1032260_pt1 | contig 27678 bp, 29 predicted proteins | sample Hoacrofraction12_FD_59098 | JGI IMG/M metagenome (GOLD analysis project Ga0065711, IMG submission 59098) | Hoatzin crop microbial communities from Cojedes, Venezuela - Epithelial fraction 12 v2 (version 2) | ecosystem: Host-associated > Birds > Digestive system > Esophagus > Crop | place...
GGGGGGGGGGGGGGGGAGAATATTGCAGAAAGATAGAGTCCCTTGTGGTGCTGGTACTCTGCTGGCCGGCCCCTGAACAGGTCTGGATCCAAAACACGTGGCAGCCCAGCCCCTGCATCACACAATGCTTTTGCTTCGATGGCAGGAAGGGCCCACAAGCACAAGCACTTTAGCAAGCTACAACCACCAATCCAGCATAAAGCCACGCGTCGCTGCTGACGGGCACAAACAACAGCCTGACGCTGTGTCCTAACAACACATCAGGAAACAGCAGCTCTCGGGGACAAAAATGCAAGAGGAACCGGCTCTCACCTCTGCACTTGGCGGTAGGATCGGGGGCCAGGGGGTTTCCGAAGAAGCCGTCTTTGCAGCGGTCGCAGTAGAAGCCGGCGGTGTTGTAAATGCACTTGAGGCACTCGCCCGTCTGGCGGTCGCAGTTCCCCACGGCGTTGGGGTCGATGTTGTCGTTGCACTGGCAGAGGCGGCAAGGCCTCACAGCACCGTTTGCGCCCAGCGGGTCTCCGAAATAGGCGTCGTCACACAGCTCGCACCTCTTGCCTGGGACGCGACACAAATGCACGTGCTGCAGCAGAAGCCCTTTGCTGCTGTCTCACTCAGACCCCCTTTGCAGTCCCTTCTTAAACTCTCCAGCTTTCTCCCCTTTCCTCCCTCTGCTGGGGCCAGAAAGGTGCACAAAACCACACACATATCCCTCCCCATCTCTAAATGTAAGTCGCTTTTTCACTGGAACTTTGCATTATGAATTACTTCAACTCCTTCTTTCCCTCCTGTCCCTTTAAGCCAAGCCTATTTGTTGTAGTTGTTAAATTAAGAGCCTGAGCAGGTAGAGGTCTGTGGGGCATCACCGCTCGACAAAGTCCCACTGCCAATGAGACGTGCTAAACCTCCACAGGCAGCCACTGAAGCAACCAACTCAGCAGCTCCCTACATTTCCTGCAGATCTGACCTCCCCAGCCAGCCATAAACTCCATTTCCGAGGCAGTTCTTGCACACGCAAATCCTCTTTTTCCTCGCATCCCAAGAAAGCGTCGGGAAACAGAAGGAACTCTTGTGCGATCACACAGCTACAAGTAAAGGTGAGCTTGTAACGACACCTGAGCTGCAGGGAACCTGGACCCCTGGACTCCGCTTTGGTTCACAGCACCCATGGGAACCCCCACAAGCTGCCTCTGCATTTGGTCAGGGGCTTTTCTAAGCATTTCAAGCACTTGGAGGTGTTTTGTGCTTTGTATTCTGCCATGCCAAGCACAAAATCAGCAGAGAGGCACAGAGGCGGCCAAGCATCCTAAGGCTTCCTTGCTGTTTGCAGGCAGCACAAAAGGCTCTGCTCAATGACGCAGGTACGTGCTCGGACTTCACAGTTTATCACTACAAAAACAAGATCTGTACCCAATCGCATATTTCTCTTTAAAACTGCTCAGTGTAAATTTGGTCTGGTATTTTTTGAGCAGTGTTTGTGAGTCACTGTAGCCTTTCTGCTCTTCCTAGGGAGGGCACTGGCCCTCCCCTGCAAGCATCCCTCAGTGCCTCTCTGGCTGGCAAACTGCATCTTCTAATTTTATTTCAGTCTGACCTGCCTTCCTGGCTCTTTTAAATCTATCCTATTTTCTGCCCTACACTGTGCAATTAACAGAGCTCTACCAGAAGCTAGCACGGCTCACCTATGCAGCACAGAAACGTTCACACTTAGCACAGATTAAGCGTTTGTTCCCCTTTTGCTCTTGAGAGACAGAAACAAAGAACATGGGTAGCCTCGAACCTTGCACAGGACAGAAAACAAGGCTGAGGAAGGGAGAAGGATTTGAACCAGAAGACACAGCAGCTATCAGTGCTGCTCCCTGTGGGTCAGAGCCCCAGAACTGGCAGGAGACACATTTCCACAGGCACGTGGGGTGTAGAATTAAAAAGACTTTTCGTGTAGGAACACACCTGTAGTGCCAACCTGGCAGCTGGTGCACACCACCTCTTTTGTGCGGGGCACGATGGCACAGCTCGAGCTGCCTGGGCATGGGCAGGGCTGGCAGTCTGAGGCCGTGCCCGCTGTCGCGTCTCCGTAATACCCATCACTGCACTTCTCACAGTGAGACCCCGCCGTGTTATCCCTGCAATTGCACACGCCTGGAACAGAGAGGGACATGGTTTTTGCTTCATCAGCCAACCCAGAAAGAACAACCTCTTGCTGCTCCCTGTTTTATCAGCCCTGCTTACCCGTCTCAGGTTCGCACGTCTCGCTGTGCCCATTGCACATGCAAGGCACGCAGGTGCTGTACGGCCCGAGGCTCGGCGTCTCTCGCCGGTACCCGGAGGAGCAGCGCTCGCAAAACTGCCCCTCGTATCCCACCGGACAGGAACAGCTCTCCACCCAGGCCACAGGCACGCCAGGTCCAGGACGAGCGCTTGTGATGGTAACGTCATCCAGGTGGCCGGCACCTAGAAAGCACCGAGAGGGGAAACGCTTTGTAACTACAAAGGCTCTCATCACTGCGTCACCAAACATACATCTATCTGAACGGTACAAGAGACAGACAGGGGGATGCTCGCAGTTAGTAAGATGAATCAAGAAGCAAAATCCTCCAGGAAGGCTTAGGCAGCTGAGAGAAGATGCAATATAGCTCACGAAGGGCACGCGCAGGGCAAGGAAGTTGAGAATAACAATACAAAGGAGGCTGCTGAGAACAGCATGTGAACAAGTACAGTCAGTTAAAATAAGTTACATTTTTGCATGCATACAGTTTCCATTTCCAAATCAAATACCAAAACCAATTCCTGTCTTACTAGGGAGGACAGACCATATCTCCAACAATTTTAATATACAGTCTCTAACACAGCATCTGCAAACCACACCTTGGGGCAAACTCTTCAGCTATTCCTCTCAAGCCATTCCTTCATCTGGTATTTGAGCGCTCCCCCTGCCCCTTCCTCGGAACAGAACAGAGCCCAGACACAACCTAGATGTTTTTTAACGTATAGGAGTGTGTTTGTACCACCGCAGCAGCTCTAGAGCACAGAGCAGAGCCTCAGCTCCCGCAGAATAGCAGCAGCTACAGCACTCGGGATGGTTTGCTCCACACCTTTCCTCCCCTTCACTTCACAACCCCACATTCCTCTTCATGAGCCACCTCTGCTGAAAACACTTGGAGCTCTCCCATCTTCCCTAAATGCAAATTCATCCTTTGCATCTTTCTGCAACAATTCTTCTTCACACGACAATACTCAAAGATCCAGGTATTTTTGCTTCTAATTCGTGCCCGATTTTTATAAACCCTCATTACGAGGAACTTTCACCCAAGTTCAGCACAGACAGCCCTTTCGAGACCTCATCTTTCCCATCTGTCATGCCAAAGCAAGACCAGGAAACAAGCGGATGTAACCATTCCCAGGAGGGCAGAAACCAAGGCCAAATGCTGTAAAATCCCTCCATCTCTCCTACCGTGTCTTTCAGGACTCTGTGCTATTTCTACTGACTTGGAAGACACTGGCTACGCAACATGGCAAAACCCCCACGATCAGAAGCAAAGGATCAGCAGGTGATGAGTGCTCAGCTTCCAGACTCGCAAAGGCAGCATGCTTCTTGCCCATGTCCTCTTCAGCAGGCCTGGGAGAAGCTGTTACACAGCAAGGCCAGGCGTAAAACAATCGGCACAGGCTCTGCCAAATAAGCTGCCACAGCTGCTTATGACTGGGCCCTACGATCAAGCAACCTGAGCGCCAGACGAATGAGTCTGCCTCTCTCTTCTGTGGCATTCTGCTCAGCGACTTACTTCTCTCGCTGTACGTCCCACGGATCTTGATGGAAGTCAAGTTGTGGAGAAGCTTCTGGAAGTCAAATGCCGTAAGAGCAGGCCTCCATGGGTAATCTGTAGCTTCATGGAGCCTACGGAGAAGATCCAGGCACCATCAGCAAAGCTTTCAGATGCTAACAGCTGTGCCCTTTTAAAGCACCCTTTCCAACAGCGGTATGCTATTGCAACATAATTCACATACGCTTACGCAACGCTGCTAGACAGCGAGCTTCAAATTAACCTGATAAAACCGCTCTTCTGAGCTAAAATAAATGCTGTTTGTTTTCTCAATAGCTCAGAGACCAGAGGCACCACAGGAGGGTCCCAGCTGCTCCCACCACGCCTGGAGAGTCCTCTCACCTGAAGGTATAGGTAAGCGCGTTCTCGCTGGGGTAGGGGTTGCCCTGGGCAATCAGCGGCACTGACACTCTCAGCCCAGCCCCTTCCAGCACCAGGTCCTCTGCAGAGAGGCGCGTGTCCCGCCTGTCCACACGGAAGGAGAAGGTCAGGTTTTGCCCATAACTCAAAACCTGGTTGCCCAAGAACTTGCCTGAAAGGAGAAATCCTTACAGTTAGGGGACAGAACAGAAAAGGCACAAGCAGCACAGAAAACCTTGCTTCTTGAACGACTTACGTGGTGCAACAAAGTACATGGGGAAGTAGCTGTCTGAGATAACAGAGATATCCTGGGTCTCGGCACTCCACTGGAGTAAGACTTCCGAGCCATCACGCTGCTCAGCACGCCACTCATCCTCTCCTGAAAAATCAAACATGCAAAAATTAACACCCTTGGAAGATGGCGCTTTGCACAGACTTTTTGTGTCATACTGCATACTGCCCATATATAACTAATCTACAGTCTGTACACTGGCACTAACAGACTTCAGAACGCAGCTGTGCAGGAGGACGTAGACAGCAAACATCATCTTTCCAATTAAAGTCCCTAACTCCAGTGCAGACTTGAACCCTCTGAACTTTGAACCCTATGACAACTACTTGTTCAGTACCTTTTTTTTCTAAAGAGCTTAAGCAGTGATCGGAAAACCTGCAGTCTCCTAAGACTTAATGCAACTTCCAGACTTTGTACAAACTGTTCTCCAGTGGAATTTTAATTAAAAAATATATTATTTTCAGACTGTGTAGCACAAACACACACACAGAGGAAACTGACTGTATGCGAAAAGATTTCTCCTGAGCTTACACACCCAATGGAAACACAACTGTGTTTTACTCGGACACCAAATCTAGAGTGATTACAACCCTCTCAATCAGAAACTCCTGATATGGTTCTAAACTTAAGAAAATACCCCCTCGCCAGCACCCCTCTCAAGCTGTAAAAGGGTTACATTTCCAATTCCTGCTTGCACCTGCACTGTGTAGTTAGCACTGGGTGCCTGAGGCCAGAGCTATGAATTCACTCCTCCCTAGCTCAACAAACGAGCTGCTGACTGGGAAGCTCCCAGTAACTTCAGCAGTAACTCAGCACTTCCAAAAAAGGGATCCTGGACCTGCCTGCCCAAGGTTTGCGATCTTGCACAAGGAGGAAGGAGCAGGGTGGAGGGGTTTGGTTTTTTGTTTTGTTTTGGGGGTTTTTTGTTGTTGGTTAGGGTTTTTTTGGGGTTTTGGGGTTTTTTTGTTGTTTTAAATCACTTCTAAATTGCGCCTACAGCCCAACTTGAGACTCAAAGGAAGGCTCAATTTTACCAAACTGGAAGCTGGAGGTGATGCTGTAGATACTGTAGCCGATGGCATTGGTGCAGACTGAAGAGTGTCCAAAACAGAAGCAGGGGGTACAGCCCCTTGGATTGGAGGAATCCAGATGGAAAAATCCAGGTTTGCATCTGAAGATGCAAAGGAAAGAGAATTAATTTCCCTGATGTTCACCTCAGGCCATCACTTGAATGTTTCTCATTCTTGAAACAAAGCCATGGGAAGAGACACTCACCTCTCGCAGTGGAAGCCTTCAACACTGTCCTTGCATGTACACCGTCCTGTCTCGACGTTGCATTCCCCTGTGCTGCCAGCCAGATCGCAAGAACAGGGCCTGAAAGAGCCAGGAGAGAGGATCGCTCATAAAGAGCCACACAGAGAAGGATTTAAAAAGGTCCTTAGTTCTCTTTTGTTGAGCAGCAGTCCTCCTTACCTGCACCCGGCTTCAGACAGGGAGTGGAAGCCTGGCTGGCACCGGTCGCACTTCTCGCCCATCACGCCGGGTTTGCAGCTGCACTGGCCATAGCTGTCGCACTGCGTGCTGAGGGAGCCTGCGGGGAGAGCAGGGACAGGCACCTCAGATGAACCACCCACTTCTATTCGCCTACAATTTTTTCAACTTTACAAAATGGGCAAGACATATGGGAAAAGAAAGTGGGAAGCACAGCTTCAGGCTGATGAGTGACAGCTTTCCTAAAGACTGCCTTCAGTTGTTCACAGGGATTTTTCCCCTAGCAGCTTGAGATGAATCGTCACCTAGTCTTCCAAACTATATTCAGCTTCAAGTATTCCTACCAACCACCATTTTTATATATAATTTTAACTTCTAGTTGCATTCTGGTCCTTATTCCTGTTTCATCCTCAGTGTTACCTCTGTACACCACTAATTCCACGCCTGTTCCACCCCGCACTGCACCATTTCCGAGATTTTTATTCCCTGAATCCCTTGTGTTCTCCCTAATCACCATCTTCCCTTTGCCAGGGGATATCCTGACCTCTCCCTTTCACACTCCGATTTCCTCCCCTGATTCCCAAGTTGGATTTAAAGACTAAACTGCCTACTCGGAGCAAGGCTGCGTGTATCACTATTAACCCTAACAAACTCTGCAGCAAAACTGCCATTTTTGGCAGGACGTCTTCCTCAGTACTGCTCTGTTCAAGCAGACTCGCACAAAAAACGGCAGCAGGTTTCTTGAATCCGTGACAGAAAAAATGCTTTGTCCCAAGCACTGGTGTAGCTAGCAGCCTAGGAACTGTGAGCACTCTAAGAGTTAACTACCAGGAGACAAGTATTTTAATATGCAGAAATAGTTGCTTCTTTCCACTTCAATCCACACCAGAAGATTACAGCAAAGTGAAGAGTTATAAGATAATTAGGCTGGACAGGACAGAAGAACTCAGAAAACCTTTACCATATACAGTCAAAGTTCAAATCCTCTTCGCAGTCCCTCTTAGGATTATTTAGGAAAAAACAGCACTCAGACAAAAAATAGCAATCTAAGCCTATCCAAGGGCTTCAGATACGCCCTGGGTGCCGGCGTGCCACGGCATACAAGCTGATGGCTAAGTTAGAAAGCCCTTCAAAATTTATCCTTAAAGACCTGAGAAGTCACCTCCCTGCCTCTTCTCAACCGTCTCAGCTGACATCAACCCTCACCCTTTTTAAAATAAGGCCTGACACAAGGACCTGGGAAAGCACACGGATAAAGAAAGAGGCCTTTCTTGGTCAAAAATTTCACAACTGTACAACTCTCCGACCAAATTAGATAGGAGACGTACCCTGGCAGACCTCTCGCTGGCTGCTTTTAGGGCATGCTGCAAGCAATTACTTATTCCAGCTACTCTATTTTGGAACCTCACATCATATCTTAGTATGTGTTACCCTTTTGTCTCCTTCCCCCTTATTTGCTGTGGGCTGGTGCAGTTATGGGATCACTCCATACAGGTCAAGTGGTTCCTTTAATGACAAGAGATTTCTTCTCCTGCCCAAATTTTTTCCATTTGTTTTTTGTTTTTGGTTTGGGGGGGTTTTGTCTTGTTTTTTAAAAGGAGTTTAACTACATATTTTGAGTTTACTTTGTTTTCTCTCATCCCCACCCCCTTTTGTGTTTAAGGTTTCACTGGTTTGTATTTCTAGTGCTTGGATACTCGGTAGGAGAAACTGATGCAGCTAAAGTTCACTACAATTCCTCAGTATGAACAACTTCCAGAAATATCCACTCACATCATCTTGTTTTTTAAGAATTTAAATGAGCTCTTTAGTATTGGGAGTGTCCAGGGTAACTCATCAGCCGAGGGGCAAAAAAAAAAAAGGCAAAAAACCCCACAAAACCAGATAAAACCTATTTCAGAACACATTTGATGAAGTAAATGCTGCAGAGGTGAACCGTCTGCCCCTGCCACCCCAACCCCGATTAGATCCAGGATAATTTAAACCAAAATACAACCCAATAAATGTTTCCTACATGTGGAAAAAAAGGCAAGAGAAGAAAAGCAAACGAAAACCCCCTCTTTGTAGTTTGCAATGAGCTGCATAACCAAGAGAAGAGCTAGCTTTTGCGCATGGAAGCTTGCAAGCAGAAACGTTTGCTGGCACTACTCACCGACGGGGCTGCAGCTGCAGGGCAGACACCCCTCCTCGCTCCCCAGGCGATAGAAGCTGTCCCGGCACCTTTCGCAGTGGGCGCCGTCGGTGTTATCGGAGCAGCCCGTGCAGTGGCCCCCATGGCCCGTCGAGCGGTACAGCTCAGGGTCGAAGTAGCACTCCTGCGACCTCCCATTGCAGTCGCAAGCTGCAAAGACAAGGGTACCATCGGCAAACAGCACGTGCGGCCATCTGACCCCGACAGCCACAAAACCCGCGATGCAAAGCTTGGTACTGAGTTGTAGGGGAGCTGGAGCAGGAGCCTTTAACCACCCCCAGATCCGTGCATAGACGTCCCAAGGCATTTGTGCATCGATCGGAAGAAAAAGGGGGAAGCATGCTTTTGCGGTGGCTGAATGTGGGGAGAGGGAAGCAAGGCTGTAACAACAAAATAGGATCCTCGAGACCATTCTCATCTACATCCAGAAGAAAAGCAGTATTTTTTATCCCACCCTCTTCCATGAGTGGCTGCTGTTTGCAGCCACAATGCCACCTTCCCACAGAGCAACACCAATCTTGGTCATGAAAACAGGCATCAGAAGACAACAGCAAGGGCTGACTCCCTGCTGGAAGGAGGGCTTCTCCCCTGGCTCTAGACAGATTGCAAATCCCCTGTGTCCAGCGAGCAGGAGACCTGGGTTTCACTGGGCTGTCAAGGGAAGCCACACGTCTTGACCAGACAGCTGGGACCGATCAACACACACAGAGGTCAGACAGGAAGAAAGCTTTTCTGTCTGAAAAAGCTTCCCCATAAAGTAAACTATCGGGAGCTGCGGTCTGCGACACAAAACCAACCAAAATAAATTTGCACTCCGTCACAGAGATCCACATTTGCGGTCCAGAACTGTTGCAACAGCCTCGAAATTGGATGAAACAGTCAACAAGTAACTGTAAAAACCAATAACCCAAACACAAGAGGAAGTCAGCAGATGCTGAATGAAGAGCTTTTTGAAGGTCAATTATACTCCAGTGCATTAAATACAGGTTTTTTTCTATGGGTTCCGTAAACTACAAGCCTGTACATTTTTGCAGCACACTTCTTTCCTAAAGGCTGCTCCCATCCCTCTCCAGAACAGAGATTCCCCTTTCTAGGGATCTAACAGAAAGCTCCTACAGGACAGGAGTGGAATAACCAGTAGTCCCACAAAATCTCTGCTGAAAAACACCAGAACTCTGCTTAACACTGGCTAATCACAACTGAGACAACTCAAAACCATGCAGGGCCAGCTGCTGGATGCCAGAGGCAGGGGACCCAACCCATGAGAGATTTTCCACTCAAGCGTGGCCACACGTACGCAAGCACTCATTGGCACTCTCTGCTGTCGCTCTCCTCCATGGTCGGTCATTGAAGAAAGGAAGACACTTTTCACAGTCGACCCCGAAGGTGTTGTGCTTGCAGTTGCAGACCAGCTTCCCAAGCTCATTCTTCACACACTCACTCGCGTGCCCATTACATTTGCATCTGGTTAACGAGAGACAAGGAACAGGTATTTAAACTCCAGGGTTCCAGGTCAATCACAGAGCAATCCCAAAAACAAAGCCCAGATCTGAAAATCTGAGACGAGACAAGTTCAAAGGTAGATGGTCACAACAAAATTCAGAACCGAACTGCTGCTGTTCAGCCTGAAGAAGAGGAGGCTGCAGGGAGACCTCACCGAGGTATTTCAATGTCTAAAGGGGGTTTATAAGAGAGCTGGAGAGGGACTTTTTACCAGGGCCTGCAGCAACAGAACAAGGGGTAATGGTTTTAAACTAAAAGAGGGTAGATTTAGATCAGATACAAGGAAGAAATTCTTCCCTGTCAGAGTGGTGAGGCCCTGGCCCAGGTCACCCAGAGAAGCTGTGGGTGCCCCACAGACCAGAGCATAATGGTACCATGTGAGTACAATCAAAAGCCTTAAAGCACTCTAGTAATCCTGACCAAAAGCTTTAAAGTACAGAGGTTTATTGTCTACTCACCTACCACCCACAGCAAAATCAGAAATCGCATAGTAATAAGACTTGAGAACTTTTGGGTCATTGAAAACTTCATCTCCAAACGTGTTCAGACGATTGAGGGTCACTCTAATATCTGTAGCTGTCACCCATTCCTAGAGCAGACAGAAATCCCATCAGATTAAACATCAAACATCCCCCTCAAGCACGTACCAGTGCTGTGTCGTTAGCAGTTACATTCACAAAGTCATTCATCAATCAGCAAGTTCCTTCCTCATTGTTTTCCCCTCTGCACCTTGGAAGCTCCCATGTCCCTGCCCAAGAGGCCATCCACCGCATCCTCTCGGTCTGGGTGTGTCTTCTGGAGCCTGCTCCGATCTCTGCACGCCCTCTCTAATGTCTCTTCCCATCTTGCCTGCTCTCAGCTGGGAAGCAGTGGGTAACGCCTCCAGCAAAGAGTGGGGCAGAGGCAACTCTGCCAGCTTGCTAGTCATACATATCTATTTGACTGCAATTTTCCTGCAAAGCTATACAGCAAGAATACAAAAAGCTTTAGGGTACGCCTGTCTGCAGACATGTACCTCGAGATGAAAAGACACAGACAGACAGACGAATGAGGCAGGGCGAGGCTAAGGAAGAAAAACAGACAGGCAGATCTGACCTACAACACAAGAGCTTTTCATAATATTTACACAGCGTCTTCACCACAGTACCCTACGGTCCTCCGGCAACAGCCAGCAAATGTCGCCTGTCCCCAGATTTCACACCACCTTCAACCAGTGACTGTCTTCAGGACGTCCTTGTTTTTATTACAGCTTTTGCAATACCATTTTCTTTCAAACACCATAAAAAAGAACAGGAGAAAAGCATCCCTGTACGTACAACTGTGCTGCAGTTACGTCACTGCTTAGCCAGTACAATAAGATTTACTGAATTAAAAACACTGGCATAAAGACATGGAATTGCTGTGCAAAAAATAAGTGTTTACTTCAGTTCTGAAAAGCAATGCCAGAGATCTATACGTATTTTAGGAAACTGGAGATCAGATCTCTACTCCTTACACAGGGAAGTTTATCAGAAAATTATATGCCATATTGCTAATGTGAAATCTCTCTGGTCCCCTTAACGATTAGGCTCTGCAAGGTGCACCGTGCTCTGCAAGGGCTAGCTACACCAATAACGTGGCCAAACTCGTTCTCTTCCATTTCAGGACTTCTCCTTCCTTCCCCATTAATCTTAATTTTCTTTTGCAGAAACAAGCCCCACCAGGTTCTGCTCTCCTGCTCGCTCGCAGGCGATCAGAGACAGTCGCGCCCTGAGTCTGCCGAGTGCTCATGTTTCAGTCTGCTCCTGCTACTCCAAGAGGAAAGCGAAGAAGTGGCGATCACACCTCCGAAAGGAAGGAGATGAGCCTCGATAGGGCGAACCCTAGCTTTAGCTCCTTGTTGCAATATAAGCTGCAGAAATCGTCAAATAGAATACAGAAAGTGGCAAGTATACTGGATAAACTGGTGCTCCCAGTATGCTCCTGACCACTGCCCAACCAGCGTTGTGCATAACAAAAAAACCCCAGCTGAACCCCCACCCCAAGTCACTTGTGAGAGAAATCATACAAACTGTGGATAAAGACAAGCTCCCCTGCCCCAACACTTATGTAAGAGAACAGATTAGGGTTTCCAATAACCCTTTGTTCATTTAGAAGAATCTCACATTTCTTAAATTTTTGTGCTCCAACTATACATGCAGATGCCTCAAAAATTCATTTGACTTAGGCTTTACCTTCCTCTGCCCCTACACTCGAAACAGCAGCGAAATCCCCGCAGCTGCTTTCTAAGCACGCAGAGATTTTCATCCATCCTCTGAAGACTTCCATGATGCCTACTGACAAATCATCCTTAATGCCACTGATCTCGCTTTCTGTACCATAAACTTACCTACGACAGAGTCAAGAGTTCACCTCTTTCTTCAAGAGTCTCTCCATCCCAACTTACCTGTGCGAGGGCCTGTCAGTACGAACGAGGGCTGCAGTGCAGCCCACAGTCGGCACAAAGCCACCACCCACAATGACTAAACGGACTCAACTCGGACCACCCGGCTGACTTAGTCCCGCTCCCATACCTGTAGCACAGGGCTGTTGTCAAAGTTATAGGCACTGGGACGGCCCTCCAGCGTTGAGAACGCCACGTTGCCCCCCGTGAGAGGGGAGATGTCACTGAACTCATCCGTGCAGAGCGCCTGCTGCTCATCCTCCCCAGTCCGAATAAAGCCACGGTTGACTTTGTGATACGTGCTCTCACAGGAGCCGCTGTAATACTGGTAGGGCACCCATGGGCCGTCTTCCCTGGTGCGTTTGTAGATTGCAAAGCTCTCCGGCCGACTGGTATGAAACTTTAGGCGCACATATGTGATGTCAAAGGCCTTTCCTATGGATGAGAGAAGACAGACATGAGAAAGACTCAAGCTTAAACCAAAACGAATGGCAAGAGCTGCACTGCAGTTGTCCCTTTAGAAGAAACATGTCCTCTAGTACCATCCAGTAGGATAAGCAGTGTCCAGTAGCAACATAAGTATCTCCTCCAGTCCTATGTACTGCATCTCCTGGCAAACACGAGGTGAAGGCACTGAAGGCAGAAGTCAAGGGCAGGCTGAGTAGGTAGATAAACAGACCTACAGACTTCTGTGCAACCAAACACACACCTCAAGCTGCAGTTCTCTTCTGCAGACACCACCACCAGCGTCCTTACACACAAACTGTTTGTGGCTCTGATGTAACGTATCATCTGTTGGGGTACCTCAGGCCAGGTCCAAGTTAATCATGCCATTTGATAATATTTCTTCCAAATACACATAGAGGACAAACAGTATTAACCAGAGGGGTAAAAGTCATGCTGTAAAGCCTGTTTCGTACCTCTTCTTCCTCCCTAAATAGACAGTATCCCAAACTCTTTCTACTACTCATGAAGCCTCTCCTCCAGCAGTGAACACCCTCTGCTACTCAGTCCCTGGGAAAGACAAAACAAGGTTTAAGCTTCCCAGACCATATGATCAAAGCTGTCAAGATGCTCTTCAGATCAAATTGCAATGATTTACAAGCTAGCCATGTTCTCCCTCTCTTAGGAGGATAAATGTAGACCCACCTCCCCGCCCTCTATTAATCTCCTAACAGGTCTGTGGCAATCAGCAGATCACCCTCCCTCGTGGTTTCTTCTCCAGTGACTTGGGCATCTACTCCCCTGCACATAAACCGACTGCCCAGGGGATTCACACCCCTGAGAAAACTCACTGGTGGAAAAGGACCAGTGGAAAAGGATGGAAGCACACTTCAGCCACCTTCCTCCGCTGTCCCAGGGGCACATTCCCAGGAGGAGGCATACAGCTGCACGCCGGCTGTTCCTGCTCCACCTCAGCAAGCAGACAGCGTACAATCAGGACACCCTGGTGCACGTAGGGAGCTTGCTAAAACAACGTGAGCTTTGTCTCGAACAAAACCTCGGTGTTCAGCCCCTGCAACACACTTCTACATTCCCACCACCTCCAAGAAAAACACTGCTCAAAGCATGGGTTGCAGCCATCACAGTACCTTCGCTGACAAAGAAAAAAAAAGCTACTAGAAGAGTTGCAACTGATTGAGAAACCAGTTTTCTCCGCCTGTAGAAGTCACGTGGATTTAATCTCAACTTGTAAAATGAATTAACTCCACCATGTTAAAATTTAACGTGAGGCTTTGCACCTGCTAAAGAGCGGCTCACTTCACAAGTCAAAGCAGACCAGACGGCACCAGGCAACAAGATCAGTGTGCCTCTTCGAGCACACATGCAAAACTCAGTTGGAACAGCCAGGTTCAAGTCATGAACCAAGCTTCTGGCTCATGGGCCACTCACCGCTCACAGCGGGACCAGCCTGCATGAGGCACATCGTGCCCAGTGCCCAGCCGGTGCAAGGAAGGAACCTGTCTGTGTCCCTTCTGGCTGCTGGAAACACCACAGTAGCAGGAGAAGCACAGCAAAGTATGTAGAAATCAACACACCAGGAATAAAAATCAAGTAAAAATCAAGACATATACCACCCAAAAAAACTTCCACCTACATGTCCCAAGCATGAAAAAACACTAATCTTGTGTTTAAAGCCAAAGAAAACTGCCGATACCTCAAGCTACCAAAAAGTCCTATCTGCTTGTGACATGCAAGACAGCTGGGGCATTGTACAGATACAAACCCCCCCACACCTCCCACAAAATACCCTTTCCTATTTATATCACGTGTGAGGTTAGGGATGACCTAAGCACAAGACTGCAATCCAGACATTCACAGTCTGTGGTTCTTGCTCAGTACTAGCTCACTGTTGGTTTGGGGTCAAGTTATTTAATGAGATCTTACACACAGAAGCCAAGTGAGAAGCAATCCCACTGGTAATGTCAAACTGCTTCCACAAGGGCAGAAACCCCAAAGGATCAACAACGTAACGCAGCTTAGGCTTACTCTCCCCTTGCTGCCCACTACAAGACATGATCAATACCATTCCCGTTTATTTCAAGGTATTTTTCATATGAATCTCAATGCAAGGCAAGTAGTAGACATCACACGTACAGATCAGTTCCCCACAGGTTTCCCATTGCTCCCGCTACACGGTCTCTTCCTGGGAAGAGAGCTCCTCACTGAAGGCAAAGCGTGCTCCAGGGGCGAGGAGCATGCACATGCAGCTGAAGGTGAGCCCACCGGGCACAGGCCAACAGGCCCTTCTCAGGGCCACAGTAAACAAACTCAGGACACACTCCTCACCTTTTCCAGATAAAGGCCAGGGGCCCCAGAAGCAAACAACTACTCATTATTCTGCAGGAAGACCCTAGTATACGGGTTGACATGCGACTTGCCAGTTTGAGAACTTCACCAACACCTTGGATGGGCAGCAACTAAAGAACAGACCTACTGTCATGGTTTTATTGCTAGTAAAACTGCCTTCATCAGCTTCATGAGCAAGTTTGCTTTGCGCTAGCACACTGAAGTACAACAAAACATGAGGCTAAAAGTCACAGTGCCGATGAGATTTCTTTGCGTAATTTTTATCACCAGTGAAAATAGCAAAGATGCCAGGCAAGAGCAGCCATTCCATGAGTCACGAGGGGAAAAAAGGGCCAGAGCCAAGAGCATGAAGATCATTCAATTAAATTGCGTCAACTGAATTGTCAAGAATACCCTGCTACTTTGACTCAGGTTAGTTTTCTTCTACTGGTACTGCATTCCTCCAGTGTGAAGCAAAAGCCCTGCGTTCGGGCTTCATCAAGATGATTTCGGGGAGGAAACACTTCGAAAGAATCCTGGGAATGAAGAGGGGGCCGGGCGTGTGCTCTCGCTCCACAAACACACCACTTTCTGCTCTAGCAGAAAGGCTAGGTCACAGCCTGCATGTCCTGAAAAAGAACTATTTGTTTTCCTCTCCACTATAGCTGGATTATGGTCCCTGTTCCCCAACAAGGTCTCCTACAGCTCCTCACAAAACATGCAACTCTGCTAAAGGCACAACACGTGCAAACTGCGCTCTGCGCAGCGTGAAAACATTTTCCATAGAAATCCCTTGTGCTAAATGAAAAAGACCCTCCCTTTTTCGTCTTCAGTTTTACACGGCAGGCCAAAGAAAACGCATTCAGAACCCTCCCGGCTGAGCAATCCAGGTGAAAAGACACTCACTTCAGCTGGCAGTGTGACTACTTGAGAAATCCTGTTAATGGCATGAAAGAGGAATGCAGTTAATGCACGCGGAGCGGCCGCGCGCTAGCGCCGTATCAGCTTGCCGTGGGTAAACACTGCGGGAACAATGGAGTGTACCCAAGACCAGCTGACACAGTGTTCAAACACGTCCCCCCCCTCCCCGGTCCTACTGAATGTAGAAGCTGTGCTTAGCAGCCTGGCAGCTAAGCAGGGCTCTTCAGGGTTGCAGAGCCTTTTGCTAGCAAAGATAAGCTGCCCAGGTCGCTTTTGAAGTCTTACGGGGGCTACATAATTATATATACTGCTATTACACTGAGAAATAGTGACGGCAATAACCAGGTGAAAGGCAGTTTTAAACATTTCATTTGGAAGACAAAAAGTCATTGTTCTCCTGTTCCTAGAAACTACTCATTATTTCGATTCTCAGTTCAACTTAGAAGTGTCCGATAGTCTCAAGTATCGGATAATATTTCCCTGTGCGTACTGAGAAGTGGCAAATCTATTCTGCAGGAAGAATTCCAGTGATTTGTTACAGAAGTTCATTAGCAGCAAGCAGACGTGTGGTAATTGGTGGCCACGAGCTCAGCACTTCCAAAGTGCAACCTGACCCGTCTTTAAAGCATCCAGAGCTCAAAATCACCATCCCCGCATTTTCAAACTGCATCTTTTCTGAGGCATGAAGCTGTTCACCAGCAAGTGACCAGGTGCCAAAATAAGCAGCCACTTTTGAGAATTCCGGCTGACATAGAAAACCCCGTTGTATCTTTCTGTAAAGTAAGCAAGTGCATGTATAAGCCTTCAAGACAGTACTGCAGTTACAGATGCAAACAACCAAGCGAGTCTGGGTGCCTGCCGAGGCAGCAGTGGTGGCACTGGAAGCGTTCCGCGTTGGTCGATGCAGGGGACGCTTCCCTCAACAATCTGCTCACATTGTCGGGCTGACCACAGCTGCCAGATGTCATCAGCAATTAAAGCCCTTCCTCAGCAGGGTTATCGCCCAACTCTGTGTCCCAAGGTCCACCAGGAAACAGGCCATGCTGAAATCCATAAAGATAGACTGGAAAAACCTAAGTAAATGCTATTTAGATCTTTAGAAGCTCCTCCCTTTCCCCCCAAGTGAGGAATTCGTCCTTACACACAAAAGGCCTCCTTGTATTCAGACCCTTCAGAACGGATGGATAATTTACATCAGGAAAACGTCCCGCCAGCTGGCACGCCAACTACAAGCACCGAATTGTGAGCAGATGCCTGGATGAGATAAGTCCAGACGACCCTCGCCTCCTCCATTATCAGTCCACCCACATCCCCTGCACGCAGGAAAAAGCCATGCTACTACTTCGGCACTCTCTGTGATCCCTTGGTGCATCCTCCCAGCAGAGAACTCTAAAATACAGCTGCTGAGTTTTAGCACCCAGGGAAAAAAAAAAAAATCCACCCGAGAAGATTGTATTGGGCAAAGAACCAAGCCTTTGAAGATTTGTTTTCAGCAAGATTCACTGAGCAGTAATGAAATGGTTAAACTTTGCTCTCTTTCTCTTCTGGTGGGCTCCTGTTTCAAGGCAGCTTTTTTCACACAGGTACCTGCTGACAACATATTTCTAAGGTCAAAAGAACTGAAAACAAAACAGTAAAACCACCCAGCATATTTATTAATTTTTATTTTATTTCATTTTGATTTTGCAGTGACACGACAGAGATCAAGCAACCATCACTGGCATTTCTTTTTACTCTTATCTCACCTGTTTTCCCATCATTCCCAGGAGGAAAGGCCAGCTTTCCCAGTTTACTGGACTGGAACATGCCCCAGACTGTTTGCCCATCTTGTTCTTACTCCTTACCTCAACTCGACCTTTCTTGAACCATCAAATCTCTCCACCACCAAGCGCAATGCTAGACCAGCTACAAGCAGACAGACTTACTCTGCAGCTTCAGGACATAAATGCCAATCTGCTCCTCTCTGACAAATAAAGAGCTCCCGGACATAGCAGGAGGCAGCACCCTCCACTCCTGCACTACCACCATGTGCAAAGGGTAGCACAGATACTGACACCTCACACGAGTAGCAAATTGCAAGGGACGGAAACGTTGATGTCAGTAGACAGAGGTCAGCAAGTTCACAAGATCTTGTTCAAGACTGATCAGTGCTTCTTGTGTCACCCACCACTCCAAGTTCTCAGCTACTGCAGTATTTTGTTCAGCCTCCCATGCTAGAAACCCTCCTGGAGACTTCCCTCCTGAAGCACAGGGGCTGCAGAGGCGAGGGGAATAGTTATCCTATCCTGTGGAACAGGACAGCATTTTCCAGCGTGCTTATGGGCAACAAGAGTAGGACAGCGTCTATCAGGAGGGGAGGAGAGCGCAAAACATCCTGAGCAACTTGCTCTTCTGGAATAAAAAAGTGTTATTAAACAACAGTCCAACACCTGCAAGACACATAAGCAGTAAGTTATGTCGCTTGCATCACATGCACACAGAAAAAGCCAAACTTATGACAGAAAGCGAAAAATTATTGTAGTTCTAGAGCAAGCATCCTTCACAACTACACCCTAGCTTTCCTGGGAAAATTTGTGGAGGAGGAGGAGGAAGATGAGAGCACTGGTATTGCAAAAGCAAATGGAATCTCCAGCATCTGAAGAAAGAAAATGAAGGATTTCCACTTTCTGATGATCGTCACTGGGGAAATAACTCCATGCAGGAGCACAGATGACAGCTCTCTAATGCTGAGTGTTAGCCCTCATGGGAACACACACCAGTAATAATAAACCTTAGGTTTGTTTTCCTGTCCTCATCTAAAGAGCCTGGAGATTCAGGCATGTATGTCATGAACAAGAAATGCCTGAAGGATTTTAACACAATCATAAACCACGCTCCACCAAACCAAAGGTTTTGGCATGCAGAGCTCCACCACATTCAGGTGTCTGGGTTTTAGGAAAGCCCAACAGCGATATACACACAGGTTGCTTTTTCTGGGCGCCCGTACTAAGATGGGGACAGAGGAAGGAAATGGCTTTGGGACGCTGGGGGAATGAGCACATCTCTGAGCACGCTGGAATGAAGGCGAACTCCCACCACCCCATTAGATCATGCATTCTTCCAGCGCTCCTGAACAAAGGCACCATTGACTTGTGTGCGTGGGCGGCTCTGGACAGCAAAAGGCTGCCCAGTAAATAATTGCATGATAATCCAACATTGATAAGTCATCGAGGCTCCTTGTTCTAGTCACGTTTCCAAAGGGGGGAGGAGGGGAACTTATTTTCCCCTTCATGGGCTGAAGGCAGCCTCACAAGAAATGCATTTTTTCATTTGATCGCTCCTAAGTCAGTGTAGAAGTCAGAAAACGTTGTCTAATAATTCAGTAGAGCTTGCTGCCTTATTTGTACAGCTTTGATGCAAAGATGTTAAGTCCGTTTCCCAAAACAGCCAGCTGTGTTTATTCACTAGGGACTGGAAAGATCCCATGGACAACACAAAAGTCCTATCTGCACAGGAAGCCTCAAAGTCCTTTTTCAGCATAAATGATAAAAGCTCATTTTATAAAGGCACTTTACACTTGGCAAGCACAGCCAGATCACAGATGATCAAGGACGCCACAGGCCATTTTGGGGAGGGCTCCATTTCATTCACATATCTGGACTGAAAAGCTACCTCCTGCCACCACTGTCGGCAGCAAGACGAGCAGGATCTGGGTTATGGAGGGCTGGGATCCTTGGAAAGTTCATCTGCTTGTATCAAACGTCCAGAACCTGCTCCATGACACATACACAACAGGTATGGGTGAAACTGAGTCACTCCCCCAACTGCAGGACCACAAAAGTGTGAGGGGTTACTCCCCTTCCTCTCCCCAAAATGAGGTTTACCCAAGGAAAAAAAAAAAACGTTGCTCAAAAATTTACTTATCCAGAGAAGACAAGAAAAGCTGTCTTTTGCCTTTTACCCCCAGCAGGAGGATGCACAGCAGTTACCAAGAAACCATCATTTCATCACTGATAGACTGTAATGACACCACCAACAGTGACTTCAGTAATAACTGCCCTTTAGATGTGGCGATTTCCACCCATTCCAGCTCACTGTGGGACCTTGGTGGGCACCACGGTTAGGTTTTCCCAAGGGTTTTTCTTCATGTTGCAGATAGGGCTATGATCCATTAACAACCAACGCAAGCAACCACCACCACCACCACCGTCCCCAGAAGATCAGAGCTGGTGGCAGCAGCAGGCCAAAAGAGACTCACCAAAACTCTTTCAAGTTGGATTGTACAATCATCCTTGGCAAGACATCCCCTACAAACATTTCTCGAGTAAGAAAGCGTCTCCAGAGGAATCACAGAGAAGCAACAGATCTTACCCACCTTCAAGTCATTCTCATAGCACTCAGCAGCCGAACAAAGAGCAAATCGCAATACATTTTCATTTCCCCTCAGATATTTTGATTTGACAGTAGGAGGTGCAGGAGGGAATATTCCTGATGTTCATCTCCAACTGTATCTTTTCAGAGACGGAGATGCAAGGACTGAAGAATGACTAGGAAAAAAGATAACTAAAAATAACTTAAACTTTTGGAGCTTGAAAGTAAACAAAAGTGAAGTTGCAGCTTCTTTAAATATGGTATTCGGCCAACTGGCAAACACATGACCTTGTGATAAAATAAATTTATTGGATTGTAGCGCGGTACCTTGCAAACAAATTTAAATATAAAATAATCTGGTGCAAATTACAAAAATATTTATCTAAAGGACAACTAGATTTTACTGACTTGTGACTGAAAAAATAAAATAAAAAGCATTCTGCAAATGGGATCGTTGGTGCAGGAATGTTAACTGGCCTTCCTGAAGCTCTGTTTTCCTCCTGCACGCCCTCCCAGGAGCCTCGCCCTCCAGGAGCTTGATGCCCTTCCCTTGCACGCTTTCAACCAGCAGACCTAAAGTCATAGCATATGTAATGCTTCAGTCGAAGAAGTTCAGGAAACGCAAATGACCGGAGTCGAAAATGTCCTGGCCAAAAGCAGCATGAAAGTTCTTTTGGACGGTGTCTGCGGGACAGAGGCCAGACGCCCCTCGCTCCAGCTCCAGCACTGCTGGAGCAGAAGTACGCCAGCTCCCCGTTCAACGGCTCCGTCACCCATGACGATCAGCCTCTAGTTTCTATTTAATAGTATTTTGAAGCCTTTTCCCTACCTGTTGAAAGGCAGCGCCTTCCCCGCTTGCCCCCCTCCTCCTGCACATATGCTTATATAGCCTGCAACAGCTCTAACGTCTGGCTTTGCTCCTATCTGAATTAGATATCAAAAGCACACAGCTCGCATTGTTGAGCCTAATTAAGAACAAATTAAGTGATACAACTATACATGAACGCTTTGAGCAGTGGCAAGTTCAGCAGCTCTGGGAGCAAGACGACCTTCCAGACTAGCTCCCACACTGCTGGCTGTACAGCCACCGAGAGGCCAGAAGTATTCCTTACAAAAAACACTGAATTCTCTGGCATTTTGATGGTTTAATCTCCCTCCAGCCTCTGCCCTTCCACCTCCCACTCCCCAGCCACAGACGATTTTCAGACACAGGCCATAATTAACACTGCAGCTATCTGGAAAGAATACTGTTGCTATTAGCATCCATCACCTGGCCCCGATGCAGATAAGACAGCTTTCTTCTCTCAAGTATTTAAGGAGTTTTGCGTTCTTCAACAAAAAATTTAAGAAAACTAACTTTTAGCACATTTGAGTCGCGCTGTTGAACGTTGCACAGAGTTTGCACGCCTCCTGCCTCCCCATCTGCCACTGAGAAATCTCCCTCCCCTCCCAACAGGCTCCCGCTATGGATTTTAAGTAGCAGTTTACATGCCTTCACGCTATCTTTTAATGCATTTTCAGTCCATTACAGGCTTATGCACAAGCTAGCATTATTTACGAAACACAAATTACAGCAACATCCATACGGACCATTTTTCAACCACCCACCCACACAACAGTTTTACTTTCTCAGCCTATTAAGCCAGGGAAGGAATTGGGATAAACAGACTCAACAAAACCATTGCTGGAGAGAGGCCATTTCCAAAACAAAGCTTGCCACTGAGTTATGTTTCAAATATGTTTTGGAAAGTCAGAAGCAAAGCTCTTCCAAGTTTTTCTTGAAGCAGAGAGGGAATTGCAGTCCAGTTCGACTCACAAGTAACAGCCAGCATGCGCATTCAGCTCTGCCTCTGGAGAATAAATGGCACAAACTGCAAATGCTCGTGGAAGTTGCAAAGGTGTATCAGACACACACTCGTGCAAATTCACGTTCATTCACACGTTCTGTCTGGAGACACATGAAGAACGAGGAACTACGAAATGCAGTGACTGTTTCTAAGGAAAGAGAGTTCAGGAGAAAACCACACATACTCGAGAAGGTAGCACGGCTTTGCATGATTGGTCTCCCACAGAAGCGACTCTGTAAAATTATTTTGGAATACCACAAACAAAGAATATGTAACTGGATGCTCTCTGCTGACCCTTCAAAGATAATACTAACTCCAGGCTTCTCAATACTTCCAGCTGTAAAATCTGAAGCCCTTAAGTTTAATTCATGGACTACAACTGAGCCAAATCTGCCTTACATCAGGCTCTAAAACACCTCAAAGCATCCACACCAAACCTAGGATTTGGAAAGTTATCTGTAGATCAAAACTCCTTCCAGCAGGCTTCCCATCCAGGAACAGATAAAATTCTGTAAAAGCAAAAAAAACAGATAGGTGCACAGTCTTTCCTCACCATTTTGGGTAAGGGGGAGACTTCCAGACTGAGACAGCATTACTTTGCCACTCCTCTGTACAGAAAGGATTTACAAGACGGTACCAACACTGTTGCTGAAGCAGGACCAGACACCACCTGGGATACCGCTGGGACAGTGTAGCATCAAACGAGTTTCCTGCAAAGCCTGTTCTCCTACAACAGCCCCAGCTGAAGCAAAAAAATTAAACGTTGACTTGTTTAAAGGATCTTCCACAGGGACTTTTCATTTGCTGAGCTTATCTACTGGTCTTGAAACATGGGCCATACAGTATAGTATAAAGCTAAATGTTAGCGCCTGGTTCCCAGTAGCAGGAATGCAACTGAACCCTAACAATTCTGGGTGTGCAATTAATTCACCTTAGTAGTAGTAGAGAAGCAAGGCAGTTGTGCTGTGAAGAACAGACTGAGTCAAATGGAAAAGAAAAAAAAATTATGCAGAGAAATACATTTTATTCCCAGATGGTCAGAGGCCATGGTGCTCAACAACTCAGACCTGCATTTAAGTTAAAAATGCGTGGATTAGGAACAGCTGCAGAAACACTTACAAAGTCCAGCCAAGGCAACAGAAAACCCATTCTCTCCACACAAACCAGGTTCCCCAGCCCCTGGACTGCTGCAGAGGACACTTCCAGCGAGGCCACCACGGAGGAGGACCCCTGCAAGCACTCAACATTTAGCAATAGGTTAAAGCCAAACCAACCCACCTGTGGCTCCTTCACCCTGTAGACACCCTAAGAGAGTTGGAGAGCCGAAGAGCATCTGGCTCTCCAATCTACCATTAAGTTATAGCAATAAGAGCTTTGCTTCTCCTAAAGCTCAGACTTTCAAGACCCCATAGTATCCCCACGTGTCTCTGTTGCCTAGATAGGTACCTCATTCAGAGGTCAAGGAAAGCTACCACTAGACAACCCCAACCGTTCATCTTCACAGATATGGCCATTACTAAAACGTCAAGGTGCCTGTGCAAGACCAAAATTTGGACAAAGTGTGGACAGCTCAGGGAAAACTAAAGCTGCTTCACCTGGAAAACACAATCGTTTGAGAAACCCACAGAGCTAAGATTTCATTTTCCACTGGAGGTATGCAGCCCACCTTCATCAAAACACTAAAAAGCCCTTGAACTCCGCTCAGCCTCATCCAGGAGGATATGCTTCTCTCCTCTGCCCTCTTAATAACTGTCACCACTCCTTCCTGAGCAAAGATCCAGCTAAAGCAATCAATACATTTATCATGTCAAGAAAGATTTGTATAACTCAGTGCAGCAGAAATTGAGAAAAACCCAAAAGATCTCAAATGTGTCCTTGATGGCCCGGCCAGATAATTATTTTTAAGTCTACCATTTCCCAGTAAACTTCTGATATCAAATGACGGCATTAGTCATTATCTTTAAAGAAATTAATAGATCCTATCATAAGCAAAAAACACCCCTAATTTTAAATCCTCAATAGCAGCACACATCAGCCATAGTAGACAGTAGCTATCTTCTGGCACAAGGCACATCATGCCAGGTCTGTACTTCAAAATCATAAAATTTAGAGACAAAGCATTATACCAAAGGAGATTCAGCAGTCACACAAGCCTCTGAAACAAGAAATTAAGTCAAACCCAGGATCCATCCACGTTAAGGAAATGCTGCAAATGCATTGGAGCAGTGGGGAAAGGATCTTCATCCGTCAGAAACATGCAACACCAACACAGCCTTCTATTTTCAAACCCAGTCAAACTTTTCCCTATCAATCTTCACACTAAATTAAAAGTGAAGAGCCTTGCTCTATAGCATTTTCAGTTTGAAAGTAAGAGTGGCTAGAGAGTAAAAGCCTATCAAGGACTTCACCGCTCGTCTCAAATGCAAGCCAGTTTGTTACGACAGAGGACCAGATGAACGAAAGACAAGCAGAAGGACAACTAACAGCTGTAAAGATCTGCTCAGGTAAAGCCAGGCACGTGAAGTCACTTCACCCAGAAGGACATACAATTCCTGTTACTGCTAAAATTGGAGGGACAGGATAAAAGGAGCCCTGCAAGCTGAGGAATTAATAACATATGGCTTCCTATATGCGATAGCTGAGTTTTAGACAGGAAGTGTTGCATCTTCTCAGCTCCATGGCAGGGATATCTTTGGAGTCACATCTGACTGCAGAAGCCAAAAAATGTGAGAGATGAAGATGTATGTTTGAATCCTGGTTCCCTCTTTGGCTGACCTTTTCCATAATGCTAACTAGAAGATCATTCTTGCAGAGAGCTTCTCCCTTCTACCCAATCCAAGCAGCACAGCAAAGGGTTAGGAAACTATGTGGGACATGACGGGGCACAGACCAAATTCTTAGGTGAGTTTTACTTCCATAGGGCAATGGATTCCAGCAAGAGAAACATAACTGACTCTTGTTTGCAAAGAGGAAATGAACAGCCATGCCTTCCTGAGTCATTGCAAAAAATTCCATGAGCCTCTCGTGACACCGTCAGAAAAAAGCTTTAATACACAAAATTCATGGAGCAGTGTCAGATATATCAGCCTCCCTCTGGAAGAGCACATGGACAGTGGCGACCTTCCTGGATGTCTCACTCCTCCAAAGACTTGGAGAGTAGTTGTAGTAAATGGTTTCATTACCAGTTTCTACTCCCAAAGACCACCTGAAATACTTCAAACGCATGGACAAGTTGCACACACACTCATTTCCTTTCACCAATCTGACCCTGTATTTTGCTGTAGATTATTTGCATTACTATAAAAATCTTCTTTTATCTGAAAAAGCCCTTTCATGAAATATATATTCCATTTCCTTTAAAGTCAGGAAAAAAGTAATTTTTAAGTTCATTCAACATTTCCACTACCAGCACACTAACTCAGATACTTGTTCAATTTTCTTACACAAGGAAAAAAAAAAGCTCAAGTACGCACAGTATAGTTTAATTTCAGGTCTCTGCATACAAGCCAATGCAAAGAAAAACACTGCTCTGAAAAAAGCTATCAGCCTATGATTAGATACACCAGATTTCACACAGATGACAAGAAAAGAGCCTTAAATCAATACCAAGAACGTAATCACTTCCAGATCGCGCTGGGATACTTCTGCAAGAAGTTATTTGAACTTTCGATCTCAATTACTCTTTGCAAAGCTCAGGATAGCAGTAAAACGTTAATTTTCAGTTGATTAAAAACCAGCAACGTACACTTCTTTTAACAAGCATATAAAGAAATCCAGATCTGTGCTGCTGATTTCTGAAACACAGTGATGATAGTGGGGAAGAGGCACAATCCTGGACAAGAAGCTGACAGCGCTGACAACCTGGGCAGAGGGATTTTCCTGGAATAGCCAATTTTGCTGAGGATAAGGGAGCAGCTTTCCCCATACTTCAAAGTGCAGTATTACTATGGTAAAATGCCGCTAAAATAAGCAGAGCTTACTTTGGATAAGTCCTGGGAAAAGACCTGCAGGGAGTTTTAGGATGCATTCATGCTTAGCCTCCTACCTCTCACTTCAGCTGCAAGAGTGGGATTTCTTTCTTCCTCCCAGTCTTCCTTTATCTAGATCCCCTAAGTAACAAATGTAACTAAATGTGAACAGGAAAAAAAGAAAAAAAAACCCACAGAAACAAAAAATCCATCACCACACCACAAAACACCACAGCTGGAGAGAGTGCAGCTAAAAATCTGTTCACATCAAAGTATTTTTTACTCCCACAAAGCTCATTGCTAAAGAAATAGTCACTACACAGATCAGATACTGCTTCATTTTCCTTAAGTATTACCAAGTCGGTCACCTAACCAGGTCTGGTTACTTTTTATTTTAATTTATGTTGCAGAAAGACAGGGCAGTTCAACAGATTGGCTTTTTAAGGGCATTTCAATCTCCCAGGAACATTAAGTACGCAAATTATTCACTGCTTCATTAACCAAGTGACCAGATTGTAAAGGCCTTCAAATTTAAACCACATTGCCTAGCATGAGCGTATCCTCCCCCAGACTGACTGGTTGAAGAGTAATCTGTTTTCCCCCAGCTCATTCTCCCACAGCTCCTGGGAAAACAAAGCCAGGCTGTTCCCAGCCTTTTCATGGACATACCAATAAGCTTTAGATATAAGATGAACTTCAGCGGGTAAAGCTGTGAGCACGAAGATGCAGAAGAAGCAAATCACTGTGCTGTCTGGTTGCAGTTATATACTACACTGCAGTTCAGAAAGTATCTTTTTTTGTAATAAATTCTTCTCAAGAGTCCACTCCCTCCCTCTAAATACACAGCTCTCATATTTCAAGGTTCCTCTGTCACAAACATTTTTACAGCTGAAAAAGGTGGGCTTACTCATGTATGTACTAAGCAAAGTTTCCCAAAACATTTGTATCTCTGTAGAAAACAAGCATGAAACCTTGCCAAGTCCATCTGTATAGAATAGTCTCCAGATAGGGTTTAAATGAGCACCAAACAAACACAAAATATTCCCAGTTATGGGACCCTTGAGCTTATACTCCAGGCCTGGGTGGATGCTCTGCGCCAGCACACAGAAAACCTACAGCTCTCCCTGTTCCCACGTGGCTTTAAACCCCTTTAAAAGCAGCCAATTCACCCAGTTCCCATTTCCGAGTCTAACAATGAAGTGCTACAACAGCTCCCTGGATAGTCTCTCCATCCTAACACCCACCATTAACTGCGAATCTTAGAAGTGTATTCAAACAAAACTTCATTCAGAAAAAAAAAGAACCACCTTCAAATCTATGCAAAAGAAAATGATGAAAGAGTGAAAGCTTGGTAACAAATGTCTAGGCAAAGAGTTGGTTTAATCCTTGACGTAATCTTTTTCTTTGTCTAAACAAGGGGGAAAAAAAGGAATCTAAACATCTCCTAGCTAAAGTCAAGGTATTAAAAGATTTTTCAAGGAAACTCTGTTTCTTTAGAGATTCTATATTCGTGTTATCTTCAACAGCATGGATACTACTTCATGCTTCAATTCCAACTCCGTATTAAACTCCAAGTTTGTTTTCCAAACCAAGACATCGGCACACCCTTTACAACATGTTTTTATGACTTACTCCCTCTCCCAAGCTGTGTAACTGTGAACATCAGCAGCACCATTATTCCCAATAATAGCCCAAATACTCAAAAAAAAAAAAAAAAAAAAA
>Ga0065711_1032261_pt1 | contig 27675 bp, 32 predicted proteins | sample Hoacrofraction12_FD_59098 | JGI IMG/M metagenome (GOLD analysis project Ga0065711, IMG submission 59098) | Hoatzin crop microbial communities from Cojedes, Venezuela - Epithelial fraction 12 v2 (version 2) | ecosystem: Host-associated > Birds > Digestive system > Esophagus > Crop | place...
AAAAAAAAAAAAAAAAACCAGCAGCTTTTAAAAAAAAAAAAAAAAAAAGACAAATTTTATTAAATTGCAAGTTGCCTCACCTGGGCTTTCCGAAGTGTGCCTGGACCCGGATGACCCCAAGATGTACTCGAGCTCTCCAGGCACGCAGCCCCGCAGGCAGGCACGGGGCCGGCAGCTCTCGCCCCAGGTGCCCGTCTCCCATCACCCCTGTTCTACACAAGCATCACAGTGGAGGTGGCTGAGGCGAGGGGATGCTCACGCAGAGCAGGGACATCCCAGTTGCACCCTCCTGCTGCTCCTGCTGTTTGAGTTGCCATGCCAGTCTGTGGGGATCCCAGGCTCATGGGTCTTTCCCCCCCACCCCAACTTCCAGAGCATCATGAATGTGAAAGAAGAAGGTTTTCCAGAGCACACTCCAACATGCATGAAAAATAATAATTGCATTAATAATTGCATTGCTGATGGCAAGGGTTTTCTGCGCTGCAGCCTCGTGGCTCACTGGGATACCAGGAAGGCTGTTGCATCTCTAATAAGTGAATGGGACACCTGAGATATCGGCTGCTGTGCTCCTCCATGCTCCAGGTAGGGGTAATTCTTTAAATATTTCAAGTGCAAACTGGGCACTGATTATCTGGGCTTGAAAGGGGGACACAGATGAGAAGAAACTCCTCAAAAACTATTTTTGAGGAAGATAGAGGAGTGCAAGGATGGATTTGCATGCGCTGTTTGACATCCTGACTTGCATGAGGGAGAGCAAGAGGGATGAGTGGGAAAGAAGCAGCCACGCCATGCAGGAAATTTCTGCCCGAGAAGCAAGCAAGGCATGCTCCCTGTCCTCCTGACATCGGGTCCCCTCCCCACGTTCCCACTGAGCTTGGCAGCAGGCACTGAAGGCTTTTCTCTTTCTGTAATCTGTAAATACTGCTCCAAGAGGTATTTCAGTGCTGTTGTACTCTTGCATTCCCAAAGCAAGTCTTAGCCCCGCTCATGGGTCAGGAACCTAATATGAGACAACAGAAAGCTTGACATTACTTCAGAGGGTTTTGGGTACTGTCTGAAAAACGTGACTTCAGCGGGATGTGTGTGTGCAAGACAACCACAGTGGGCACTTCCTCTCCTTCATCATCACTTCTTCAGAATTACAGTCTTAAAGAAACTTTTCCCTTGATATCTACTGTCGGTTAAATGTTTCCTTGCTTGCCTATGTCCAAAGCAAACAGGCAAAAAAATGAAAGTAGGACAGGGGTACCGACAGGGCCGAGCCATGGCCTCACCCCGGCTTGTGCTTCCCCAGGCCGCGGGGCAGGAGCACGAACTTTCAGCAGGGAGGGATGGCAAAGTTTGTAAGCAGCTTCTGCAACACCGAGACTTTGTGTGACACAACCCATCGAGAGCATGTACCGAGGCGACTCATTGGCTGGGGCTGGAGGGTTTAGGGCTGGCAGCAGCAGCGGGACGTGTTTCGGTACCCTCTCCTCTGCCTATGCCCAAAGCCCCTTTGCAGTGTCAGCAGCTGCTGTATCAGCTTTACAGCCACAGCCTGGATTGCTGCTGCCAGAAAGCACGGGCTGTGGGCAGCCGGGTGCTGCCTTTAGGGCTGTGGGCATCAGCACGCCTGTAACGTGCTCATCCTTTTTCAAAGGAAGGGTTTGCACCAGAGATCCTGGACGGATCACTGGTGGCCTCATTGTATTTCTTTAGCTGATAAAATCCTCTTGTCTGGGAAAGCCAGTACCCTGCGATTCTGCAATTTAAATTGCATGTTCAGGCTGGGGTTTATAGGGTGCAGCCACAAGCACAGGCCTCTTGCAGCACCTTTTGTTCAAAGGTAGATAGTGTAAAAACTCTTCCCATTTTGCAGATGTGCTGTTGCATTTAGTGATGGGAAGCGTCATTGTGACCACCTTAGTGATGCTTCTGCTGAGGCTTTGAAAATCCACAGTCTCCTGCTGTCTTCCCCTCTGCCCGAATCTGCTTCCCCCTGCTCTCACCAACACAAGTACCCTCTGCCTCTTTGCTTAACAAATGCAATGGGAAAGGGAAGAGAAACAGGAGTGCGTTTTCCAGCACCAAGCAGAAAAAATGGGACGTGTTTTGCCATGGGGCTGCAAACGGCGCTCAGATCAAACTGGGAAATCGGGCGCATCTCCCATCACAAGGGCCGAGGCAACCGTGGCTGCCCTCAGCCCACCCGGCCTCCTGGAGCAGGGAGGGGAGCCGCAGGGATGCAGGCAGGCATAGACTCCTGGGAATTGGAAAATAAAATACAGTTCCTATGGCATATTACAGGAACTATTATCTTGTTCGTGGATGTGGCAGCCACCGCTCCCGTTAGGTGGAAGATTGCCCTTTTTCTTATCTAAGAGGAGCCAACAGGATGCCAGCGGATGTATGGGTGATCTCTGATTTTTACATGTCTGTGGTGGTTTTAAGACATTCAAAACTCACAGGGGCTATGTTATTTCTTCTGGTTGAATCAGGGCAGCTCCCAAAGTCACCAGCCCTTCCCGGAGCAAGTAGCTGCTCAGACCTGCTGCTTGCAAGGACTGGGCCCATTTAGCATTAGTGCCAACGTGGTGGAGGGGGTTTGCCATGGTTGTTTTGACTCAGCAAGTTAGACCAAGAAAGCTTGGAGAGGAGTTTCCAGCAGGCATTGTGCCAAATGCTGCGGTGGGTGGATTTAGCTCTGCTCACCTGCTGCCGTGTGCTCCTGCTGTACGGCCAGCTGACCTGAGCGCTACAGCAGTGATGGTGAGGGATAGAGACAGACAAAATTTCCGTGCTCAGGAGCCAAGAAGAACACAGAAAAAATATCTGAAAAGAAATTTTGTACAGTCTGAGCTACCTGTTTAAAAGGTAGTGATGGGCTGATATTGCTGAGTAGCTGAGTGCTTGCCAACTTCCCAGCAAGCCAATTCTATAAGTGAGTATGAGGATAGCAAAGGCAGGCGCTATCATTTATATACGGGCAAGAAACCCAGCAATCTTGCAGAATCTTTGTACTCATGTCTGAGTGACTCGTCACAGCTCCAGCAAAGTTTGCATGGAAACACACTGCAGCGGATCCGTATTTACTCAGCCAACAGTAGCCTGCTCTTCGGTTCGAATTTTATCAGCTACAAAATGGGACTTGCAGAGCACTGGACTACATGACTGACAGGTTGTGAAGATGGGGTTTGTTCGCAAAACTTGCTCCCCTCTTACAGTCAGGTGTAAAGGTGGTCGGGAAAGGACTGGCTGGACTGACGCTGGCAGCACTGGCGATGCTGTGCCAGTCCTCGGTGGCCATGCAGATGGCCCTCCACCCCTCTGCACTTTCCCTAACCCGAGCACTCGTCCTTTGGGTGATGGGAATACATTTTAGTTGGCTTTTTCTAAGTGCTGGAGTATCCACCAGAGGCTTTTCATTCTACAGTTTTTCATCCATTGTATGTAGAAAAAAATAAATTCTAAATCCTATCTTGCAAATGGCTTCAGGAAATTACTAATGGTCTGGTTCCCGCCTCGTGTAAGAAGGAGAATGCATGCGCCTGCGTTTTTTCCCCCGCCTCCGAACAAGTGAGTTATACTATGGTAGTTACTGCTGTTTTGTGAATAAGCTTTGGGCAAACAGCCTGGGAACTGCTGAACATGCCAGAGACCCAAGGCCTTGACTCCGTTGTTCATCCCCCGTTATAAAACAATTTAATATAAAATAATTTAAGCATAGGGTTAAATGCTTTGCTTAACTGGGACTTTGGAGCAAAATTTGCTGGATTCAGTTCATCCTAAGCAGATATTTATCAGAGCTTGGGCAAAGCCACTGACATTTTGCTTAAAGTATTTCATAAAAATCCTGTTGGTGATAACTTGGACACCAGAGCACAGGCATTTTGGGGAACAAATAAGGATCAACCAGCCTTGTGCTGGATCAGTCATATGGGAGAGGGGGAAAATAGGCTGATTTTGCAATTTTCAAGGCAGACGGCCATGCCTATGCAAGTGGCAATCAGAGGAGAGCCAGGCAAAAGCCAGCCACGGCAGAGACCATGGTGGCTGGCTATTCATTTTGGAGGAAAATTGGCAGTAAAAGGGGTCTGGTCAGCACTAAGCTCCGGCAGTGTTTATTCTAATTTTGTTGAGCTGACTCCTTAATTAAGCGGTCACTTTACGGGGAGTAGGAGAAGCATCGGCTGTGTGGCAGCAAAAGGTGGAGGCTGCCATCCCAATTCACATTTTTTTTCTGAACGCTGAGAAAACATTTTCCACCTCTGAGAGGCTCTTCTCCCCAAATCCACCCATCCTTCCCCACATGGTCATGGTGGGAAGACCGTCGCCGCAACGTCCCAGCTGAGGCACTCCCAGAGGACCCTCATCTTCCTGCTGCCTCACCCCACCCATGGAGGATAATTTTGCCTCTGGTTTCCAAACAGCACCCAAGCATTTGCCTTTTCCTAAGGGACAACTTAGTTCCTTTCCTGGACTTATTTTGGGCTATAACGTGGCTATATTTCAATGATTCTTATTAACCCCATATTGAAGGCAAGCATAGGAAAGATGTGGGGGAAAAAGTTGCAGTTTACTTTTTTTCCTAGCTGAAGGTCTTGTTGCCTTCTCCCTGTGTCCAGTGCTTCCTCCGGGTCTCAACCCAGCAGCCACTCCATGTCACAGTGCTCTTCCAAAAGGATTGATATAAACCTTAAATGTACAAGAAATATGGTTGTTCATATGATGTTGAGTCTACACAACTTAAAAGCAACATTTTGGAAAGTCATCTCTACGGTTGGCAGTGAAAACATGACTGACGGGACAGGAGTGGGATTGGCTCTATGGATGGGCCTACTAGGGGAAATGGTCAACTGGAAAACCTTGAAGCTGGCACCCTTAATGGCATACAGCAAACTTGGAGCCAGCAGCAGCGGAGATGGATTCCCACATAGTTTGGATTTTGCGAGTCCCTGGTGCTCGGTTTCCAGCAGCTCACTTAGGGCAGTGGTGAAAACTCAAGGTTTCTCGTGCAAGTCACTCCTCACCAGCAAAAAGCATCCTCATCCCAGTGAAACTTCAAGCAATAGATGTGTGCATCTGCCTGCACATATGTGATGCATGTGCAGGCAGTGAATTCAGCAGTTTGCCTCATCACCGTAGCCGATGCGATCGCTGACGTGCATAACTGATGCCTCTCGCTGACGTCTGGATGATGGACAGCAATTCTGGGGAACAAAAACTGGATTTGCAAGAAGGTCCATGGCAGATCCAGCCAGTGCTGGAGCCAGGAAGGTAAATGTGAGGATGGGCGGCCAGCAGCAACATGTGAGCACATAGACAGCACTCGGAGCTATTCTGGATCTCACATTTGGCTTCTGTCTTAAAATAAACTAAGTATATTTTCATTGCAACTGGCTCTCAGCCAAGGATGGCTCATCCATGATGTTCCCTGAGACGAGCTGTGTGCCTTGTACGTGGTTTGTGTTGTTCAACAAACCCTAGGCAGGGAAACGAAAATTGCCCAAGCCTAGAACTGGACCTGTTACTTCTAAGGCCTCTGAGCTAAACCATCATCTGCCCTCAGCACAGATATCCAGGCTCAGCAGAGGAGATTAACTTCTTAAAGCGGGATCTTCTCAGCCCTAGGCTCCGTGTTGCTGCGTTACCCTCAGCCAAAACACCTGACATATTATGTGGCAGATACTGCATCTAGAAAGATGAATAAAGTATCGTCTCTTCACTTGCTGTTGATCCCTGCGCAGCTGGCTTGTTCTTTTGGTGAGTTTGGAGAGACTTCTGCCCAGCCAGCACCTACGGCTGATCTGCAATGAGGCGACTGGCTTCAAGCATCCCAAATGCCATGGGGTCCTTCCCTGCAAGCTGCCGCCTCGCTGTTTCAGATTAGATCGGCCAGCCCTTCATCCCATACATGGCATCGTCCGGCTTAGCAGGATTATAACACCAGCCCCCGAGGACGGACTATTATTTTGACTTGGGGGTTTAGAAAGCATCATGGACTCTGGCCTTGAGCTCTTGGGGCAACTCAGGGAGAATAAAAGCTCCTCGCAGTGAGGAGCCTGGTGCTGCTGGCGGGGAAAGCCTTCTCCCCGGGGCCAGCCACAGCACTGCTGCTCTCACGTGCCTTATTATGTGCTGTTTTTAGGCAGTGCAGTTGGTAATGACTGCTGTAGTGACTTTGTGTCCGGGGATGACTTTACTGAGACGCTTAATCCTCAGCAGGTGCCGCACAATACGACACATGGTTATGTCTTGGGGGTAATAACACCGCACTGGTGCTTTACTATGCTGTTAACCCTCGGCACAATGAGGTAATACAAACATTATTTGTCTTGTGCTCCATTACCAGCAACGCGCTCTCTTTCTGGGAGCTGTCTTGCCAAAGCAATGATCAGTATGATGCAGGAAGCAGCTCGCTTCACATGGCCATCATGTTTTATATGGCTCTTATTCTCCACATTCATGGTTCCACCTCTGTTCCAGCTCCACAGGGTCTTGCACCAATAAATGGAGACTCTGGCTGCAGGATGCAGCATGGCTTTGCTTTACGGTCATGCCTTGTTGCTGCACAGATCTCGTAGGATCTCTTATTTTCATAGCTGCTCCTGCCTCTTTTCTTTGTTAGGCTTAAGGCAGAAAAATGATAAGAAGGATCATGGCTTTGTGTAAGGATTTACGTTTATATTCCATGAAATACTGACATAGTTCCCTGAAAAGCGTGAGAGAGACAAGTTTGGATCAATCTATTGGATCAATCTATGAGACATTTCCCATGTTGCAGGTCACTCCTTAATATGGTGCATGTTGCATCTCCTTGGCTCTTCTCTGTTGCATGTCCTTGGCTCTTCCCTCTCCCCAGTGAAATCAGTGGAGCTTTGACCACATTTCAGTGGAGGACCACGACCAGGATCACGTGCATTTGGGTAATGACTTGTATGTACATAGAATATTTTCCAATTATGGTTTTGGACAACTGTGGAAATTTTCACAGGAATTAGAAGCCACTACAGGGACCTGATCCTGTTTTACATAGAAAGTTCTGATTGACGGAAGTATGGTAAATTGACACTGCTGAAAACAGCCAAAAATTAGGGTACCACCTTTTTACTGATTGTGTCATTACAACACTCAGAGCTTTGCAGCTTATAAATCTAGAGATTGTCTCACAGGAAACCTTGATGGCAAGCCACTTTTGGGAAGTCACCACTATGGCTGCTACCCATCCCCTTCCTCAGCATCTGATTTTTGCCTTGCCTCCCACATCTAATGGCTTGCTTGGGTCCCACTTTCGTGGCCTGCCAAAGTGTTCCCTTGGGTTTTTGTAACTGAGTCATCCCCAGATCTTCCGCAAAGACTGCTGGGTGAAGGGCCGTGTTGCCGTGCCAAGTCTGGGGCTGCGGGTCTGCCTCCACCACACAACTCCTGCCAGGGCTCCCTGTGTCTCCTCCCGTTCCCTCCTGCCCATCCCACCTTCTTGGCAGCCCCGAGGCTGGATAGCCACTTCTGGGCAGGAATGTATGGACATTCGGATGGCAGCCAATGGCAAAATAGGTGCTAGTATTGCCTAGTTTTAAGGGGGGCTGTTGACTGTACAGGCTGCTGTGCTGTTCATCACCGCATTTCTTCCAAGCTGTGGCTACCCCTAAGACTTCCCACCCATGGCTGTCTGTCTTCCCTGGCACTCTGCCGCAACACGTGCCCAAAGCGAGCCTCAGAAACCTCCCAGAGAGGGTCTGGAGCCAGGCCTTCCTGAAAGCAACAGGGATTTCCTAAAAACCATCTGAAAATCCTGCTCTGGGATGGTTTCCTATGCTGCAGCCTATTTATTCCCAAGGCCATTGCCCCGCTCTGAGCCCCGGCCACAGGACGTGCACCAGGGGCTCAGAGCAGAGTAGAGAGCGGGGGGAATCAGGGGGGTCCGCAGCCACACTTCGCTCCCTCCCAGAAGGGAGGGAGTAGGTCACAGCTGATCAGTATTAGTGACCTGTTGCAGGTAGGTGCTTTCCAGCTGCTCTATGCGGCATGCAGCGGGTTTTCATCCGATCCTCCTGGCTAATCACGAGCAAACTGGAAAACAGATGGCAATCATCCGCAGCACTGAGGGAGGCTTGGGTGGAAAGGCACCCGGCCTTTCCTTCCCGACGCCTCAAGCATGGAAATAAAAGTAGTGAATCCTTGCTTACTGGGACAAGGTGAAGCTCACAGCTAGCGAGGGTGCCCCGACCGCCAGCTTGTGGCTGAGGGAAGCAGCCGCTCAGAAATGGGTTTGAAAAGTGGTGCCAGGCTCAAAACTTCAAGCCTGATAATGCCGTATTTTCAGGTTTTCAGTGAGGATATGTAGCACTGGAAGATACTTCACTCTGCCTGCGCTTAAGCCATTTTCTGAACAGGTTTTGGCTTTGCACGCTCAGGAGTATGTACTGACATACCTGACAGAGATAAAGTTCACAGAGCTGGGGAATCGCAGATGTTTTACTGCCTTTGGGAATACCCCAAGGATAATTGCATTTGGCATTAATATCCATCACACGTTTTACTGTCCCGTGACAAGTTCTGTCCCCCATGTGTGGATCCACATCTTTCTTCTGGCCCAGTAAAACAGCAGCCCAATTAAATATAAAGCCAGTTTGGCTCTCAGAGCCCACAGGCTCTGCGCTGCACATAAAGCTATACGGGAAGGTATTGACCATCCTGGGGAACAGCTGGTAACCAGCTGCAACAGGGAAGCAGAAGAAAACTTCCCTCAGAGGCATCATGGTAGCATCAGGGAAGCTGAAATGACCTGAGAATATTTGGATTGTATTTTATGATGGACATCTCCATGCAGCCTGGTTTTTGCACAGCACTGGTTTTCTGCCCTGTGCATCCAAGGCCAGATACGTCTTGATGTCTCCCCGTGAGGCTGGGCTTGTGCTGCGGGGATGCGATGCTGCAAAAACGGGTTTGTGAATGGGAAGGGGAGCTTGCTAAGCCCTCTTCCAGCAGTAGCTGCTGCCTGGCAGAGATGGTGTTTGCAAAGGGTCCTAAGTCCTACTGGGAGCAGCTGCCGGAAAGTGCCCCAAGCAGAACGCCGGCTGAGCAGAAACGCAACGCTCATCCTGCATCTGTCTTGCATTGAGAAATTCTTAATGCACTAAAGGTACAATATTATGGTATTTGTCCCTTTTTAATCTATGAGGGGAAGTGATGTGGGTTATCATATGCGATAATCTCCGAGAGCTGAATTACAGAGCTGTCAGCTGCGGGACACTGAAATGACAGCCCTTCAAAGTGCTGTCAGCCTCTTGTTGGACACTTGCATCAAAACACTCCTTTTAGCCTCAGGGAGACAAATTCACAGTGTCTTCCCTTTCTGGGGAGCTCCTTCATTTTAAGTACTGCTATTCAGTAGTGGGCTGCTTAACAGAATGGCTTGCTTGAAGTTGTCTGTGCTGCAGGTAAAACCTCCTCCCCTCCCAGTGGCCAGAGCCACACCAACACCACACCCAGGGGCTTTACGCCCAGACGCAGAGACCTTTCGCAGGCCCTGCGCCCTCCACAAAATGCCGAACACGGGGGACGTGCGTGCGATGCTCTGCGCTTGCGTGGGACCTGCTTGGGTCTGCATCTCCCTCCCCTCAGCCAAAGCCCACCGCTTCCCACCCTCTGCCCGCTCCAGCGCCAAACAGCCTCAGGCAGCGGTGAGATCTTCTGGGGCTTGGCAAATGCTGGCCTGGTACGCTAATTACATTAATTACTCCCTGGGGCAATAAGGAAAGAGGGGGCACAGTCTGCAGTGCCACCAGTGCTGAGCTGGGCTGGGAAGAGCCTCGCTAGCTCCCCAAACCTCTCGCTAGCTCCCGCCCAGACACGGATGCCAATGCCTGGCCTCCCCTTGCGCCCACCCCTGCTGCACGTGGCCACGACCCGGAGGTCGAGCCGCGCTCCCATCGCGATGCCGGTGAAGGAGAGCGGGACAGGGGGACGGCCGGGGTCTCCCACGCGCCTCAGACACCCGATGGATGCGACAAGTGCAAAGGAGCAGCCTAATGTCACGGCCGGCTCCTCTCCCGCGGGAACAGCCCGGCTCCTGGCCGGCCGGAGGAGGTTTGGTGTGGCGTGGCCGTGCTGCGGCAGAGCTTCCCCCACGCCTGCTCACGGCCATTGCGTCTCCATTACAGGAACACTGGATTCTCTCTGCAAATGAAAGCTAACAGCTCCCGAGGAAAATAAATGAAAAGGGAGGGGGGGGGAACTGCAGCAAACCGAAAAGAGCCCTTCACACTGCAAGAACACTTGCAATTAAGAACAAAACAGGGCAGAAAGCTCTGCAGCTTGACTTTGGGGAGGAAGAAAAGGCCCTCCCCGAGACCCCCGGGTTTCTGTAGGCACAGTGCGGTGGCTGCTGTCTTCGCTTTACGTCAGAGCATGAATGCTGTTGTTTCGCCCCTGGTATCAACAGAGCTTGCCTGGTAGGTGGGTGGGGTATTGGGATTTATATCGTAGAGAAATGCAGGAAGGCTTCAGTCTTTTTTTCTTTATTTCCCCCTACACAGCTTTCGAAAGTCCGCTGGGGACCCCTAATGTTCAGCTGCTGCTGAAGCACACACTTCAAAGCCAGAGCCGCACAGCTTCTTCAGCCATCTACGGGTTTGATCATTCTGATGGTCTTTTATTACGGGCAGTAATGCTCCCTCCCACCTGCCAAGAGTCATCTTTCTGGGAAGCTGTGAGAGTCCTCAAAACGTCTGGTAAACCAACATTTCTATTGTCAGAAAACATGCCAGCCAGGAGGCTGGGGATGCCCTGGAGATGCTTTGGGAGGCAGAAACCTTCGTGCCACCAGCACACGGTGTAGAATCCCATCCCGCCCTGAGCCGTGGTAGCAGACACGTCTAACAAGCCCAACAGAAAAGCCTGCAGAAGAACAGCGGTCAGAAGTTGTGGTCATTGCAAAAGGCATTGGGAGGAATAACCGTGTAGGGTTTTTTACAGACGCTGGTGACAGACTGGCAGGCGCTCAGCCCTCCATAAGCTCCCACTGCCTAGTCCCTATTCCCACATACCTCCCCACGGCTCCCCCACCCCTCCCAAAAAACTCTCCACTGCCCACCTCCCGAGGCCCTCACCCAGCTGGGCAGCCTCCACGACCTAAGCCTACAGGTCACCAGGGCAGACAGGAATTGCAGCTTTCACAGGGTTTTGCCCTGTTTTCCCGGTGCCTTTGCTGGCAGGCCACGCAACCCTCTTCACAATAGACTGTTTTGGGAGGTTTTTATCCCAGACCCCGGGGTCAGCTTTCATCCCTCTTACCCCTGCAATGTGTCATCTTTCCCAGGCCAGCATCATCACCATTATAATTGTTTCCCTGCAGCCAAAGGCGACAGTGTGGCCAGTGACTGGGAGCGGGCAGCCACGCCAAACCCACCCGAAGGTTTGGGCAGAAAAATGTTAGAAATGCATTTGAAGTCGCCCTCCTCTCTTTCACACCTCCATCCCCAAACCCAAGGAAATGAGAAAAATCTGTGCTTTCTAAGTGGCTTCTAATGTAATGAAAGTCAATTAAAGTGGTGAAAACAGAGCTGATAACTGCAGGCTTTCATCACTGACTCCGTGCTAAATGTCTGTTCTGTGTGGTTTGCAAGGAAGTAAGAGTGCATGGAGAGGAAAGGATGGGGTTTTTTAAAGCTGTTAAATTGCCTCTAATTAGCAACACAACTGTAGTCAAAACATAATGTGAGGATAATAAATTGATATTTGCATAATGGAAATGTTACCAAAATGTACTTCAAATAAACTGAATTAGATTATAATTAGAGCTGTGTTTTGGGAAAGAAAATCCTTCTAATTGCCTGCACACAGGCAGTGCCAAAGAGGAGAGGGCTGGCAGCTGCCGGGGAGGTCCAGCTGGTGCCATGCGGGACCAGCACCCCATGACCGGGGTCCGTTCCCCGGGGGAAACAGGGTGCCTGCACCCACGGGGAGCTGGCGCAGCCCCGGCAAGGCAGGTCAGCGGAGGAAAAGGGAAAAAGGTAGGAGGAATGTGAATGTGCATGCCCTTGGCCATTGACTGCAAAACCATGTTTAGTGGGATTGGACTGAAAGAAGATCCAGGGGGAAATTCTATGGACAGCAGTTAGGGTGGGAGACACTGGTGTCTCGGGGGAGGTGATGCGAGGGTAGAAATGCAAGTGCTAATTCTGCAAATTGCACGAAACCAGTGAACATCTTTTCTTGGTGAAGTCGTGGTACCACATTGAGTCGCAATAGCCTTCTCCTGCTGCTGTTTGATAACTGGCTTTATTAAATCAACAGGATTTTTTTTTCTGTTGAAATATATGCAAGGTTGCTCATGATTTATTGTCCAGCTCTTACTACTCCTTATTAAAAAAGATGGCACCTGGAAAACATTGGATGATAAGTCACTTGCCTGCTGTATGAGACCATGTGTACCAGTAAGGAAACGTACGGAGCTAATGAAACTACAGCTGAGAACAAAGGAAAATGTCATAATTCAAGATGACATTTTCTGAGAAAATTAACAAAAGAACCCGCAAACGAGTAACGTGCTGACTTTGCATCTTGCCACCAAAGCGAAGGCAGCATGAACCTTGAGGCCGACTTTTAGCCCGGTAGCCGACCAGTCTACGGTCAGTGTTAATGTCTGGTTTGGTGCTGGGTAATGACTTGGGTCAGGTGGTAAAACTGATCAGCACACAAAACCTCCTCCCTCACTTTGACCACATGGGGCATGGGGGAAAGGTGACTTCTGAAGTCCTGTGCAGCGCGATGACCCTGCCCACCAGGCCCTCGGCATATTCGCTATTCAAATACCCAGGTTAGTACGCCTGGTGCTCGCCGAGGCAGTGCCGTACGCCGAACCCGGGCAGCTCACAGCATCATCCTGGAGCTGGTGCCATAGGAAAGGGGCGTGAATTCGCCCATCACCAGCTGGCGCAGGCGTACAGCAGGGCACGGCTCTGCCCGACCACGCTTCAATGCCCTGGGTCTTGCTTCCAAATCAGGAGCTACAGCTCATGCATGTTTACTGTACGAGAAAAAAAAGCAGGCCTGAGACACGATGCAGCGCTGGCCTCATGTCAAGGGAAATATTCCCCTGCCTTTGAAGGGCCCTGGCTCGGGGCCCCGGTCCGCAGCCGCTGCAGAGGCCATGGAAATAAGATCCTTTCTGAGTTGGCAAACGCTGTCTTGTTTTTCTGCTTGAGGGGGGGGGAAGAGAGGAACTCGCCTGGTGCTCTGCTCTGCTGCGGGTGTTGTGGCACCAGCTTTAATAAACGGATTCGTGGGAGGGAGCGCAGGAGGGAAGGAGACGGGGGAAAGGCGGGCAGGGGGAGCGGGCGGCCGCGCCGCAGACAGCCAGTGTTGGTCTGCAGCACGTGCTGCCAGGGAGGAGTGGAGCGGAGGCAGAAGGACGGCCAGGCCTACAAGTCACGGTGCAAAAGCAATTCTCCGCAATCAAAGCCTGCCCTCCGTCGCGGGCTTACTGTCCCGTCTGCTCCCTCAGCGGCAGCCCCCAGGTCCCAGGCTCACCAGCACGGCCGCAGGCACCCGGGGGAGCGCAGGACCTCGTGTAATGCAACAAGTGAGCTGGATAATCACGGCAGGAAAAAGGGAAAGCAGCTTGCACACCAACAAAGGCAGCCCTGGGAAACAATTTTCTTGCTAGCAAAACGCTGCAGATCTTTGTTTAGTGAGTGCACTTCCCGTGAAATGCAATTGCTCCCACTGTGGTTTTAAACCGAGACCACCCTGAAAATGAAGGCAGTTTCCATCAAATCGAATTACTTTTCCCCAAAACTGGCATGGCAATGGTAATGTTGATGAGGAACGATAGCTATTAAGTGAGGGTATTATTTATATTTTCTATTAAATGACTGTCATTTCTATTACAAATGACATCATGCGTGCATGTCATGCTGATTTACAGTGATAAAGCCTCAGTCGTGATCATTTATTGCAATGCATAAGCAGAGCATGAAATACACACAGCACAAATGCACAGGCAACACCGCATCAAGCCCAGACCAATATCTGGATCTAACTTGGTATTAGCAGATCAGTTGGTGCAACGCTAGCAGTGCTTTTTCAGCACCGTTCACGCACCCGTTGTCAGTGTCACCCTGAGGGCTATTTGCCCCCTCCACCCCACATTTCCAGCGCTGCTCAGAAATGGTGAGCCAGGAAGCAAAAGAAGAAGGAGCGGCAACAAATCACTCCTGGAGATCCGACCGTGGAGATCCAGTGCAAAGCAAATATAACGTCCGATGAATGATTCCAATGCCTACAGACTAGCCACTCAGCAAGGAGAAAGCAGGGTGCTAAGCGCAGAAGGCGGCAAGGTTGGACGAGCATCTGTGTTGCAGCAGTCGTTCAAGGAAGGCTGCTGCTCTTGATGTTTTCCAGAAGTTGCTGAGCTTCTCGGAGCCCGTGGGCTGCTGCCACACTGAGGAGTTTCTCCACTTCCCTTAAGGACAGGAAACCTTCATCAAGAAAATCTAGGGGGATGTTTGATTCATTCCTAGCTAAATTTTATTTACCCAGGCTTTTATATGAGGACCACAGCTACCGCATCTTAAAGCATCTGTAAAGTTCACTCTCCACTATTCAGAAAACGATCTGATTTTCTTTCTGCTTTTCCCTGTGGTCTGAGCACACATGTTTTGGGTTTGGTGATTTTCTCATCTTAGTTGAACTGAAGTAGAGACGGATTTGGAGTTCTTGAAATACATACTCCTTTTACGAATGAATGCATGAGTCTGCCTGATCATGTGACATGCAGCAGAGATTGAAATTAAATGTGCTTGGCTTCAGGTCACACGGTTCGCCCAAACATCACTTTTTTAGACTTAAGACTGTTCTCCCCAACCTTAATTTTAATTTTTGGACTTGGAGTAAACTTAAAAAACTCAAATCAAAACAATAAAAGAGTGGGTTTCACTGTAATGGGAACTCCTTAGTTGTTTTAGCTTCACAGGCCCAGGACAAGTTGCCACAGGGAATGTACAAGGCACAAGGCAAGTTTTCTTTGGCTGTGGGCCTTGCTGGGAACACTGGTGTGCGGTGTGCGCAGGCACGTCGGGGGGAGAAATGTGTCCCGGATGGTTTCAACCCAACCGCTGGGCCGTCAACAGGAAACTTCTCACTGATCTCACTGGACAGGAAGGAGAGCGAAAAGGGGGCTTCCCCTAGAAAGAAAGCCAGGTCTTGCTAGCCAAAAATTTACATTGCTTCAACAGCTCTTTCTATACCAGTATGGGTCTTGTCCCTTGCCTTGACTGGGAAATCACTGATGGAAGTACATACGTCATCAGATCACAGGCATTTTAGGTACTGTGTCACCTATTTGTTAAAATCTTTTGGGGTTAATTGGGTTTTTCAGCTTTCTTGCCACAGGTAGGGCTGCATTACTGACAGTACAAGGAGAGGGCATTAGAAATGCTGGAGTAGCTTCATGCATGGAGTATCTACAGCACCACGTGACCCCCCTCCCCAGAGAAGCTGGGAACGCAGCCGAAACAGAAAGGAAGAGGAACAGCTCAGGTTACCCTTTTTCAAGTGTCACGGTCATGTTTCTGAGTGCCCCCACCGCCAGGCTGAAGGAAGAGTGGGGATGGCCCTGCCCCGCAGCCTGCCTACAGCCGGGAAGCGAGAAGCAAAGAAAGCAGTAAAAGAAAGTTCAGAAGAAGAAAACCTCAGTTTGAATGATTTAAAGTGAGGTAAGAGCAAAGAAAGAAAAAGGTATAAATTGGTGTCCTGAAATGTTATCCCTTTAAAATTTTCAGGCCCTGATTTGGGAAACATCCTTATCCAGAAAGGTGCCACGGCTTGAGCGTTTCTCGAAGTACAGATGTCCTTAGAGATGCCTTCTTGGTTCACAACCCCTGCTGTCATGGGCACAGCTATTCCAGCCCTAAAAATCCTGCAGTGTGATGCTGTTCTACGCCTTGGGCAAACACAGAGGAAACATTTAACGTATGTCCCCCCTCCCCGCTTTTTGGTAGCACAGTAACTTTCCCTGTCCCTCATCCTTCCCATTTCTCAGCAGGAGTGGGAGGATCTCAGGAGACGCAGCCCAGGCTCTGGCCGCGGCGGTAACCACGCCAGGTACCACAGCAAATGCACTCGCCAGGCACAGCTGCCTCGCTTATGTGGCAGAAACCTCCTGGGAGCGTGTGTCGAGAGCAGGAAATTAATATGCTGCTGTAACTTGACTTTCTGTTGCCTCAGCAGCTCCTGGCGCCCTCCCCTCCTGCGCCTGTACATTTTTCCTGCTACCCACCTGCGGCTTGAACCTCCCCAAAAGCCTGTACAGCAGCACCGGCATCCCTCTCCACACTCGGTGTTGACATACCTACTTGCCTCCCACTGACTTAAAAAAATAGGAATAGCAGGTGGGGACAGCGGAGCGAAGCATCTAACCCACAGCGAGAATTCCAGCGCTCCTGGTCTCCCCACTGCCATCCCGCCAGTGCAGGACAGGAGGCTCTGCACGGCTCTCCCCCAAACCACTGCCAGCTCTTCCTCCTCCTCCTCCCACGCCACCGTACCCTTTCCCCAGGAGAGGGCAATTTCCCATGGCAGGAGTTGGGGGGGTTTTTCACACCTCACCTGAACCAGTGCATGGCCATGTCCTCATTTTTTTCCACTCCAGCTCCTGGGTGCAAGACAAGGTAGCAAAATAACAATTAGGATGTAAATACCCTGTCCAAAATCTAGCAGCGTAGTGGTGTACCACACAGCGCACAGCCACGTTTGCGCTTCTGGCTTACACCTGTATGTACTCTGGCAGCAAGTTAGCCACGGCTTGGAGAAATGTTACCTTGCAAATACCTCTGTCCCAGGATGTGCTGGGCACTGGGGTACCCCAGGCGAGCGTACACGTGAGCCACGTGGAAATGGAAGTCCTCGTAGCACAGCGGGATGTACAGCAGGAGGAGGCCAGTGGTGATTACAGCTGCCAACTGTAAAAGAGAGGAGCAGTCACGACGGAAGGAGAAAAAGAAGCTGAGGACCAGCCACAGCAAACATTTCATCTGAGCTCTGAAGCCTTCTGAAGCTATTCCCCAAAGAGAAACAGGAGGAAAGGCTCACACAAGGGCAGAAAATCAAAGTTGTCTGACAGAGAGCCAGTTCCAGCACCCACTGAAGCTGGCAGAAAAGGTGCTGCCGACTTCAGTGAGCTGCAGACCAGCTCCCAAGTTCATATCCGCTTTAAGCTCTACTACAGCAAACGAAACTACAGTCATTTCATTTTCTAGTGGTCCTCTTGAAGAAAAGGAAAAAAAAAATCATAAGGTGACATCAGGCTTTTATGAGCAATCGATCAAGCCGGTTTGCCAGAAGGAGCCTCAGTCCCTGGGCAGCCGGGTCCCCAGCCCACCACCAACCGCAGCAGCACCGTATGGACATGAACGCTCCCTTTGTGAACATTCCCAGTTCATAAACCCTTTCATCCCCTGTTGCAGCGAGGACACATTGCCAGCGTCCACACCTGACAGGAGAATAACCTTGGGTCTGAAACTCTGCTTGCATCCAAGGTATAAATCAGCGAAAAGCCTGATGTACTGCACCAGCAGGAAAGAAAGATGAGAGACCAGAACTGGGCTGTTTGCTTTTTGATGTCAAATTGGATTTTCTTTGTTCAGTGTGCTAGCTATTAGTTTCCAGTGAGAGGAGCTGGGAACTTGAGCAACCACATCTTGGTGGGGTCAGAGATCCCTGGCTGGGAAAGAAGAGCGGTGTTAGGAAAGGCTGCAGGAGCCCTATGCAGAGACCCCTGTCCACAGAATTTACCAGGAGCCCTTTGCCTCCCCGTCACGGGCAGCGGGGAAAGCACCATGTCTCACCAACGGCGCCAGCACTGCCATGGGTAAAACCCTTCCCTACGACACAGGGAGACGGAGGCCAGGCACGGTCCTGGGTGGAAGACGTGGGTCTCTGGAAGCAACACCGGAGGCAAGTGTTGATCAGGTTTCTCAGCCCGACCCTGTGCTGGGAGAAACCACGCCAAAGGTGCATGATCCGGAGGACACTGCTAACACCTCGTCCTTCAGCTCTGCAGCTTTGGTGCAAGCAGTGCTGGACTCCTGGGTCTGATGTTCATGGGCATGTGCTGAAGCGCCTGCAGGCTCCCTGCATGCCACTGTCCCTCTCTTGTGGACACAGGAGCAGAGCAGATACAAGCAGCCCCGTTTCAATGGCCAAGGCAGAAACAGGTGCTGAGGCCTGTCTGGGTGTTGCAGAACAAGCACGCTGTTTCACCTGGGCATAATTTATTGCTACGGACACTTGTGAATAGTGACTGCAGCGTTCACATGGGTTTGTCTCCATGTCATGCTCAGAGTGAGCCAAGGGGACAAGCAGCAGCTGGAAAGGATGACAAAACGCAAGAGCTTTAACACCCAGGGGCACCCCTGGCCACCTCAGATGGTTTGATGCGACTGATACAGATGGGTACAAAAACCAACTCCCCCTCATTTCTTTGGCCGGGTATGGCACGTGAGGTACACGCAGACCACTGCAAAGCAAATGGTGCATTTCGGTCCTGATGTGCTTCTCAGCTGTCTGGAGAGCTTGAGGGCAGAAATAGTGCAGGTCTGGCATTTTCTCACTGTTTTGGGGAGGCTCCTGCACTCCCACGATCAGCTGCGGTGACTGCTGGAGGCAGCAGGCTGCCAAGAGCGTGTTATCTCCTAATTGGGACCCGGGTCCTGGTTCAGGCCCATCTCTAATGGGGATTAGTAAACACTGAGGATTAAATGAGCCTAGTTAGCTAATTAGGCTAAGTAGATAAAATAGCTAAGCAATAATGACATGCAAATACCCTGACATTTGATTTACTGGCTGACGAGATTAGGGATGCAGGAAATGCTGCTGTTCTGTTTGAGGCCCCTGGTTCAGCCTGTGTGATGCCACCATTCAGACAGGGAAGATTCCCAGATCTTTCAATGAAAAAGGCTCTCCTGTAACACAACGGGGACCTGCGGGGCCTGGAAGCACTGATGATACGTAAATCTCTGTAAGCCACTGGCAACTCCAAGGGCAAATGCAAGTCATAGATTGATCCAGTTGCTGCTGAATGCTTTTGCTCTTACTTAAGAGGAGGAAATTTTATTCCCCCAAAAAATTATGATGGCTAGAAATACGGTAAGAAGTGGTCCTTGCTAGAGACACGGCTGATGTTTGGCTCAGGCAAAGCTGAGCGCAGATCTCTAGTGAAGGGAGGGGCAGTGTCTCTGAAGGAGAGCAAAGGCTGCTGAGTAAGAGGCTGGTTTCAAACAATAACCGTGCGCTGCCTGATGCTGTCACTGTGCTATTTTGTCACTGTTGCTGGTGTTGGAATAAGTCAGGGAATGTTTCAGGTGGTTGCAGGAGATGATAGGGTGCACAACGCTGCAAGAGGTGGTGGCGGTGCTTTTCTGGGTGCAGATCTGGGGGCTGCAAGATGCTCATGGCTGCGGCGTCTACGCTCCGCATGGGGCTGCCTGAAGGCTTGGGAAGGGAGTGGGAACCGTGGTGTTTGGGAGGAGCTGTTCCTGTTGCAGGGCTGGTGCACCCATCACACAGAACAGCAAAACAATGGAGGGGGAAAGGACGTGGTGGGAAAGGTGCTGCAGGCAACAGGGGAAACCTCTACAGCCGGCCTGTGACCATGCACCGCTGCCACAGCGGCACCCCCCAGCAGGAATTCCCCCCGCGGGACTCCACCTCTCCGTGGCAATATCCCTGATGATCAGCCATCTGCTGCTGCGGGGACACTGTGCCTGGCTCCTGCGAGGCGGGTGGCCTGGGAACAGCTGGGTGTCCATGTTTGTTCCCAGGCTGAGTTTCTGTAGGCACTGTCAGATGTGGCGAGTGAGGTATTTCACAGGCAGTTCCTTTAGAAATGGCCCACTGAGCATCCCTAATCTCATTTGTTTTTTGTGGGTTTTTGTCTATTTTATTTTCTTAAGACGTCCTAAAGGAAGCACAGCAAAAGGGATGTGCTCGGTACACTGGACCCCAGCTCCGGGAGGTGGCACCACAAGCAGTCCTTGCTTGGCAGCATGTCAACCTCTGAAAGCATGCAGCTAGTCCCACAGCAAGCAGAGATTAGCACACGTTTTCATCGTTAGTTAGGTCTCTCCTGTGGCTGTGTTCAGGTAAATGGTGTGCTGTTTTTAAATACCTCCGAGACCAGGAGAGAAGGGAAGCATAACGATGTTTCTCAAGAAGCAGCCGGTGATGGATGGAGGGCACCCTGAAGTGAGCTCTCCTCACAGGAGGGATGGAGGAGGGAGGAGCGAGTCCCTTGGGTTTCCTCCAGGCTTGTCGTCCGCAGACCCTCGCCCTCATGGCCAGCACCAGGGACCAAAGGCGCAGTGTACCGGTGGTCCCCAAAACCAAGAGCTCCTCAGAGACCCCAGTTGGGCAATGAGCATTAGTCTGCCTCAAACACTGGTACGTGGGGAGCTCGTTGTATCGCCCAAAGCGGGGGTGTGAAGCAGACCACTGGCCTGAAACCACCTTCACAGTCTTGGGGGGAGCTCTCGGTTGCTCACCCCCACCCTTTTCTTCCGTGGTGACTCATTCGGAACCTGCTTTGCATGTTCTCGACCTTGCATCATTGGGGCTGCTCTAAAGCAAGGGGAAGCCCCGTTGTAGCGGCAGGGCTGTGCCAGCGAACTGGGCAGTGAGGGAGCCAAACCAGGCTGTGCATGCGTATTTAAGCAACCTTGTTCCTACAGCAGCTTTGGTCGTTTCGCCTGCACCATCACTCATGTGCCAAGGTGAGGTGATCAGGATCAAAAAGGTGACCAGGAGAAATGCCAAAAAATCCCACCCGTAACGACTGCACTGGAAGATGCCACGTTACCTTGCGCTAGCAAACTCTGCATCGCAACAGCGATCGGCGGATCCTGCGTTGCGTTCCCCATGCCGGTGAGCAGAAAGCCCCAGGGGCTCTGCAGAGGCTTCGGTGACATTGCAATCAGGTCTGGGCAAGGGCATGGCGCTGAGGACGGCATCACAAGACTCGCATTTGAGAGGCTGGTGTGTGCCAGCAGCTCCCTGTGGCTTTGGCTCACCCTGGCACCAGTGGCTTTCAGGGACTGGCATGGCTTCCCAGCGTGCCCAGCCAGCTGTGGGGTCCTGGACGTCACGTAGAACCCCGGTGCCAGCGCTCCCACCCCGAGCCCAGCCCCACACTCACCTCCCACCAGCTCCACACCGAGCCAGGGGGTTTCTCACCCCCTGGAGAAGGATTTGCCCGGCAGGTATCGGCACTGCCCCTTGCCTCCAGCCGCCGCCGCGCTGCGGGCTTCCAGTCCGCCATCTCTCGCTCCCACGGGAGGTCTGAGCACCTCATTTTAACTCAGTCTGCTCCTCGTCTCGCCAGGCACTGCTGCCGCCCTGCCATAAGTCTTCCCCATCACTGTCCCTTAGTTCTGCTTCTGATTTATGGTAGCAGTAGCCCAGCTGCTTCCCTAAGATAAGAGGGACGGATACATGTCCCCTTGCAGTCATAGAAAAAGAGATGCTCCTGCAGAAACCCTTTCAAGCCATTGACGTTTAACTCTCACTGTGCTGAATATTTCTCTTCCTTCAGACTGCTCCCAGGTGCTGCGAGCCCCCACCAATAAATCGCTGTATTTGACAAAGTTGATGAAGATTTTCTTTCTTTCTGCTTTTCACATGAGAAGGAAAGTGCTTTGCAAGCAACGATAACGCTACCCACCACTACAAATGTTCATTATCTTGTTATTTCAATTGCATGGCCTCCACGGGCACGTGGGGTCTGATGTGTTGAATTTTGGACAAAGGCAAGAATATGCAGGTCCAGCCCCAGGTGAGAAAATGAAAAGTTGCAATGATGTATGACCAGGAAATTATCAGAACATACAAAACTCCCATGACAAATGACAGGATGGGATTTTATTTAATTTTAAGCTAGAAAATGACTTACTTGTTGAAGGCAGTCATTTTATAGCTGTATAATTATGCCTCTGCTGCTCTGCAGTAACTCCATCCAGTGACTTTCAGACACTAAACTCCTTTTTGCCTTCACATCTAAGAAAACGTCTCTTTTTCGCACGAGATCCCTACTGCATGTTGCCTTTCCTGCTCTGAAGGCCTAGAAGTGGATCTTAACCCGACGGCTGTCAGACAAGGTCAATCTCATGTGAAGTGCTGACCTTGCCTCGTTCCCTGACAGTAAAAACCAGTGTTTTTCTTTCCAGTTTTACTGTGGGATAAGTGCTGTGCTCTGGTTTTAAAGGCAACCCCACCCCCAAAGAACAAGGATACCTCTTTGGCAGTGATGACTCAGCCTAAAAATCTTGCTGAAGAGGAAACCCTTCATACTTTTGTAGTTTATTTCTTATGTTCTGCTGCCACCATTGGGCCGATTTAATTTGCTCAGTCACAGCCCCGTAACGGTTGAAAGCATCCATCTTTATGCCCCTGGTCAAAGTGTGAACCATTTTCACAGTATATCATATTTAATTGGACATTAATAGTCATACTGCAGGATCAATTACTTCCAAGTGCAAACCTCTGCATGAAGGAAACTAAAACAACCCAGAAATTTCTAAGACGAGTCCAGAGCTGAAGGACCTTCACTGCAGCAAAGAGCAAGGAAGAGATGAAAGAAGGTTAGGAGTCTAGTGCCTATTTATCCCTTTTCTTTTTTCCCTACAATTATTGGAATTTAAAGATAAAGAGGAAAAAGATAAAAACAACCTCTCAGGGAGTCATTCTGCTTGGGAACCCTATAGCTGCAACCCCAAATGTTGGCAGAAGTGAGCTCCTGAGTTATTCTTATCATTGCTTGTAAAGGCTTCTTGGTAATAGTTATATTCGTACTGACACCTCGCCTAGCTCCGTGAAATCTGTACTTTTCTTAGTATAAAACAAACCCTGGGGCTTGCAGTTCTTTGTTGCAGATGACTAAAAATGAGAACATGTCATTATTAATTATGCATTATTCAGTGAGGGCTATGCTGTCTGTGTTACAAGCCAGCTGTGGTACAGGGTCTCATTCCAGTTGTGAGCTTGAGTTACTTTTCTACAAAAATCAGCTTGCACCACAAGGAAGAAGTAAACCAGGTTGTCAATCCAGAAATAAATGATGGCTGTAGTAGCTGCCTCCTACCAACAAAGAAGAATTGGATCCCTTCTACCTGCGACTTTGGCAAGGAAAGGGCAAGCTGCCCAGTGAATGTTCTCTCTGCTCTCCCAAGGGGCAGATGGCATTTCTATTTTCCCTTTCATCTTCACAGAACAAGTTGTGAAGAACTATTTCCAGCTCCTGCAAAGAAGCATTTTGATCGAAAACCTGGAACTAGCCACATTCAGGAAAACACAATCTTCTTCCCATTGCTTTTTCACACAAAGGATTTCTCTAATCACGTGGTTTCTCTTTCCCTCCTTGCTGCATTGGTGTGGTCTGGGCTGGAAGCGCTCAGATACTCCACTTCAGTTGAAAGGTGGATGTCAAGTGCTGAAAGAAGAATGGATGGCTGTGAGTGTAAAGACTTAACAGGACAATGTCACTGTTTGGGAGAGCTGGTGACTAGATGGAAGTCCCACAGAGAAAAGAAAGTATTTTCTTCTTTTTCAATAGGTTGCACTGAAAGCCAGATGCGAAACACTGTGTTCACCATTTCTCATTTGGTTTTTCATGTTTGCTACTCTTTTACACATTAGCTCAAACCTTTTGGTAAGCAAACTGATTGAAGAAACATAATTATTGAAAGAATTTATATATTACATATTATTGAAAGAATGAACCAAAATAAGACATGCTCATAGCATGTTGCCTGTTGAAATCAAACACGGTGACTTCGCCACCTCAGACACAGACTGTTTACAATCTAGGCTTAGTTTAGGAGTGATGGTGGATTAAATAATGAGACACAATTAGCCCAAAAAAGCTTTTTCCAGGTTGCTTTCTTAGGAAAAGAAATTGGTATAACTAAATCTGGTGACATATATATGTATATATAACCACCTGGTACAAGCCTATTTAGTGACAGTGTCCTCTGGGCATAGGTATCACAGGGCAAATCAGATCCACTTTGAGAGTTCCCCAACTTGAACACAGTTGGAGCAGGTACTTGCATTTGGCTTTACAGCACAACACAAAACGTCGCATTCAGTTACCATACTGAACGGAGCTTGAATATGGGTAACGGGGAGGACTGAGGCACACAGCAGCAACAAGAGAGTAGGGGAGGATAAGTTTCTGCGCAACATGATGGGAAGGATGAGGGTAAGGACTTTGGGCTGGCACCGACTCTGACAGACTCCTGTTTCATTTTGCCTAACTAGCTATAGCTTCCTTTCACAGCTGACTAAACAAGATAAAAATCTATTCAGACTAGTCATTATGACACTATCAATAGCTGATACAAGAGCGTACAATGAACACCAGCGTAGATGTAAGGGCAGTTCAAGTCTCTCTGAAATCAGTATGCAAGTGTTATCCGCAGATCTATTACGGAGACGTGTGAAGCTGTTTCCAGATACCGGATTAATAAATGTATCTGTTAAACCGAACAGTTGCATCCATTCATCACCACGCACAGCCGAAGAGTGCAACCGGAGAGGATGTGATTTTCCTGAACCCAAACACAGCAGCTGGCAGGGAGACCCAACCGAGCAGAACCCTGTTATTTGATAGAGGTGCTGCAAAAGGGCAGCAGGGAAGCCCTCTGCAAGGGGGGAGGACCCCAGGGGCAAACACAAGCCATACTGTAAATGATCTCACCACAAAAATAGAGTCCAAATGAATGCAAGCAGTGGTTACAGACTTTAAAAAAAAAAAAAACCAAACCACAACAAACTAAATTACTCGCCTAGGGAGAGTTAGGTTAAAGTTAGGCATACTAATACCTCTGACTAAAAAACGTATACTAAAAACTAAGGTGTCTCTGCTTAGCTATCACCTAAAAAACGAATTCCTCATATGCCTTCTCTTATGTGGCTTTGAAGTTCCCCAGATATTCAGATTTGTATCTGAGGAATACTGCAGCAGGGCTGAGCACTTAGGTGTGTATCGCCCACATAAACTCGCTCAGGATCCAGACACTGCAAAGTTCCCTGAGGGATGTGATACAAAGAGCTTTCTGGGAGCGCTTCATCTGTCAGTCTACTAATGAAGATGATCTCCACCACTTCTGCAAAAACTAAAAGCCTGCAAGAAATTAGTTCAAGAGAGAGTCCAAAAAATACCGCGTTCATAGCCTAAGTAGTTAGTGAGGGGTGAGAAATGGGCCCTGCTGTAGAGAATGCATCCATATTTTGGAGGCGAGTGAAAATGAGTTAGTCTCTGAGGAAATCATATTAAGTAGTAGACAGAGTAGAAAGCAAAGCAGCACTGCACCCTAATTCTCCCAAGATGCGTTGAAAAATGTGCTCTGAGAACATCGCTAGGTGATGGAATGTCCTTCAGCTACGACTGCCTGTCTCCAGAGGAGAGGTAAGCTCCACCTGCGCAAAGCCTGCGAGGGCAGGGCACAGCACTGGGTCGGAGCTGGCAGGCGTACCACCGGCAAAGCCGCCCGGCTCCACGGGGCAGGTGTGAAGCACCTGCGGTCCAGGACACCATGTCAGCAGCCTGACTGTTGGACTGCGCGTAACGTACCGCAGCGAAAGGTCAGTCACAGGTACCTGATGCAGACAAGGGTTTAGTACAAGGTCTTGTAACGAGAAGCATCAGAAAAACTTAATACTAATAAAGTAGTGGCACAAGGACTGGGTAAATGATGCCATGTGCTTCATCACTGTGGCCTTCAGAGATAACAAAAGGATATCCCAGCACAACCCACTGCTGAGAGAACGGGGCATGAATACCATTACACACGCCCAACTATCAGCAATTCCCTCACCAGACCCACTTTCCTTACCCACAGCCTTTCCTTTCAGAGGGATTCTCCACCTTCTTCAAGGGACCTGTTAATGTTAATTAGACCAATAAAAGCCGTTTGCTCTGTTCTGCCCCCTGGGAAGTGTATCTTCCTTCTCCCCCGAGAGGGGTTACGTTTTAAAAACTGGACAAGGCACTTGGGGTGGTAGGCTTGGGTGCTGGTTTCATTAGCCAGATGGAGGGGGTAAGTGCTCCCTTGGCGTATGCAGGACTGAGGTTGAGTTATTTGTGCTCACAGCTGGGTCTGAAGTTGCTTTGGGGTTGTTCCTGGTGTACCTAAGTTAGTTTTAATTTTTTTCCTTAAATATCGGGGCAGGGGGGGAGTTTGGGTTGTGCTTGTTAAAGAGACTTGTTAGCTAGCGCAGGGTGATCTGATGCCAGTTTCATGTACTCTACCTGACATGTCCCTAACCTGATCTGTTTGGTAAATTCACACCCTCGCGCTGGCTTAACCTTCAGTGCTGGGCTGCCTTGCCCGCGTAATCCCAGCCGTGAGGAGCCCCAAGCAGCTGAAAGCGTGCAGCCGAAGTGAGCCGTCGGGGAAGCTCATGTGGGAAGCGCGGAACGTCTGCAGCAGGGATTATCTGCATCTGGTAGGAGGCCTTGTTGTTCTGCTTCCCAGCACTTCTGTGGACAGAAACCAGGGAGAAAAATCAATTTTTCTCCTCCTACATCTCGAATGCTGTTCCTAGAGGGTCTTAAGGCCTGCAACTTGGCTTCTCTTCCCCATAAGGAAAAAGGCAAATGGATCCTTGCTGTAGGCACTTCGGACAGAAATCATTTTTAAAATAGCAAGATGAACAAAATCTTAACTTCTGCAGGCTTCTGTAAAATCTTAGACTTTAAAAGAACCCCAAACCCTCTTATCTTCTTGCTTGCAGAAGCAGAGCATAAAAACCTAATGCTTCAAATAGACAGAGGCACCAGACAGTTACATAAAAACAAACCGCCAGATTCCTGCATGTAGGAGTGTCTGCTCTCGATTCGGCCCTGCCTCTCTGCGCGTGTGCCTGGAAGCAGGTCTCCCCACCCAGAAGCGGGAGCAGCTAGCACAAAATGCCCGAACTGAAACTCGGGTGATGAAGGCTTTGAGGACCTGGCCTTGGGCTGTCTGAAGGCTTGAGCAAAGGGTCTTTTGTAAACAGAGGACCAAGTATTTGGCATCAGCCGTAGGAGCAGAAAAGCCACAAAGTCTTAGATTTTTACTATTTCAGCAAACAGCTAGAAAGACCTTGAAGGGGGGCGCTAGGGATCAGCATGTACGCTGCTATCTTGGAGCTCGGAGTATTTTGCGTGTTGTAGACCTGAAGAAAGTGGAAAAGTTATGGCCAGGAGATTATCCTCATGACAACTTCATGCCCTCAGCTCTATCTGCCATTAAATGTCTGTCTGTAAAAGTACTCATCACGCTTGGGACCATTCAATACCAAGGCGGCAGAAATACATACCTTAACGCCCGCTAAAGTGGCGGGTTTGTCATTAGACTGGTAAAGAGCACGACAGATCAAGCTAGCCTTCCCTCTGAAGAGCTATTCAGCCATTGGAGGCCAGGCTTTCTCCCTGAGCACACTGCATACTCACAGACGATTGGGATATCTCTCAGGTAACAGAGATTTATGGTGTTCTGGAAGAGCACAGTGAATTGTTACTTTTTTGGAGCTGAATGAGGTAGATTAACTGAGAACGTCTCCAACTGAGCTCTGAGGTTAAACGGCTAGCCAACTTTTTTTCCTGAAGTAGAAAACACGATGCTGCACTGAAAATGGCACCTAAAAAAAGAAAAG
>Ga0065711_1007407_pt1 | contig 27670 bp, 28 predicted proteins | sample Hoacrofraction12_FD_59098 | JGI IMG/M metagenome (GOLD analysis project Ga0065711, IMG submission 59098) | Hoatzin crop microbial communities from Cojedes, Venezuela - Epithelial fraction 12 v2 (version 2) | ecosystem: Host-associated > Birds > Digestive system > Esophagus > Crop | place...
CCCTCAGAGGGAAGAAGTTCTTCCTCATGTTCAGCTGGAACTTCCTCTGCTTCAGTTTGTGCCCGTTGCCCCTTGTCCTGTCGCTGGGCACCACTGAAAAGAGTCTGGCCTCGTCCTCCTGACCCCCACCCTGCAGATATTTATAGGCATTTATAAGGTCCCCTCTCAGCCTTCTCTTCTCCAGGCTGAACAAGCCCAGCTCCCTCAGCCTTTCCTTGTAGGAGAGATGCTCCAGTCCCCTCATCATCCTCGTAGCCCTCCTCTGGACTCTCCAGTAGCTCCTCATCTTTCTTAAACTGGGGAGCCCAGAACTGGACGCAGCACTCCAGATGGGGCCTCACTAGGGCAAAGCAGAGGGAGAGGAGAACCTCCCTCGGCCTGCTGGCCACATTCCTCTTGATGCACCCAATTATGCTCTCTAAAATACAGCAAAATTCAGCTCAGCAATGCCAAAGCGGTAAAAATCCTTATGTGCTGCTGGCACTGTGGAGGCAGTTGAGGGTTTGTGTGGTCCCCAGGGTAACCTAGAGCAGTCCCATGGCTGTTTCATAAGGCTCTGCACGACAGCAGCCCACCACCCACCCTTTCGACCTTCTCCCTCCCCCCTGCTCTCCGTCTCTCTTCCCAGTGCGTATTCACCCAAGGGGACGCGGAGGCAGAGAGCACAGGGGTGATGCCTAACACGGAGACAGATGTGGGATTCTGGAGGGGCTGTTTTCAGCTGCCTTTGTGGTCCTTTCACCGCTGAGTGGTGCAAAGAGGTGAAATGCAGTGGCACATCCTTCCCCGGCAGCATGGAGGCAGGGCCAGCACTCTCCCAGGCCGGCTCTTTGTGGGCACAGTGTGTCCGGGAAACGGTGGGTGCTGTCGGAAAGGACAAGAGAAGGCAGCTTTGCCCAGCTCCTGCGCCAGCGTCAGAATTTGACCCTTAAAACCAAAGAATGTGAAGTCAACTTTTGAGGACTGGAGTTGTTGGGGGTTGGATTTTTCTGCGTTCGCTCTGCACTTTAAAAATCCCATAAGCACGGAGGAAAAAAATGCACCCATGCAGTCTGAAGCTCTTTCTGGCTTCCAGCTCAGCTCAGGATGACTGTGGCACAATCGATTCCAGATGCCGAATTTCCGGCAGTGGCTGACACACACACACACACACACACACACACACACACACACACAAACACACACGATTCCTCAGCTCCGCAGGCTCAGACATAATCCCAGACTCCTACAGACGGCGGAGACTGGCAGCATGAGAAAAGGAGACATTACCAACTCCCAAACTCATTCCCCGTGGACCTGCCTAGCTCACAGGCTAGGGAATATTTGGGTATTTTTAGGAGTGCATTAGCGGGATGACGTCCCCTGCCTGCGGTAGCCACGGAGGAGCCCGGCGCCTTGTGCCAGGAGCACCAGTTCATCGAGTTTGGAGCGACATCATTTCAAGCCCCATGGGATTGCAAAGTGGATCAGGATCAGGCCTTCAGAGGTGTAGCTCAGTGATAAAAGTGGCTGGTTAACCTGTTGCTGATCGTAGGCAGAAAATTAATGATCTGATTCCAATTATAAATATTCCAGAGAGGGCTAATGATGATTAATCTGCTGTTACAGCATTGGTCTTTTATGACTCGTTATTTATTGCTCATATGACTGTACTCACTTGTGACACCTGTTCCTCATGGAAATATCTATCACCTATTAAATCTTTGCAAGTAATTTAGTAGGGTAACCGTCATGTGTAAATAATACTTATGTCACTTTTTAACATGATGAATGACACTAGAGATCAACTGGCAATGCATAACCAGAATTTACAGGATCAAAAACCCCATATACATTTTACATCTTGCATTTTGTAAGGCTGCTGCCCAGGATCAGTAACAAGACGCAATTAAACCGTAGCATCTCTCTGGCATGTTGAGAGAGACCGCCTCCCCTCCTCCCGTGCAACACAAATCCGAGCCTCTGCTGCAGACAATAGACTCCAGGAACACCCACAGGCAAGGGCTCTAGCTGGGACTCAGCACAAGGTCAGAGTAAAGCTAATTTCATTGATAATTTTTATTATGAATTCATAAACTTGCAATAAAATGTTAGCAACTGCTTTAGGCTGAGATAGGTCCCCAAATGCCACTGAACTGCGACCCAGCTCTTACAGGCTTCTCTGGAAGCCCAACCTTCGCTCTGACTCATTACCCATTCCACTGCCGTTATTTCTTCATAAGCTTTTGTTTAAGTTATTGTGCTCTTAATTTCCTATTTCACAATCGTTTAGTGATGCCAGCAAAATATATTAATTCAGATTAATGGATTTGCATTTGAACATTTAAAGGATGAAAATTAATCACAGCTTCTCGTTGGCTCAAGGCAATCAAAGATTTAGTATACACGTTTCAGATTAATATTTCTCCCGACTGTCATCTGCCAAAGCCCAAGTGAATAAGAAAGGTAACTGGATCTTTACTGGACACCTAAATACTGGGGAAAATCCAAGTCTGGCACAAACAGGTGAACCGCCATTCATCGCGGTGAAGATACGCTGGCTGCACGGCTGTTCAGCTGGATCCTGAGCAAGGAAGTGTAACGACAGCACTAAGGCTGCACTCACTGTGAGTAATGAGCTCCTGCAGCTCAGGTCTCTGACTCAGGGCTGCTTCACCAGCACCATCACTGTTTCGTCATATAGGAACACGGAGGTTTTTTAAGCAAGAAACCATTTCTCCCAATAGATGCATAAAAGCAGGTTAAGTGGGCGTAGAACTGGGCAGGAGTGAAAGATCTGTCAGCAGAAGTATCATGTTTGTAGGAAAGGCTTGGAGACACTCTGATCTCAGGGTTTCCTTCGGACTTGACTGTGCCTCCAGAGTCTCTGTTACGCAAGGTTTCTCTGTAGAGTGCCCAGGAGCACGAAGGTGAAAAACCCAATAGCTGTGAAGCCTCTGGACTGCCAGGATCATCTCATTGCAGAGTAATTCACGCGCCTCCAGTGAGTCGTACAGAACAGAGGTGACTTGCCCAGATCACCCAGTGGGCCCATGGCCAAACGGGAGAGAGGATCCCAGCCTCCTAAGCCCCAACCAGCTGAGTGTATCTCCAGCTAAAAGATTTTTGTGGGCAAGATGGATTTATCTAGAATTCTTCAAGCAGGCTTTTGCCCCCGATCTATGCCCAGTCCACCCTCACCAGTTCAGCAATGGAATCTGGTCCTTTTAGTCTCATTTCCATTGCAGATTAGCAAACATCTTAGAAAAGAGTCTGGTGTCAAGATGTTTGCTGGGGTTGGTGGTTTGGTCAGATGGGAATAATGGAAGTTAATTCTCTAGGGGGAGATGTGTGTAGTCCTAATTCTTTCTTATAACCATGCGTCCAGCCAGATAAATCCACAAACATGCAAGATGGTAACAACTGCAGCCAACAGAATTTTTCCAATTATTTTTCTGTGCACAAGATCTAGTGTTTCTGTATGTCAGATCCCATCCCAAGTGTGTTTAAGTTGATGGAAAGACTCCCATTGGCTGCAGTAGGCTGTGGGTCAGGGCCCTGGGACAAGAGGCAGAGCAGCTGCTCACTTTACTTTAGAAATTCCACCCGTGAGTGCAGCGCTTGTTGGAGGAGTCCTGTTCCCTCGACCTGAAACAGCTCTCAGTGCTCTGGTCTGTTGTTCCAATCAGTGCTCCAGCCAGTGACGTTTTGGGTACATAAATAATTACCCTTTGGACTCTGGAGGCATCACTTTCCCTGCCAGCCATCTCCTGTCTCCTTGCCTGGTGTCTAGCACTGGTCTACAGACCTTTGTGAGTCTCAGGTGTGAAAAACAGGCCAATTCCAAGGCCTGACATGGAAACTGGAAAACAAACCAAGCTAAATAAAATATCCAAGCCAGATATTTTTTGCATATGTAACAACATATGCGGTTATCCAGAAAGTCTGAAGCCTCTCCTAGACTGTCAATGACGAGCATCTTTACTGACAATGGGAGTCATTCAGGTCATTTTCTGTTGCTGTACCCAGCACTGAAGAATGGGGATCAAACACAAAAAAACCCTTTCTTTTCCAAGCCGGTCAATATTTATAACCTCTGTTATCTTAGTTATGTGCATGTCTTTTTCTCCATTTTAGGAAATGCACTGGAAGGTGGTGACTGCTGAGTTCCTGAAGAGGGGAAAGAGCTCTTTTTAGCTACTGCAGTTTGATAAAACCAGCATTTCTGGAAGCTATGAGTAAGTCCGAGAAGGACAGTTAATACCTGTCAAGCTTATACCATGCAGCATCCACTACAGATAGTCCAGGCAACTTGGGGTGAGTCAGCGCTTGTACTGGAACCAGTCAGCTGTAGAGGAGAAGGATGGGATGGAGGGAGGGAGGGAGGCCCCAAGGCAGGGAGGGGTGGGGGCTCTGATACTGCCAAGGGATGGGGAACGCATCCTGCACCAGCTGATACCATGGTACAGCTTAAGGTCCTCCTGCCCACCCCAGTAAATCAGTGGCTGTGTTACTACCAAGCTCCAGGCAGCCTAATTTACACCACTTAGACACCAAAATGGCGATGCTGATCTCTGCACGGTGCGGATGCAGCCTCAGACCTGAGGCCTGCCTGCATTGAATCTGGCTGCAGCCCAGGCAAGTGGCCTGGAGACTGCTTTGGGTTGCGCTTGCCTTCAGCGAAGCAGCGGGGAGGAAAGCGGATGGTGTTGGTGCGGGCTTGGGGAAACGGTAAACCTGTGGATGGAATGGCAGGGATGGCCTGGCCAGCCTGGCTTCGGTCCGGGTGGCAGCAGGGGATAGATATCGTCCCCATGTTGGGGAAAGAAATGGCCGTTGAAAGGGAACAAAAGGGAAAAGCTGAGTCCGGCAAAGTTAATGGCAAAACTTACAGTGATTGCACTGCATTTCATAAAGATTTCACTGCATTTCATAAAGATTTCTCTTCTGTGGCTTACATCCATGGCTATTAAAAGCCAGGTGTACTGCTCATTTTGAATAAATATGGTGGATATTTAAATTGATACAATTTGTTGCATTTATAGTATTAATAAAGCTAAGCCAATAAAAAGGAGCCATTTTGGGGAAATAAAATCCTTCTGAAAATTTAGTTAACACAGGACAGATGTTTCTTCTCCTACTGACAGTCAGCAGTTTGCAATAATGGAATTTGCTCCTTTTTTAATTAAAAAGGCTAGCGTTCATTGAAAGGTGAATAAGAATAGATGTTTGGCAAAGGATCTTAAAGTATATTTTGAAAGAGGTCTGTTTTATTTCCACACTCACAGCCGCTCGTAAGTCTAAATCTCTGAACTGACTCTGCTGCTTTCATAATTCAATACGCTCTATCCCCTTATCTTCTCACTCTGGAAATCGCTCGGCATCGGACGCTCCGTTATGCAACTTCGACTGCTCGCGGATGGGCGGATACGGGCCGGCTTGGGTTGGATTCACTTCACTTGCTGGAAAGCAACTGGAAACAATTTTCTATGAGAGTGCTACGTTTTGTCATTCGACATCAGGCAGAATCATGCCACTTTCCCTGTAAAACGTCCTACAGCACAGGAGACCAATGCTTTCCAGCTTCAGACTGAAAGAGCCCGTCCGGTGCCCCCCTCGGCGGCAGATCTGCCTCCCCGGAAGGAGCCGAGGCAGGCTGCTTCTCCCTGCGTGTGGTCACATCTCTCACGCGCTGGAGCAGCAGGAGCGTCTCAGAACTCAGGAAAGAAAAAGAGGCCCCCCCAGGGTGGGGGAAGAGGAGAGAGCAGCGAGGAGGGCGAGGGTAAATGCAGGAGAAGATAAATCTCCCAAGCTTGTGTGAAGAGGCTTGGCCATTAACTGGCGAGAAAACCAAGGGGGAACCCATCCCTTGACAGAGAGGACAGGGGCCAAAGGGCTTGCGGAAGGGACAGGCACTTGGCTGGGGACCGAGAGTCTGAATTATGGGTTGGAGAAAGGGAAGAGATCCAGGGCTGATGGGCCTCCCATCACGTTTTCCTGGAAAAGAAAAAATCCCTCCAGAAATCCTGCCCTGACCTTCTCCTGTGCTCCTGCTCCCACCTGGAGCACACCGGTCCCTTACCCAGGACCGAAAGGATTTTCCTTGGCACCCAAGGTGAGGTCACGTTAGTTTTTGTTTGGGCTTTTTTAGACTTAGGCTTGACTAGAGAACAGTATTATGTTTAATACCAAAGTGGAGGTTTCAAATTTATTTTCTTTCAGCTTAGAAACTAAGTTGAAACCCTTCAAGAAAATTAGCTCCTCCCAACTCACCCTAAAAAATCTTCCAGACAGCTGGAGCCGAGGGGTTTTATTTGCACGCTTGGGGTTTTTTAGCAAAAAGCATAATCAAAAAATTCCCAGTCGTTTTTCTTTTATGGGAGTAGAGAGGAAAAAAGACTGAATGGGTGCTTTGAGACTTTTTAAACCACCTCTGAAGAATTCAGAGGTCTGGAAGATAACACATTTCCTTGGTGAGGGTCAGCTTTCACCCCAGCCGGAACCAGCTGTGGCTGCAGCTAGAGACAACAGATTGTGATAGAAATGCCCATGACAGATGGCCCATATATATCTATAAATATATCTATCTTTATGTATGCATACCAGCCCTTACATTCGTCCACCTTTGCAAAATGTTTTGTGACCCTCAGATGAACGGTGATGCTTTACGAGCAAAATATTATTATTGCTTCATTGTGGTGGGAAAACAGCTTGCCATTTTCAGAGCTTTAGTAGCTAATGTGAAATAAAATATATATAAAAATATAAAATATAAAAATATTATATAGTATATAGTATATAATATATGATATAATATTATATATATTATATAATATATATATAAATGTAAAAAAAATTTAAAATATATATATAAAATAATTTACCTGCTTGCTAGAAATGCGGAAATTAATTACATTCAATTTCATCAAATTCCTAGGGAAAAAAATATTTGGGTGTTTTAACAGCTTTTAAATAAATAGACTGCCAACAGCAAGTAGCTGAGCTCTGGAACAGAGAGTTTGGCTCACAGTGGGAACCAGCCCAGGGCTAACTGCTCGCGTGGCTTTTATTCACTGCTTTTTTCCAGGTACGGCTGTCAGCCAGGAAGATGATAAACTCCAACACCTTATAATTATTTCAGCAAAACCAACTTGGAACAATGCATCTTCAATTAAAGGGTACCAAAAAGATGGAAAGTGTGGTGAATGTGCTTTCAGTACCTCTTTCTATTGTTCTTCGAGGATAAAATTCTCTCTTCTCTACATTTTATACGAAGTGAGAGCAAATCTGACAAGTCCCCCAACCACTGGACGCCCCATGTGCCAGCAGTCCCTTTGGCTGGGATGTGTAGAACAGACTCTGAACCGTTCTCCCCCCAGGCTTATCGCTGGAGCTGGGCTAGCTTGCCAAAAAATATTGGATTTCCACTTCAGTCCTCCACTGCGCATCAGAGAGCATCCCACAAGGTCTAGGGTGTTCCAGCAACTGCAGTCCATCAAATGCATTTAAGAATGCAAAAAAAAAAAAATAAGAAAAGCTGCAGATGAGATGCTGGGCTGGGAGGCAGGAGGCTTTGGTGCTGCTCCAGTGCAGCCGGGGTGGGGAAGGTCTCCACTGCCCCGCGCTCCCCTTCCATTCTTTGCTTCATCAGTTTAAGAGCACGAAGCCCTTTGGGAAAGCGGCGTGTCTGCGAGGCCGTATGCAGTACGGAGCTCTGAGCAGCTACACTCCATATCGGCCAGTGAAATATCAGCAAGAATAACTTGGCTTAGACAGCAACACTCCCCTCCTCTTCATCACCGCTTGCCGTATGCAACCCAAAACCTCCACAGCACCTTTCCCAGGCCCAGCAGTCCCCCTGGGCCACCCTGAGCCCCGCAGGAGCTGGCTCGGGCAGAAGGGCTGTGCAGCTGCACCGGGAAGGTCACAGATCCTGACAGTTGTTCAAATAAAGGCTCAAATTCATCGGAGTGCTGTGGTCTCTTATGGCTTCCTGAAACGGGGAGGGTGGGGTACGTACTTGTGTGTGCGTGCGTGCCCACGAAAACACATCGATAAAAAGCCACGTAACATGCTTGCATTGGGCAGAAGGGGTATTTAGCCCAAGTATTCTTCCTCGAGGGGCTGCTGTACTGCAGCCTGCAGAGAGCAAGGGACTGAGACAGAGGAATTTCAGAGATACCGCTATTCGTTTCCGAAAGAGGAAAGGAATTAGGATACAAAATGAAAGCTGAAGACAGGATTAGGGCAGATGGAAATCCAAGGTAGACATGTTGAGTCGAGTGCCTTATTTCTACAATCTTCCCTAACATTTCTAAAACAAAGTTAATGAAAATTTTTCCAGCCATAATTCTCTTCAGATCTGTACTCTCCCATGATTTGTAGTGTGTACTGCGGCAAAGGGATCTATGTGCATTAGGAGCACTAAACCTCAAACCTTTACAGGACTTTTCTCGTAGAAGAACCTCAGAACATCTGTTTATTTTGTCACATCCAATTGCCATGGAGATGTGAACACCCTGTGTTATTCACAGGAAGATGACATAGCTATTCTTCTGCAAAACAGAAATCGCTTTTTAAGTATTTCCAATCATAAATCAGGAAAACACCCAAAAATCCGCGTTCCACCCATGGCCCAGAATACCACACCCTGTTCTGTCAATTTAAAATAAATGCCCGTGATAACCTTCAGCTTGATTTGGACGTGTCCTGCTCTGAGAAGGTCAGCAGGGCAGCTGGCCTCAGACCTCCGTTGCTGCCACAACCTTCCCCTGAGCAGGGAGAGGGTTTGCCTGGGCTGCAGAAGACATGCTCAGCCTGGCAGGACCCATTTCTCCGCCTGAATTTCAGATATTGGCTGTTCGTGGTGCACACGCCAGATTGACCCACCAGACCGTGACTCCTCTTGCACAACCTGTCGGGGAGACCATTAATGCACTTTAAGGAAGAAGACCGTTATGACAGCTCTGCAAGTAGAAAGCTGCTGATGGAAAAAAATACGTGTGGTTATATGAGCCAGTCTCTGGGTTCTACCCTGCATTAAATCTTCCAAGTCTGCCACTGACTATTTCAAATCACGTTAAATACCAGGGGCCCTCCGATTTTAGCTTCAAAGTGCAGTCAGTGAGCAACCCCAGCACAGACCTGCCCCTGCACTGCCGTCCTATGGTTTTCCTTTCTTTTTCCATCTACCTATCAGCAACCCCGCTCTGCATTTTCCCTCTGCCCTGCTGGCAGGAATATTAGTTCCTCCAACACCCGTGTGTGCATCCCACACCAATAAGCCTGGAAACCTTGCTGATGTGTGCTCTGCCTTCTCCTCTGGACCTCTACGCATAGGGGCACAAGAGGTGAAAGAAGGAGAACAGAGACATCATCAGCAAGCGACAGATAAACCCTCAGATCATAAACTATTGGCTTCATCCTTTTGAATGCAGCTCCTTCAAAATACATGAAAAATTAGCTAAAGATTGCAGGCTCCTCTGCAGAAACCTGATTTTTCTGCATTCCATTTGTACCCCACTCTCCAGTATCTCAGCACGAGTTATGTCCTCCCACTTGCATTATTTAAATTAGTGGATGTCCCATCTTTATTTAAAAGCAACAAACCCAGGCGTCACTGAGGATGTCACCGAGGGATGAGAAGGTGCTGACGGAGGTACCACCGGTGGCGGCTGCTCACCCACCAGCATCTTGGGGAACACTGCCACGCTGCTTTGAAGTGCCTTTGCGAGCTTTCGTGGGGGATGTATCGCTGCTGGCTCCCCTGATCTGTTTGGATAATTAGAATTCAGCTTTATTGGGAATTAATTCAATGCCTCCGGCTCTTGCAACATTACAAGGACAATTGCCAGGCACAAGGTTTTCCTTTATAAAACACAGCTTTGGTCTCATAATCCCAGCCTGATATTTCACCCTCCGGCTATTTCCCACATTTTATGATTAAAGTAGGCTTTCAATTAACTTGTCTTATGGATCAGATGCCACCGGCAGATACAAATACAAACATAAAGAATGGGAGGTTGCTCAGAGGCTAGAGAAAAATCCCGCACTTTATTGCTTGTTTAAGTCCAGCCAGCTTGACAGAGAATGGAGGCTGCTGCCGATGGCTCTGGAGGAGATGACGTTTGGTTTTCTGTGCCTCCACCACTCAGCGCATCTTCCATTAGCACTGGCACTGCTGACTACCGTGGTACTGCGGGACACAAAAGGGACCATCCTATGGACAAGTGACTTGTTTAATGGAAGAAGACTACAAGCATGTATGATCATTCATTCTAAATATATTCAAATAAATAACTTCAAATCTCTTTCAGATTATTTTTCTGCAGGATCTTAGCAAGCATTGACCTTCTTGTGCTATTCTCCCTTCTTGTACATGTTGGTCAGTGAGAGGGAACTCCGCTTTCCTACACCTTCAGACCATTGGGAGAGCAACTGTTAAATTCTAAAATGACTGGCTAACATTATCAGAATAAAAACACATGGAATTCCAGCTGATATGGAATGAAGTTGACTTTGACTTATCTCACTGCAATTTCCACTGGGAAAACGGCAGTGAGATACTATGAGGTTTGCAGAGCATTAGCTCGCCCTCTGGCAGACTTGGCCAGGGACATGGCCAGCTGAGCTCCTTGGGGCCCTCTGTGCCGATGCAGAAGAAGAATTACATAAGTCTATGAAACAACTTGTCTGTTCTTCTGGGAGGGAGGGCAGGAAGGTTTAAAGGACTTCCAACATGCAATGTGATACCTTCTAGTGGAGTTCAGTCAGTGGCTCACAAATTTTTAACATTATATAGACTATGAAGTGGTCTGGAAGACATGGTTGTAAACAACTGTATTCTCTTTTGCAATCTGCGTATGCAAAATTTGTGCCATTAGGCAATCACTAAGTTAAAAAGGGTTGAAACCCATCTCTCTGTGCCTTAACTGCAGGTTACCACCCCAATGCAGAGGAGCACGTGGATTTTAGCCCCCGTCTGCAGCTATGCCAAGTAACCTACCGTGAAAAGACGGCTCCAGTCAGACGAGGGATCTGTGCATGAGGGAGCATTGAGGTCAATCCCAATGGGATTCTTAAAGTAGAGAAATATCCTGATTACCCCAGAACTACCTTCACACACAAGGTTTCAAACTATTTATAACACAGTTGAGCCTTTATTCTTGTAACATCCTGCCAGAGACTGCAGGAGAGCAGCAAGTGATTTGCCTTTAAGACAAACATGTGGACGATTCCCATGCCTTGGCTTTGCTTTCCAAGATTCCCAAGAAGCAGCAGAAAGAAGACGGGCCCTCAGGGGCGGCGAGAAGGGGCAGCTCAGCCTTGCCAAGCCCCGCACCGTTCTGGCCGGGCCACTGTCGGTGCAGGAGCCGGCCGCCCAGGGACAACTCCAGGGACACCGAGGGCCCTTCAGCCACTCTTGTCTGCAGGGATTTGGCCAAGGCTTTGCCTCACAGAAAAATGGGTTTGCAGGTGGCCGGGGCTGCCTGGCAGCCTCCAGTGGCACCACTGGGTCCCTGCAGAGCTTTGCTCGGCTTAGTCCTGAGTTGAACCCTGCACAATTTGGCCTTCTCGGCTCTCAAAGTTTGGTGCACAAGAAGGTTTGGTGCCTGCACGTCCCTGCCCTCCCTTCGCAGGTAATTCAGGGTCTCACATGACGTGGGGCCAGGAGGTGACTGCTGCTGGATAATCCAGTTCCTCGTCTCAGCATCGCCTACATTTGCCGCTGCGTGCACATCTTCAGTTTACTTATAAACAGCGTCTTCAGACCCAGCAGTCGCAGCTGGGATCAAATCAGTACCCCGCTCTGCTAAGGCGTGTGTTTGTCTGGAGAGCTCTCAGCTTAAAAACGGTGAGAGCCGGGGGGATCGATAGCGTACAACGTAAGAATGCTTTTAAAACATCCAGTATTTATGGGTTGTTTCTTCCAAAATTAATACTAACTCTCCTTCTTCGGCTTTTTGATAGACAACCATTATCCAGTCAGTGGAGTGACATCGCAGCAAATATAAAAACCAGAATGGGATCTGGGGGTAAGGAGTCCTGGTCTTCTGAGTGAAGTCAGGGCAGGGGATGAAGATACAAGAGTCAGGAGCGAGGCAGGGGAAGGAGCTGCCACGTCGATGGGGAAGGGCTGTATCGCTTTCCGAGCAGGCACGGGGAGGTATAAGAGGACAGCGACAGAAGAAGGAGGTGCTGGCTTACAAAAGCCCTGGCAGATGGGCAGGCATGCACATGAATCAAAACACCTCCAAAGATTTATTAGGAACCCAAGGAAAGACCTTTGAAAAAGCATTGGTTGAAAAGCAGGTATTTACCCCCAAATCATCGTACTTTCAAATGAGATGATGGAAACAAAAGAAGAATTTAGGAATTACTATTAAGTAATAAAATGCTTGTAAGAGGCTCCTAAAAGCCACCCAGTTTCCCTGCAAAGGCAGCTGTGATAACAGAGTTGCTTGTCCTTTCCATTTCTTACGAGCGACTGAACGACTGCAGAAAACAAAATGCTCTGTGCAATGCTCGGCTCCGTGGTTGGCACGGTCGAGCTGAACTCTGTAAGGAGCGTAATGTGCTCCGTGGGGAAGCTCTGCAGTGCCTCACTGCGAGCAGAGCCAAACCGCAGGGCACGCCAGCCTTCCTCCCGCTGCTGGAAGGGAGGCTCTGACACCTTCGGGACACTCCACGAGATACCAAAATATCGCACCGGGCGTCTGTCCCGTGCCACTTCACAAAAGTGATGGGCAACCTGGTTGCTAAAAGGCAAACGGTGCAAATAGTTTTATCCCATTGCTTTTTAAATTGTTTGTTCTCTGATTCAGCAGCTCTGCTGCCTTCCAGAGATGAGGATCTGGGATACTTTCTCACAGACACTTGGGAGCGAGCAGTAGTCCCTTGGAGTTACTATAGCTCTCTCAGGGAACGGTGCCAACGAGAGACAGCACATTATAGTGCCCTTGCTAATATTGTTAAGTGCACAGGGACCACCTGCAACAGAGTTAGCACTGTTTCAATCCATTGAAGTGATGCTATAAGGGCAGCTATCGATTAGAGGGAAGGCACAGGTTTCAATGAGCAAAGGTGAAACCAGTGATGGCTTTGGGCTGGCATTCGGCACGGGTCTTTGTTCAAACTGGGCCACCACCACTCCTGGGAGCACCCAACCCTCCTCCTCTTTTCTGGGTGCAGTTACACCTACTGAAGCTCAGATCTCTTTACCCCGTGGCTGGTAGCTGGACTAGAGCAGCTGGGCTGATACAGAAACCTCCTGATGAATTCTGTGGTTTGCATTAGAAAGAGGGCAGAAATGACAATTGCTTAGTTCCCTGCAACCTTTTCAAATCTACTTTCCTTATATTACTAAGATACGTGTGAGGCAACCGATCAGTTCTGACTGGGAAAGGCTGGGATTTGTGCGTTCGGCTGTTACTTCTGATATAGGAAAGAAAACATCTGCATGAATTCAGTCACCTCCATGAGCAACAGCGTAGATCAGACACTACGGAGTGGGCAGAACTTGTATTAAAGATCTGAGGACTGGGTCATGTCTTATGCAACCTTTTTTTATCTTTGGGTGCATTTAAAGATGAGAAGCAATCCTTTCAATCATTGATGTTCCATTAAAAACAAACAAACAAAAGTAAATCTTTTACGCCTGCCTATACTGGTAATCAGAGCTAAAACCAGAAACGCCTTTTTTTTTTACAGCTTGGTTATATGGAACATCACTTTTCCTGTGCATAGCAGTACAGCAGCTGAAAAACACAAGTTTCTCAAGGACAAGCTACAGGCCCTTCGAAATACCGTCAAACATTTCTGCTGCCAAACGAGAATAATTTTACACCATATAATGTAGTGTAATACACCCAACACACCCTATGATGCATCAAGTAATACTGCGTCACTGACAAAGTTACTGGAAGTGATGCTTAAAGAAGTAATTTCTTGTAAAAATCTGGTCTTTTACCCTGCATTATCTGCTTTCTTTATCTGACCTGAAGAGGTGGTCTGATAAATCTCATTTGAATTCAGCCAGTCCAGCGCAAAGGAGGAGTTTCTTTTTCAGAAGTGGTTGAATGTTTCCATGAAATGAATTTTTTCATTCCTAGAGGACTCTATAACCATGCAAACCACTCCAACACCTACTTTTAAATACAGCAGCAGTTTCGATGAGATCAATGGAATTATTCACATTCATTGCAGAAGCACTGAAATGCTTTGTAGGGTCAAGATGAGCAGTTACAAAGTAGGTATGAACCAGATCCTTTGATATGGACCTACATATCCTCACGCTTGGAGAAAGCAGGACTGAGGCTGCAGTCTGGTTTTCAGCAATAACTGACAGAATTCCTGAAATCTCCCACCCAAAAAGGGTATTTTTGCAGCTTGATGTTATTACTGCTGGGGTCTGGAGCAGATCTCCCCGCTGCATTCCTGCGTGTTAATGCCCTCTGCTCCCTCTTGCCGTCTGCAGCCTGGGCTGCTCCTCCTTCGCTTCCAGCTCCCTCACGGTGTTGAGCCAGAAGTTTTCTTCACCTGCTGCATTGTATTATGATTTTCTTCATTCAGTTCTAGCTGGTGAGATACAATTTGCAGGAGGGCCAGTGTGTCCCTTAGGGCTGTACAAGCCTCCAGGGATGTCCACTAGAAAAATGCACAGAATAACACCCCCTGAACCCTGCTAACCTCCACAAGCATCACCTCAGAACCACAAACACTTACATGAAAGCTACTGAATATGAGAAGAACACAGGCATGGCCCGAATCTCTTCACGCAAAGCTCCAGCTGAGAAGCTTTTTTTCTAACAAAACAAGACTTACAGGGTCTGGCGTCTGTAGGGTAACTGGCAGCAGAATCCTCTCACAGAAAGCAAAGCCTTTTCCTTCTGGCTGGAGCATATTGACCCCACAAATCTATAGTAAATGCTCTAAATGCATTTTCAGCTTGCCCTCATTCCAATCCACTTGGGAACGCATCGGATTTACCGTTTCCTTAGGTTAAATGTTTTTCTTCTGAAACTTGCAGACATCAAAGGTCAGTTTATGGATTCTTATCACGTTTACTGGACTTTTCCATGGGAATCTCCCATCAGGGCACTGTATCTCCACCATATAGGGTGGAGTTGCTCTGATTACTCATGTTCTCCTTAACATCCATCTATATCTAATAGCAGGACCTGTATGTGAGCTATCACACTGTATGTGAGAGAACTGAACCCGTGACGTCCTCAGCAAAAAGCCAGAGCCACAGGAGCCAGAGCTGATGTACAGCTTTGCTAAGCTAGCAAAGGACACAGCCTTTAACCTGCTCACCCATCAGTAAGGATATGAGCACCATGTTCTTTGCGAAAACTAAGTGAAGCATCCCTTCAGTCTCCAGGCATGCACGCTGTTTCACTTTGGCTAGAAAGCAACGTCAAATGGCAGTCAAGGGACATGGTGAAGTGTTGCACCATGTGAACCACCACCAAGGGAATTCGAACAGCAGAGCCTCCCATATCAGGCAAAAACATGTATGAGCTCAGTTGGCCTTTCAGACTGAAGGGCCTCTGTTCCTGAATGAGGCCCTGTGACTTGTCACTAAGCAATTCGACTCTTTTTTTAGAGACACAACTTAGAAACAAAGTTAAAATCATTTACACAACTACGCAAAACCAGACAGATTGTCCCAGTCCCATCTTCACACTAGTGTTTATTCACAAGTCAGGTCCTTCTTTGGCAAGCCATAAAAGACGTCTTACAAGGGAAGGAATTTGTTTTGTAGACCCTGGTCCAGCCCCCAGGGCCATCAGCCCCAAGTACGAGAAGATGGAGGGGAGATCCAGGTTTTAGGTCCTGTTAACAGAGCTGGGCAGCATCCTGCACATCCACATCCCATCTACAATTAATAGCATGTTCCCTGCTGAACTGAAATTAGATAAGAAAGAGCTGACCAGCCTGTCAGGGACATCTCTAATAGCATAAGCCATCTGCACTCCTACAACGGGTGGTTCCTCCCACGTCACCGCAGTGAAGGTTACTGGCAGGACACCCAGTCTATGCTAGGGCTTGTTCCCAGAGCTTTTCTATCATCCTGTCCTGAAGGGAATTTTGCTTACTAGCACTGATATTTCTGCAAGCACCACCCTTCGGCAGCAGCGTGTTGCAATTACACGTCAGAATCTGGTTAAGTCTGACCAGTAACTTCATATCCGTTGCTACTTCTACATTCACTTACTTAACGACAAATAAGTCATCACTAGCACCCCCCCTTCTCCCATTAAAATGCATCTTTTATAGGATGGTTTACCAGCTAGTCATATTTTTTTTCCTGTAAACTTTGTGAAAAATAACTTAGAAACATGGAACCTCATTCCTGCTATTAACATTTACCATGTGATTTACCAGCTGACTGGGACACAAAATTAATATCCACTCTTTGGAAAAGTTGGGATTTGGCTCAACTACAAGGCTGGAAAACCAGAGGACTGCAGTGATAATTCATCTACTGGATTACCCAGATGAGAATTAATGAGGTTTTACTGGTAAAAGTTTAATGAAAGAAAAGGTAATATTGCCACATATTGTAATAAGCACCTGCCCGAGACAGGTTTGCGCTGAAAAACAGATGACACAGTGACTACAGTGTATTGGGAACTAATTTAATCTGCACGGAACAAACCTCTGGAAGATTTGGAACTCTGGCCAGTTCTTGGAGAATTGTTACTTTTTCTACATTTAAGTTGTTTTACTTGTCTTGTATATAAGTTGGGAACAGGATCCCAGCCTGCTGCTGAAGAAGAAAAGTTCTGGCTTGTCAGAAGCAACACATAAAACCTCAAACACAATTTAATTACAGTAGGCTTATAGTTCAATTCTGAAAAACCCTAAACGGTTCAGAATAAGCAGAGCCAAGCTGGATCACATATTCTTGTGACAGTGTCCATTTCCTATAGCATAAAATGCTGCCATTTCTGCTCTCACATCTATAAATAGATATATACAGATATAATAGATTAGTCGTACAATATTTTGTACACGACCAGCCACACCTGAAAATACATGCCAGGTATCGGAGGGTTAAGCCTCCTGGTACACGTCAGCTGTGCTCTGGCCCAGGTCTGACCAGGAAAGAACTCAGTCGTTATCCCAGTGGCCAAACTGCAGATGTTGTTGCCAGATGTAGGCACTTTTAAGAGCAGTCTGAAAACAATTCTAAACCCAGTCAAATGAGAAACCTGAGGTTGGATGCCTCAATTTAATTTAAGAACATTTCATTGCAGCTTTGCTCTTCAGGTGACAGCAGACTGTCAGAACATGTAAGTTAATTATGAAAGTCCAGTTATTAAAAAGAGTTTGCACCTTTATTGGAGCTGAAATATTTCCAAAGCGAGCAGTAAACAAAGTGTCTGTATTAAATAAATCACGGGATGAATGTATTATGGACATATGGGTTAACTGGATGCTTCAAAACTGCATCCATGCCTTTGTCCAGCCCCATGCAGATGCTCTCACCAGGCCAGCACAAAGCACCGCCTTATCCCAACACGTACAGGAATATTCATCCAAAATAACGTACATTGCTCCTGCGGATGTACAGCTCGGGGGGAAGGAGGCTCTGCCCGTTTCCTCTGCCAGCTGGAGGGCAGACCCCAGCAAGCAGCCAGACCCCGTCTGTTTGAAGCGCTGCCCTGGCTATCGGCACACCTCTCGGGAGGATTTGGGGCTGGAGGAGACCGCTTCCTCTCAGCGGCACCGCGAGCTGATGCAACCAGTTGAGCTCGGCGTTGCCGTGCGGGTCCGCACAGTCTGTCGGAGCTCGCTGCCTCTCCCAGCGCCGGTGCTCTGCTTGCTCAGCACAACCTGCCTGCTTCCCCAGCAAAATCATCCCGCGTGGCGTTACGGAGTCGGCCAAGCCAAGCTCTTTGGTAACACGGCCAAGGAGCTCACAGAGGAGAAGTCTCTCTAGAAGTGTCAGGGTGGAAGGGAGGAGCTTTGGCTTTGGTAGAAAACCAGAAGAACTCGGAGGAAGCCAGGTGCTCGTCCTCTCTGGAAACAACCTTCCCTTTCTATAAAATAAGATGAAGCTTTGCAAAGCCTAATTCTTTAAAAAAAAAAAAAATTTAAAGGGATGAAATGAACAAGTGCTACCACCTGCTGCCCGTCCTCTGGAAGAGCAGCCAGATCTGCAGGGCCTGGCGCCGGCGGGGACAGCCCCGGGGACAGCCCCGGGGACAGCCCTGGGGACAACCCTGGGGACAGCTCCGAGGACAGCCCTAGGGACAACCCCGGGGACAACCCTGGGGACAACCCTTGTGTTTGTAATCCCAAATACAAGTACAGGCTGGATGGAGAGTGGCTCGAGAGCAGCACTGAGAAGAAGGTCTTGGGAGTACTGGTGGACAAGAAGCTCAACAGGAGCCGCCAATGTGCACTTGCAGCCCAGAAAGCCAACCATATCCCGGGCTGCATCAAGAGAAACATGGCCGGCAGGTCGAGGGAGGTGATTCTGCCCCTTTACTCTGCTCTCGTGAGACCCCACCTGGAGTCCTGCGTCCAGCTCTGGAGCTCTCAGCACGGGACAGGCATGGAGCCGTTGGAGTGGGTCCAGAGGAGGGCCATGAAGATGATCATAGGGCTGGAGCACCTCTCCTACGGGGACAGGCTGAGGGAGTTGGGGCTGTTCAGCCTGGAGAAGAGAAGGCTCCGGGGTGACCTTAGAGCAGCCTCCCAGTACCTGCAGGGGCCTACAGGAAGGATGTAGTGATAGGACAAGGGGGAATGGCTGTAAACTAAAAGAGGGCAGATTCAGATTAGATATTAGGAAGCAATTCTTCACCATGAGGGTCGTGAGGCCCTGGCCCAGGTTGCCCAGAGAAGCTGTGGCTGCCCCCACCCTGGCAGTGTTCAAGGCCAGGTTGGATGGGGCTGGGAGCAACCTGGTCTGGTGAAAGATGTCCCTGCTCATGGCAGGGGGGTTGGAACCAGATGATCTTTAAGGTCTCTTCCAACCCAAACCATTCTATGATTCTATAATTCTAACCTCGGGGACAGCCCTGGAGACAGCCCTGGGGACAACCCCGGGGACAGAGCTGGCGACAGCCTCGGGGCACAGAGAACGGCCACGCTGCCGAGAGAAAGGTGCTGAGATTTTGTTGAATTGCATTCGCTAAAGAGCAGCATCGAGGGGAATCAGGGGACGCAATTAAAGGGCAGGTGCCCAGGCTGGAGCAGATCGATGCCAACGTCAGGTGCAGGGACGAATGCGGAGGTGCTGAGATGGAGAACGCAGCAACGGCAGCTCCACACACCCTGTCCTGGGCTCTCCAGACGTGGCCTTTCAGGACATGGTTTAGCAGGCATGGTGGTGTTGGGGTGCCGGTTCAACTTGATGATCTTAGAGGTGTTTTCCAATCTTAACGATGCCATGATTTCCCTGGGGTCTGTCATCACCCACTGGCACATCACTGATGGGCTGCTGCTGTTACAGACAGCCATTATGGCAAACAACAACAAAAATTTCACGAAATAAATACAGGTTTAAATCACCAAATTTCCGTACAGGTCCCTTCACTTCCACACATCCCCCCCAGGTCATCGACTCTGAACCAGCAACGCAGATCTGAAGCAATAAATCACTTAAGGCTGGCAAGAATACCAGCCTGGAGCTCACAAATACAAAGAACGTATTTAATCTTTTCCTGTTGCTGTGGTGAGCAAACAGAGCGTGCCTGGCACATTAGGCAGCAAAGGTCTGGGCTCTTCTTGTGTTAATGTATTACTCATAATTATTTGTAAAATAAAACGGAGACCAGTGGAGTCAGTCTAGGTACTTGCCATTCACTGCAGCCAAAGGACTCCCAGGAATCGTTATCCTCCCAAAGTCTTGACAAATAGGGCATGAAAGGAGAATAAAAGATCTGGTTCCAATTGTTGCAACCAGAACCACATATGTCCTGAACCCACAGTTACACATAAGATCTTACAGAAGAAAAAGAATGGAAAAAACTTCTGGACACATCAAAAATCCACCTTTATCCTTCTTGGCCTGTGCAGAGGCTTCTGTGTTTGCAAGGGCCCTCGGCAGCAACGTTGCACATCTCAAAGCCTTTACATCTGCTTCTTTTGCAACAGGTCATTGGTGCCACTGGCCCACGGTGCCTCTCCTCTCATCAAACACCTCTACAACTAATTAATCAAGCACACTGCTTTACAAAGGTTAAACAAACTAATCCCTCACGTACAACGTTGTATAGCTGAGCGGCAAACTTCAAACACCAACTCAGTGCCGAACACGTTAGGGATTTACCTTGAACAGCCGATGTGCTCAGCTATGCTGGCAGAGACCACACGCTGAATGTTTATGATCAAGAAATTGGGAAGGATGTTACCTTTCCCAAGCACATGTATGAAAATAAATTGTGGTGAAATTTAATTAATAAATTAATCAGAAATGCAGCAAAGATTTCATCATACTTGATTGCAGCAGCGACTTCATCAGTATCTTCCCTGGCCTTCCCCAGCCTGCTGCAGCTCGCTCTGAAAGCTGACCTCCGCTAGGCTGGCTTGGAAATGATCATTTCTATAAGCACATTTACCCCCATTTAATCTGAAACCATTTCTGTTCAACCAGCATGCTGGAACAGTAGCTACCAAGGTATAAAAAGGCCAATCCAGCATCGGTGTAAAGTAGAAACGCAAAAGGTGTTCAGAGAAAAAGCAAAAAGGGGAAGAAGTTAATGGCAATACAGGCTTTACAAATACATTTCAAGGGCTCTTCTCTTACTTTCCATCTGCCATAGAGAGAAAAAAAAAAGAAACAATCTACAGTGAAATAAAAATGAGCAAAGGAAGAAAATAACATGTGTTCTAAACCCATTTTTTTTGAAACCTCGATGGCATTTCTCTTCCACAGCACTCCACATCTATCCGCAGGCTTGAGCGAGCGAGCGGATGCTGGGTTAGTTCACTCTCATAGCATGAACTCGTCCTCCTTGCTACTCTCAATCTGTCACATTCAACAATCACATGGGAAAATGACTCAGGCTGCCAGTTGTCTCCGTGTTGTGCTCGCTGAGCATTTGCCAGTTCCTCAGGAGTAGGCTTGCTATTGAAAGCCACACTTTTGGAAACGTGATTTAGCTCGATGCTGCTGCATTAGGCTCAAACAATTTGGTTTTTATGCTACAGCTCTTTGTCCTTTTTTTAATCTTGCAGCCCAGCATTTCTGGACACAGAGGAAACAATGGCAGGTCAGAGCGGTGGCTCGTTCAGCCTGGCGTTTCACCCCGACTGAAGGCACTTATTCAAAGTGCCTAACATTTTGGAAAGAGTGGAAAAACCCTTAATGCACCCCACCACTCACCAGCTGTAAACATTGGACAGATTTTCTTCCTGCCACCTGCAGTGACCACCTGAGAAGCAGGCAATGATTTTCACCTGTTTCGGAGCGAACATTGTTCCGTTGTGCAGCCTTCTAGCCAGCATGGCTATTGAATCCGCGTCCACCCCCTCCCCTTTGCAGCAGCCCATACCCCGCGTTCGTTCAGCTCACAGAGGTCTCCCAGTACCTGGAAACAAACCTCTCCCAGTTTCACACTCTCAGTTCCAATGCCTGCCTTCAAGCCTTCAAAAAGAAATTACAGCCCTAAGGATGCGTCCTGTAGCCTCCACTGACTGTAGTGGCAGGCCACGGCGAGCAGCTCACAGACGTGTACAATACATGCCCACACTTCTTTAGGTGAATCCCACCCCGGGGTGCCCCAGAGCCACAGACCTGGCTCTGCAGCAGGGAAGCGATCTGAGCTGTAGCTCCACGAGAAGCTGCCGAGTTCCAGGATTTCGTTATTCTGGCTGTACTGGTGCTTCACCCAATACTATTTTGTGTCCCCCCTCTGCAAAACTGGGGTCCTGAGGAAAGTATTTTGTCGATTCACATGGGAAAATGATAGCTATATCCACAGTTAACTACTAGCCAAATTTATTCAGTCATTTTGTACTTTTATGTAACTACCAATGGAAAAAAAAAATACTAGAGCCTATAATAGCCTCATGATTAAAACATACTTTATAAATTCAGTGAGTTCTTTTCCCCACTAGAGACTGTCCTTAGCCAAAACTCTTCAGATAAATAATGAACTCCCATACTAAACATTCAGCAATGAGGACATTTAACATCTTGGAAATGTGTAATAGGTAGCAAAAGGAAAACTATGTATAACTGTAATTGGAAACTGTACAAAGTCACTTACTGTTACATAAGTACAATTTGTGCCTAAGGTTTGATGCAAGAAACAAGCAAATTGTAGAGATTGATTCTAAAAGATTCATGCAACCATTTCGTTGTTATTCAAAGTAATTAAACTGAGTTGCTAATTTACAACAAGTAAACAATAAATCACTCATTCTGTCCCAAACATCAAAAGTAAGGTCACGGTAATGATAAACGCAGTTTGCAACATCTTCTAATAATGTAGCAAATGGACTTCATATTCAAGAAGCCTCCATAACTTCCCCCAATCACACAGATAGCTGTCTGCAAGCATACGGTTTGTGTAAAGACTGCGTATACCATATGCACATATCGCTTCACTTGCCACTGAAACAGTTGTGTCATGGGTGGAATGTGGCAACTCTACCCACACACAGTAATGTGATACAACAGATGAAGATAGTGGAAAGCCGTGAAACTGCATGGAGAAATTTAAGTAGATTGAGTCCATCTCTACTTCGATGGGAATTAGATCAGGCCCCAAATGAGAATTTATGCATGACAGCTGGATTAACATATATATTTCCTCCAAGATAGTACCTTTAGAAGCTGAAGAGTTCCATAGCGTCACACTGGGGCATTAGTTCATTTTTTATTAAGAGAGAAACCATCATTTTGTAATTCACGGTGATTTCCTCCAGGACATAGGTCCCCTTAGTTATCTCTTTTGAGTCCTGATCCTACTTAATTTGCAAGGTATGAGACTGCAGCAGGGACAGCTTAGTGTACATTTGAATTATATTCCCCATATATTCTCATTCATGAGCAGGAAACAGTGCGAGCATGAGAGATCCAATTAAGTTAAAAGTTCATCGGTCTTGCATTTCAGTGAACTATCAGGCGTCAAATGATTATAGTATTATTGCGTTTTCTTACACAAGACAAACTGCACGCCCTCTTTTTTTAACACCCGTGCCCAAGCGGCAGCACCCTGCCTGTCTGATCCGCGGGGTGAAATCCTGGCACTCCTGAAGGCTGGAGCTTCCCTGCAGTCGTACGAAACGAAATCAGGCATGCAGTGCCACGGCGGGGGGAAGCTTTACAACGCAGGAGCACAGATGGGATCAGCTTGTGAGTAAATATGTTTCTGTTGCTAGAGAAAAGCATAGAAAGCAACAGTGAATAAAGATGAAAAATAAGATGCTGACGGAAGACGGGGACAAAACCCGCCAAAATGTCTACAAAGAGGACATGGGAGAAAGGACCAAAAAGCTGGACGGGTAGTTTGAGCAGCTGGCTTTCCACTAATGAGAATCCTTCCATCTTACATCGATAATGCCGTTATTTGGCAATTAACCTCTCAGTTGTGACTCCGTAACTGGGCATTCAACTATGTCGTAGCCATTTTCACTACTCACTCACACACGTAAAAGCTCTTGCCGTGACAGGTGAAGCCTTGTGCTCCTTTTGCGGTGCTTTGAATGCAACCAGGAGCTCTGCCCGTGCAATGAATGCATGCAGGTCACACTTTTTACTCTTTCTTTCATATCATTGTCCTAGTTTTAATACAAAAAGCTGGTCATCTTCTTGGAGAAAGGCAACCAAGAGTTGGAGAGGTGATTCCAGAGACAGAAATTTGTAAGAATCAACCTGTTCCTGAAAAATGACAATAAGGAAAACAACATCATAATTCCAGCTTCTTAGCAGTGTTCAAATTTTAATATTTGATTAGGACAAGTAAGAATTACGGTTTTCTTAGATGTGGTACTTTACCACTACAGTAGAGCACAAATGCACACACTAGAAAACATTAATGACTAAATGCTCCATGGGCCTACAAGCTTGAGGTAGAGAACAAGATTCAACACACATTTAAAACTGCTACAATCCTGACAGCAGATCAGATGCCTAAATAATTATAACAGTCGTCTAAACATGGCATACAAGCATCTCGGATGGTGGCAAAGTTAAGTAGTAGCATCCATAACTGGCAAAAAGGAGTTAGAAATTATTCTCTCGCTATGGAAGTCTTCATACTAAATGCAGGCATTTCTAGAAAGAAATACCTGAAAGCTTTTCATCATATTTCACTTCTTTCTTAAGTACTTCGACCATTTTTGCGTAAAACTGCATATTAAAGTAATGCTAAGGCTGCAAAGCCCTTACATACAAATTGTGCCACCCCAGGACTAAAATTCCTGAATTCAGCTCTGTTGTGGATATGCATAAGGGGAGTTTTCAATTGTCTTTTTACAGACAAGTCTTCTGGAAACCACTGAACTCCATTCCATGCGAAAGAAAGCAGCAATATTAATTACCTCAGTGCTTTTTGTATGGGGCTTTCACTGCAGCTTTAATGCTCAATAAACATCAAAGATTTATCTTTACTATCCAGCTGTGACAGGAGATGTTCTTACATTCACTCGGTAGATGGAGAACAGGCCATAAAACTTACGGCTGAAAACATTAAGCATGCAATGATTTTAGATGTACAAAATGAGTGCTCCGAGTCCTCATTTTTCAGAGTACCTGTCATTTTAGGAGTATCTCCTGTTCAGAGCAGTGATCCCACTGATCTCAATAGCCATGGAAACTATCCTGCAGTTCAGATCCTTGTCTCTACCTGGATGTATTGAAAATGTAGACCATAACTAAGTTCTGCCCCTCATATTTGTGATCCTTCTCCTCCTTCCAGTTACTCGCTTCTTTCCTCCTCATTATCTCCCCTGCTTTGCCGTAACTCCGCTCTCCTCCCCTGCTTCATTTCTTGCGTCCAGTTACACTGTTTTTTCACATTTCCCGGGCACAGAAAGCGGAGGAGCAGAGAGCACCGAGCCTTTCCTTGTTCCTCTCTTCTGTAAACCCAGACACGAGCGCTTTCACAGGCCCCGACAGCTCTGGACCTGCTCTCCCTCAGGATGGGGTGACGTCTCTGCAGCTCACCCACCCTGTATGAGCCGTGGAGGATGAAGGATATGTCTTCTATGACAAAGAATTTAGAAGTCAAATAAGCCTCTACTGTACAACTGTATATAGATATTTCAAAAGAGTCTAGCTTCACCAAATTTGGCAATTTAAACAAAGCAGAAAGTACCAGGGCTCAGCCACAAAGACAACTTTCTACCACAAGTTTCACATCCCTCTGTCAGCGCACGAAGGCACCAGGACCCCCGACCAGCTGTAAGCGTTGGTAAGACGGACCAAGCAGCCCTCCCCAAGTCCCCCCAGGCACACGGCCGAGCGCTTGCCTGGGATGTGTGCATGGAGACGGGAGGTGACGGGGCTGCTAAGGGTTTTTAAACTACTCACAGCAAGTATTTCTGGCTCCGGGCATAAGGTCAGAAAGGTTGTGGGACATTCACCTTCGTTTGGTGGGACACATGGTCACAAGCAAGGTTTCGCCCAAATGAAGCCTTCTTCCACAGCACAAAAAGGTATTTTTGTTCGAGGGTCAATGAATGAAAACTGAAGCTCAGAGTATGGTAAATTTAACATTGTGTTAATAAAAGGGACTCATTTCTGCTCCAATCTGATTGTTTTTAGCAGCAGCACTGTCCTGAACTCAGGACACCTGCACTCCATGCAACATAGCAGCTCACGAGACGCATGGAGAATGTCACGGGCAGGTAAAAGATTAATGGGAAGGGCTCTCTTTTGATTGATGAATCTGTGACCTTGAGCAACAAGAGCACTTGCACGAAGTGTATCTGCCATGTGAGACAGGCAAAATGAAAGAGGCTCACATTACACTCTCAGATCTCATTAAGCACCCAGACCAGAAACACCGATACTGGCACTGGCCATCTGCTCCAGGGTTTGCGTGGTTACAGGTCTGATAACACTTACAGGGAGCAAAAGTGAATCATACGTACAGATGAGCAACAGCACTTCTGCACAGGAAATTCAGCGGAGCATAACGGTTTCTAAAAAAAAACACCCCACGTACCTGTTTGTACTTCATTCTGTTGTTTCAAACCACACAGGCAAGCTGGCAGTTCAAAACAAAATTGTTGACGTAAAAGGCTGTAGATTTAGACTCTTCAAATAGTGTTAGTTTTTTATAAATCACCTGTAATGTTATCAGAAAGTTAATTAACTTGAAATCTGCCAAATTGCTGGGATCTCCTGCTAGTTTATATAACGGGGAACAATAAAGAATTATTTCTTAATTGCTTTTAAATTATTTCCTCTAATGCTCTTTTTCACTTCTCTCAGTTATTTGAGAATCACTAGCATTTTCTGCCATTTGTTCCCCACTTGCAGCGATGAAGGCCCTCACCAGCAGACCTTTCCAAGCCTCCTGTAATATTACCCCAGCATCCATCCCTGAGGAATGAAGTTTCCCTGTAAGCATTTTTCGAGAGACTTATGATCAGCTGAATTTCCTTTGCTGAGAAGCAATTCCTGGAAAATCCTGCAACATATTCAAAGACTTTCCTACTGCTTTTGGAGAATCAGCTCTGGGCAAAATGATATAGTCTATTGAGGCCATATCTGACCTAGAAAGTATTAACTGAAGAATGTGTGGGACAGCTGGTTATTGGAAAGGAAAGACCCACAGCGCAGGAGGATGACATGTAGAGCTACTCGAGCTGGTTCTGAATGACTGTCAGCTCTCCACAGCCAGCCAAGCTGGGGACAGAGCCCGTGCCGCATCCCGTCACGGAGCTAGCTCAGATATCTCTAGCCAGGACTGTGCCATGCGGCGAGGAGATGGTTTATCATCCCAGAGCATTTCAGATACGCAATGTGATAAGACTGAACAGAAATCTGAAGGATAGCAGGATTACTTCCAATGAAGTGCCAGAGGGCTCGGCCTTCCAATAGAGGACATTCTGCGATTGGGTTTGGTACGCAGCGTGCCAGGGTCATCTTTTTCAAAGCGCTGCTCCTGATGGTCATTGGCGATGTTCCTCAGAAGCACGACCACGTACCATCCTCCTTTAAATGATGTTAGAAGAGAATGCCTTGCACAACAGCGTGAGTGCCATTTATTTCCAGCTACATATCCAGTCATACCTAAACAGACTGGGCTTCAATTCTTTTTGAGCTTTCCCAGTTCAGACATAGGGTTGTGTATCTGGGATAACGTTTCTTTCTTCACTATTCCGGTCAATGAGGTGGTGCGCACCAAGCGCACGTTTGCTGCCACATCTCCAATGCTTGAACATTTTAACCCTCTGAAAAACAGAGGAAATTCTTCATCTGAAAGTAATGATTCACGATTTTGGCCATTACTCCACTGCGGATGGCACTTCCCCACCATCACTTCACCTCGCATCTCCCACCTTACTGTAAAGTCTTGATGCGCAGCAGCAGTGATAACACCACTTAACAAGAACATCTTTTATTTTTCCAAGTATCTTGGTGCGCATCCATTAATCGGTTCGAGGGAGAAGCTGCCGCGAGCTGCAACCCGAGTTCCACCCGGGTGCCGGTGGCCATTTCACGGCAAACGCTGCTCCCGCCGACGTCCCAGCGAAGGATCCGGGGCTCCGT
>Ga0065711_1032262_pt1 | contig 27669 bp, 17 predicted proteins | sample Hoacrofraction12_FD_59098 | JGI IMG/M metagenome (GOLD analysis project Ga0065711, IMG submission 59098) | Hoatzin crop microbial communities from Cojedes, Venezuela - Epithelial fraction 12 v2 (version 2) | ecosystem: Host-associated > Birds > Digestive system > Esophagus > Crop | place...
CCCCGGCACTCCCGCTGCTATGGCAACGCCGCGCCGCCGCAGCGGGGAGGGCCGGGCCGGGTCTGCCGGAGCCGGCTCGGGAGGGGCGAGGGCAGCAGGGCGGGCCTGCGGGGCGGCCGGTGCCGGGAGCTCGGAGGCACCTGCAGCGCGGGGAGCGTTGTTTGGGTGTGATGGCAGGATAAGGGGGCGAAGGGGCAGCCCGCGCGGGCGGGGCGCGCTCCGGTACCGGCGACCAAAGCTCGTACCGAGGGAAAGGAGGAAACGGCACCTCAGCACCGGGCACAGCGCGGAGCGGCCCTTCAGACAGGCAGGCCCCACCGCTGCTCCCGGAGCGGGGCCAAACACCAGCGGGAGGCAGCGGGCCTCGCTCATCAGGCCAAGTCAGAACTTCTCACTGGAGTTTTACCTGAGCTGGCAAACTCCGCGTTTTCTTCATCTCCTACGGGATGGAGAAACACAGAAAAAAGATTTCGTTCCACCTCTGAAGAACACCAGGCTTTGAGGAGCTTGCCCAGCTGGGCTGCGCTCGGTGCTCTGGAACTCCCGGTGAGGGTGCCGAGCAGCCTCTGCCAGGGGTGGGTTCGCTCCCGGCGGGGCAGGGGGCAATGCGCGCACCTGAACGCGAGCGAGGAAGGGCAGTCATCCGCCCCTTCCTTTCGGGCTCTATTTCTGCATATTAGAAAAAGAAAAGTCAAAACCAAAAGAAACCATCCACAAAGCCTCATTATATTCTTACTCCCATTCATATTTTTAATATAAATTTTTATAATTATATCTGCCACACATATGAAGATATTTTCTATGCTCAAGATTATCACTAATGCAGAAATTGATGCAAATTCAAATTTTTACTACACTTCGTAGCCAACATGAGTCCATTTATCACTGTCCACAGTTTACTAAATAAGGTCAAAAGCCAGCAGTGTTAAGTTCCTCACTCTCCACTGTGCGTGTCTTTCAATACACGTCTTGAGCAACATTTGCTCTGACCACAAACATTTAACAAATTTGAAATGCTGTGCCCTGTTATTTCAAAGACTGAATTTTTAAATCCATCTCCTTAGCAGGGAAAGAAGATGACTTCTGCCGAGAAACTGCCATCAAGCCCGAACACTGAGCGAAACCAATCTCCTCTCCCGCCTCTCTGCGCAAATCCTGGCAATCCGGTGTTTTCCTGTATGCTGGACCCCAGGACACTCATAACCAATGGTTCTTTGACAAAGCCTCAGGTTTTATTGTTTAAAACAACTGCAAGTGAATATGGTGCTATACCACCAGTCTCACAGCTGGTACCCTGTACTTACCATCCAGTGGATCGAACCTTTTCAAAACACTTACTCGCTTGTGGGTCATCTCAAGATAGTTATTTAAACACTGCCACTGACAGAAGTAGGGTATATGACTCCCCCAATTTACAGCACACTCTGTAAAAATGCATCTCCACCTTTTTGTCATAGACTTAAGACTGGACATCTAGCTTAAGAAAACAAATCTGTTATTTGAGTCATTCTGGGAATAACTGCCAATATCTACTTTATTTTGGTTTTTCTGGGTTGAGTAAGATGTATCAAAAAGGATGTAGCCCATTTGATGATATGCTTCTCTCAATCAGAACTAAACCCACAAAAACAAAACTTTCGAAACTGGTATCATAAATGTAGAACTCTAAATTTACAGAAAGAGTTAAGTGCAAGAGACATTGACCTGAAGGTTTATTTGTTTTAATTAAAGTATCTCCTGGTTTTAAAACTTAAAGCCAGTCTCCAGGTTCCTACATCTCAGGGCCCTAATACCAACATAGTGCATATGACTGATACGGGGTACACAGTGCCAGCTCAGGTACTGAAGTCGGAAGTTTAACATCCATTTGCTCCCAATATAATCAGATGAAACAGGCTGATATTGTTCATGCCACCAAGCACATTGCCTCCCTAACCTTTAAAGAGGGCACCTGTTTCTATTTCGTAGCAGTAGAAAAAGGTCCCTGTCTACATCAAAAATAGCCTTGAGTAGCTATACCAGATCACTACAACACAAATAGCCTATACAGATGGACACAGACTGGCCTAATAGGCTCTGGAACCAAAACAGAAAATCAGGAGAACACAGCCAGCCATTGTCTGCTGCTTTGCATTTTCTTTTTCCACTGCCAGTGTCTCTCCTCCCTAGCCCCCACTTCCCCTCAGTAATTGTATGAAAGAAAACAGCCACATTTTGACAACTATACCATTACACTCAACTGAGGCACTCAGGCTCCTGCACTACCCTCCTTCCAACTGCTATAAATATATTATTTTCACCCCCTTCCATTGCAATGCAGTAGGTAGCTGTAAGAAAGCAGGAACAGCAGCTACCCCAGACATTTCTGACTCCACTCAGCACTCCTCTCAAGGCTCTAAGTAATGCAACTGGAAGCTACAACTGCCACCTTCTCCCTATTCCAAAAGTATAAATTTTACACAGAATAAGATACATCTGCATAATAAATATTTTCTTCTAAAGACAGAAATCAGTCACAAATGGTATTCAGGAAACAGTCTGATGTGGAAAATTCAGAGATCTGCTAAAACTGCTACTGAAAGGAGTGTACTTGAAATGGTCACAATTTGGATAAAATGCCTAACAAAACAGAACCACTTCAAGTCGAGTGTTTCAGGTTGTCATGGTAACACAAATGCTAACATATATGTACAAAACCAATACAATTCTATATTACATTCTCCCACTATCCAAAACAACGGGTGCAGGACTTCAAATCACAGTGTCATGCTTCATGTCATGTTACAACACTTGTAACCTCACCAGGATGGTTCCTTCTTTGAGAATCTTTACTCATACTAGTATTGCTGAGATACTGGCCAATGTCAACAGAGTACAAAATAAAATACTAGATTAAGAAAAATATATATTCTCATATAAATAACAATGTTTTTGGTTTAGAATATGTTTTACAGCTACACTGTAAGATTACCAATTGTAGTAGGATGGAGAAGTAAGCCATATTAATTGATAGGACTACTTATCACAGGATTAATTTATCACTACACTGCAATACAACACTACAGGTTTATAATTTCTCCAATTACCTTGTTTGGTCAGCCCAAACAAATGTTTCAAAATAGTCTGAAAATATTCAATGCGCGTTACTCATTGCTAAAAAGAACACGCTGCACTACACAAAATCTACCTCTATGCTTCCAGGTGGAAGTTTTCCCAATTAGATGCCTGAATTAGAGTATCTAATTCACTGTCTTAGTTTCAGATGTGCCAAACACTATGAACAGTAAGAAAAGAGGAAAGCATATACCCATAACCACAAAACATGTAACTGTTTCGGCATTGGTGGAGAACAGAAAGACAAGAAGTTAACAGGTGTTGACGATTCAGCACTGCTGAAGTTGTTTGAAAACCCTCTGTCTAGATTCAGGAGATATTTCCTGACAAATATTTCATTTAGTTACGACTAAGTTTAAATCAAGTACCAAAAGAATGTTTAAATATTTGGCCCACCAATATTTCACAGACAGCAGAAATATGACAACTTTGTATCAAAATGATATACAAGATATCAATCATATTTGTTATAATACTATATTCTCCAAAAATAGTAATTCATACATCCAATCTTTTACCATTTTCGTAGGTGTTCTGAGTGAAACAGAAAAATGTCTAGTTAACAACACATTGTAGAGAACTACGATTCCTTCTGATGCCCTCAAAAGGCATTCCTGTCAAAAGGTCCTTTTTTTTTTTTTATTAAGAATTTTGCGTTGTTCCTTGAATTAGGTGTTGAATCTTCTCAGCATCTTTTTCTATAGTTTTATTTGTAGGATCAATCTTGAGAGCTGCTTCATAATCCTGGAGACCTAGTATAGATACATTAATAACAATGTCGATCAATAATGCAAGAGCATCCTCTTTAGCAACTAACTGGAAACAACCGCTCCCTAGTCATATGCACAAAGGATCGATGTTAAGTTCTGCTACTGAGCAAGATGGAATCAGAATGACATTAGGTTTAACTTTTGTCAGTAAATAAATTTGTATTTTGTTTATATTATTTTACAAAACATTTTATTGCAAACACTGTACTACATAAACATTTTCAGATATTGACACACGCAAACAGAGCCTCTTCATCTCTTCATTCACACATATATATGCACATATGCATGAAGGGAGAGTTCAAAAGTGTTCTGCAAAACAGAGAAAAATTGAATGACAATGAAAGTGCATGAAAACAAAAAAAAAAGACATGAACTGTGAATACGAGAGCTTGGAGGAGGGGGGGAGCAAACCACAAGTACTGGAAGTAAAATAAAATCTTGTTTGTCTTTTTTATAAGATTTCCAAATGCAAATGAAGCTGTAAGGCAATGACAAAGTGATTCATAGGTAAAAAAATGTAACCAGTTGGAAAAACTTAAATATTTTAACACTGACATTTGGAATATTCTTCACTTTCTATTATCAACTTTCACTTGTAAATTTGCCTTACAAAACTAAACTGATACTCTCAGAGAACGCAGTAGGGACACTGTTAATTCAGGTGTTTTCATACAAATAGCACGTACTTGATGAAACATCTTGCTCATCAATATGGGTTTCATACATCATTTTACAAAGATACACTACTAAGCACTTCACAAGCAAATATTTTTGAAATATTTCAGGTTATTCCACAGTTTGAAATACTGTAAATATAATCTCAAAAACAATACAACATTGCTTCACGAACAGCAAAATGAGAGCAACCTAGTTTCGTATCAGCTTGCATCCTACATTTGAATGCTTCCCAACACAAGTACCTCATGTCTGACCTCTCATTCGTTCCTCACTAATACCTTCCATGGCCACCAAGCTGCTATGGTCCATAGCCGGCCATTATGCATGGAAAGACTGACCCAATGGACCCAACAGAGGATACACAACTCGTTAAAGCCTTGTTCTCAATGGGAGAACTAACTTGTACTCCTTAAATTAGGAGTACAGTCGATTTTATTAAGACTTATACTTTTCAAGTGGAATTGCAATTAGCCAGTAAATTAAAAAAACAAAAATAAGGAATATGGCATAATGGTTCATAACAAAAAGAGACATTAGGCCTCCTTCAGCATCCCTCCTGAAAAAATAAAGCTGTGAGTACTCTTATTGAGCTAAATGGAAATACTTGCATGTCACTATAAATCCATGAGCACATTTTCACAAAATCAAGGTCTCACCTTCAGCGTATAATTCCAGCTGGCAAAATGCTGTTCCACGTCTCACATATGCTTTTACTCGAGCATTCTCATTATCAGGAACAGGTGGTGTCAGCAGTTCTAGGGCCTTTACGAATTAAAACAGCCAAAATATTTAGAGGTAGATTTTCCATAATTTGGGGTTTTTTTCCTCATTTACACACGCTCCTCTCACCTAATTACTATTATTATACAGTGACAAAATAACTATTCAAATAGTAATAGAAAATAACTATTCAAATTTAACTGTATGGCTTGTGAAACTAGTCATTAAGGTTTGTATCTCTGTCACCTCAGTCTGCTAAATACAGTTTCATTGCCATGGCTAAAAACTGACAAATACCATATTAAATGTTTATTACAGTCAAATAACGTATTCTATTTTCACACATCATATTATATACCATGATAAAAAAAAAAAAAAAAGCAGCCCTAAAAAAGCACATGTATTGTAGCACTAGTTGCTAAAAAAAAAAACCCCAAGTTTCAAGCCTCAAGTACTTGTTAGTTCAAAAAGTAGTAATTCTGGGACAACTTTCTCCAAACTATTCAGGTGCCATTTGAGATCACTCCTCTCACTGCCCAACTAATGGCTGCTAAAACATTGAGATGATACAGCTCTTCTTTAAAAAGGCCTGGTTTGTTGGTGTTTTCATCACTCCTCATCACTACCACCGTTTTTTTTTCCTTCCCAACAAACAAAGAACACCACAACATAATACCAAAGGTATCTGTGTATATTCAAATTTTTTTTATGCTCAAAGTTGTTGTATTTTTTTTTTCCAAATGCATATAATGGTACAATATTTTACCTGTAAAGAAACATGTTCTGAGTCAACATATGGCCATTTGGCCCGAATGTGTGGAAGCATGGTTTGGTGTTTTTTTGTTGTTGGTGGTTTTTTTCCCTTTAAATTTCTGAAAGTTCATTAATCAATCACTATTAATTTTTAGTATTTCACCATGGCTTCATTACATCTATTTTGAATTTAAAAATTTTTAATCACACTAATAAGTATTTACAGATCAGCTTGAAACAGAAGCATCACAGCAATAAATCACAATCATGTATAAGATGACAGTCGGTGAACCTATATATTTATACCTTAGAAGAATCTTCAACAGCCTTATGTAAATTTCTCAGTTTAAGGTGGCAAGCAGCACGATTCAGGTACAGTAAGGGAAGCTTATTGTTTAGCCGCACTGCGAGGTTATACGCGTTTACAGCTGCAAGATAGTTTCCTGTTGCAAACATTTTGCTAAGTATAAAACAAAAAGTGAAACATGCACTTTAAACCAGGTGCTACATCACAAAACAAGTCCCTACTTGTTGTTAACAATTAATTTTCAAAAATTTGAAGTTTTAGCAGCTTTTCCTTGGAGATGGCCATTTACAGCCTTTTCTGAGATAGCTTATAGCTGAAGTTCAGTCCAACTTGATGCTGACAATATGGCATATAGACACACAACAAAAATAGTCACTGCTTAAAAGCAATGAAGAGCAGGAAGAGGTGGATACATCTACGCAGACACAGGACTACTTTTCAAAGCTATGTATCCAATTACAATTGCCTAACCAAACATTTCTGTATAACACAGCTATATAAACATACCAGTATTTTTACAAATTCCTAAAGTTTGTTTTAGGGAGATGTTTAACCTCTCAATAAAAAGTACAAACAAAAGAAAATCCACCTAGGTATAATACGGCACTGACTTAACTGTCCTCATAGAAGAATATGCATTATGTGTTCACAATGATTTTGTTCATCGTGAGCTTCAGCAATTGCATCTCATGACTGTATCAGATCCAAACCCCATAAGGTGTCAATAAATTCTCTACTACATAGACATTCAGCATCTCTTTCTACAACAGACAGAAAATATCAAAACTAAACAAGATACACACACTATATAACTAATATTTCATTTTAAATAAACCTTCAGATGGAATCTGACTTACTTTCCTTTGTCCTTTAACCAGTCTGGATTCTTCTCCTCCTCTTTTAAATCTTCCAGCTCAGACAAATCAGCACTTATTGTTCTTCGAGCTTCTGCTTGTTTACGTAGCCACTGTAAATATACAACATGCAAGTACTATTTCTGTGGAAAAACTGAAATCCAAACAAGGATTTTGCTTTCATCTGTTCACTCATTCCTATCAAAAGAATTCTCTTTGCCACATATTTTGGACAGAGAGAAATATTTAATATCAGATACGAAAAATTTCCAAGCTTCCCCAAATATTTTATTACTGTGTAAGAACTAAGGTTACTGCATCACCCTTTTGTTTGCTTATTCGTTTTGAAACTTCCGAAATGACTCTTCATGTTCACTCAAAAGAGCTAACTGTGAGCTTTCTTTTAAAAAGGCAGAACTTAAAGAATCTTAAATGTAAGAGTAAAAACATATCAGATTTTGTACTTCCAGGAAGTCAATTAATATTGCTGCCAGGTTTTTTTTTCCTCCTACAAAAAGGAACCTGCTATTAATAAATCTGCACAATCACATGCTTGGTGAAAATAATTTTTATATAAAAGTGTTTCTTTAAATCTTAATTTAAATAAGACTGCCTTCCTTGGAAGGTAAGAATATTGCACAGGTACCTTGGCACAGGTAACATTTTTGTCAACTTACTGGATACATGGTAAATAATTCACAACCTTGGAAGACAGCAGAAGCATCATACTAAAATAGAGAGCAATCCTTACCTCCTCCTCCTCTTCAATACGAGATTCTCGCAGAGCTGTAGGAAAAACTCGTGATGTAAAGTTGATTTTAATTGTAGCAGCAGAACGAGGAGCTGGTAACTGCTCTTCCTTTAAGTTTTCTGAAAACATACTACAGGAACCATGACCTATGAAGAGAAATGGAGTACTGGAAATGAAAAAAGAAGGGAAAGGGATTTTTCTGGTTTTCTACCAAAGTCCAAAGTACCCCTGATTTAGAAATTCTGCACATTAGAACTAAACCTCTAGTAGCCTGAGAAAGGTTTAGGCTTGTTCTTTTGGAGGGAAGGTTCAAAAAAATATTTGTTCTTGCTGTATCACGCCATCTATCTTCTGGCTACATTATCTGTCACAAATGAACGTAAATCCCTCTTACACCACTGTCTCTGTCACTTATATGATTCTCTGACAGGGCAACTACAAGAGCTAAAACTAACCTTACCAACACAAACAAAAAACCAAGAAGTATTTTCCATTGTTTTAGTTCCCTGAATTAGCTCTCTGTGGGGCCAAGACATGGGATAAAGAGAGTGAAAGGAAATTGCCTACTTCTATGAAAACCAGCAGTTAGGTAACTTAGGGTAACATCAACTCCACCCTCAGAAAGTCTGCATTACACTGTCAGAAAGGCTTTCTGTTTTACTTCTCTAAAGCCTAGAACAAAACATGCCTTTGTATTTCCAAAGACTTAAACAAGAGCTAAGAACTCACATGCTTTAGCTCAATAAGTCACCTGAACATAAAGACACTAGAATAACTGCAAGCTAAAATAGTTAGTTCAGTATGGTGGAGACAAAGATAAATGATTAATTAGAAACATCTAGGAATAAAGTTATACCCACACTTTAAAGAATGATAAAATACACTGCAATAACAAACCTTTAGTAGGTTTGGTCTTAGAAGTTCCTTCATTAGGAATCCTAGTTTGGTTCATTTTTTCCATCTTCTTCTCCTTTAATTGCTCTACTTCTTGATGTAGTTCTGCTTCTCGATGTAGTGACCTCTCTTGTTTCTCAGCATCTTTTTGCTGTTTTTTCCACAACTCCAACTCCTCAGTGACCTTCTGCCGCTCCTTTTCTTTCAGATCTTCAATTCTTTTTCTTTCTGCTTCTTCTAGCTGTTTGAATGATAAACCTGAGATATATAACATCTGATAACAGTGGGATGACTAAATAGAAGTTACCATTATTTTCCCACTTTCATATCCCAAGCATAGCATCATAATTAATGTAATCATACAAGCAGAGTTATGAAAGATGCTTAAAGATTTCTGATTAGCTTTTAAAAGAAGTCATATCTTATAATTATTTTACTACCACGACTAAGGCTTGATCCAGAAACATTCAGATGTAAGATTTACTTGTAAACAATGAAAATCCTAGCCATATTGCAATGCAGATCTCTGGAATATGCAGAAATGTAAAATACATGGCTTCATTTTAATACGCTATTTCTTATTTCTCCTCTTCTCTTTGAGATTATTACACAGAGAGAATAGGTACAACATTGCTACTAAGAAAGTCACTAACCGGAGTTTATTTTAGTTCAAATTGCATATGCAATCTTAAAATTTCATTATATGCTTTTAAAAATCCTCTTAAACACAAATTAAGCGACCACACTTTGTATATAAATAAAAATTTTGAAGGAAAGAATGTATCTTAAAATACACATAAAACGCAAAACAAGATACACACATACAAAAGTCAATGAACAGCAAGTCTGATATAAAATGTAACAATGGATAAATAACATTTTTTAAAAATCAGTATTTTTGACAGTGACGAAGGACTAAACACTTGCGCTGAAGCAAAGGCCACAAAAAAAATACAGTCTCGCTGCATTAGTGTAGTCGCCTTTCAACTGACAAAAATCTGAGCTCCTCATCAAAAATTTTCATTAGTATTACTAATAGAAAATGGCAACTTCTAAGTATTTTTTCCGTATCATTTTCATATTTGGTAATAGATATGTTTTAAGTACAAATAAATAACAAGGTTCTCAACTGCTGTAATAAAAATGCGTACTTTTCATACTTTAAGGTACAATCCAACCAAGCAGCAGACAGATTAGTTGGTAATTGTTTACATGGATATGTCTTGTAGAGTTCCTTCTAAGCTTACCTTCATTGTGGCCTCCAAAGCATATTTCTTGTGTTCCTGTTTTGTAACTTTTTTTGCTTCCGTCTCCTCTTTTGCCTTTTCATGGGCCTTTCGAACAGCATTCTCTCTTAGATACTGCAGTTTCTCCTTGTTAACTTCAAAAGCAAATAAAAACTATTTTAGTAATTTAGGTCTGAAGTTCTACTGTTATATACCATATTCACAAAAATAGGATGTCTTTTGCTACTTTGTCTGGGAAAACACAACATGGTTCACATCCCACAAAGCAGTCTCTATCAAGCTCATCTCTACAAAAAGAAAAACTAAGATTTGCTTACACACAGAATGTAAGTTTTCCAAGAAACACTGTTTTAGTTGTGGGCACTAGAGCCAGTAGATGTTCACTGTTTTCATATACCTTCTATTTTTAGCAATGAACAACACGGTTTAACTTAGCAGACACCCAGCAGCAGAAGTTTCACCTTGCTTATTACAGTTTGTAAAGTTTTGGCAGAGTTTGGGTTTCTTCCATGCAACCTACTGTTCACAGTAGGGAACTTACCATCTGCCAGAGTTAGGGAATCCCACATGGCCGCTTCTTTTTTATACAAAGTGAAGAAAATGATTCCATTCCCAATCTTTGCTGTGCTATTTGTGTCATCAATAGGAGCATATAAAAAGGCTTCAAAGAAAAAGGGAGGGATGCTTACCTATAAAAATATAATTATACTAATATTTAGAATTTTTAATTAAATCGCAGATATTCATAATACTCAGTACAAGCACGCAGTGAACCTGAATAAACACAAGCCATTGACAAAGCTACTTTGCTTAGTATCCAGTACCGAGCTTATGTATTTTATTAGACCAGACAAAAGAGACGGAAAAAGTTGGCTCTCCAGCACTGCAACGTAAGGCGCAGACCTCACATTTAGAATTGCTGTTCCTACAATTCAGGCCGTTTACGAGAGGAAAGGCAGCTGGCCTCCCCTGCCAGGGAGCAGAGCCGCAGCCATGCAGCCCCGCTCCCCTCTGGGGCAGGTGTCTGCCGCACACCACGGGCCGCGCGGCCTACTAAGTGCGCGCCTTTGAACAGCGCGTACGGCGGCGCCAGGCCGCAGGCCCCGGGCCCAGCGCATCGGGGCGGCGGCAGGCCCGGCAGGCCAGCGGGGCCGCGGCCGCCCCACCTTCAGGTACCGCTCGGTGCAGAAGATGTTCGCGGCGGTGACCCGAGCGCCGCGCACCGGCAGCGAGAGGTGCACGGCGGAGCGGCTCTGCCGCCAATTGTACTCCCGCAGAAACACCGGCATAGCACCCCGGTCGACACGGGCGCGCCGCCGCCGTCGCTAGGGCCCGGAGCGCTTCCGCTGCTCTCCCCGGCACTTCCGGCCCCCGCCCGCGCTGCCCGCGGAAGGTGCTACTGGCCCCGGCCCCGGCCCCGGCGGCGGTTCCCAGTGAGAGAAGCGTAGTAAGGGCGCACCGACGGCGACGGAACCTGGCCGCCGACAGACACCCTCCGACCGGCCCCGGCGCCCCGCACCCGCCAGGCCTTCACCCGTCGCGCCGAAGCACAGCGGGACGGAATGCAGCTCCTACTGTCCAAACACGTTCCCGTAAAGGGACAAACTGCTCTAAGTTTGAAAATTTCTGGTAAAAGTCATTGAAAGCTGGGGACGGATTCAGCAATACACTGAAACTTCCAGCTGCCCTCTAAAAGTCGGGCCATGCTGGCAGCTCCAGTATTGTCTATTTTGCCGTCTTTGCCAAGAACTCAGGAGGCGATTTGCACGCTGTTGCTCAACCTTTCTCAAACAAACAGTAACACTGCATCTGCCAAAATAAAGTCTACTAGAGAAAAAGCAACTGCTGCTGGGGAATAGGGGTTGAAAGGCAAGCCAAACACATTTGGACAGACATTCAGGCATGTTCAAGTTCCTCAAAAGTACACAATTACTTAGAACTGTTCGGGAAAAAAATCCAGAACCAGAAAGTCTAGCTTTCCCCTGTTCTTTAAAATATAACCAAGAAAAATTGAGTTTAACATTGCACACATTAGCTTTCTGATGCGTATCACTGAACATATAATTCTTATGTTCTATTACCTATATTCCAAAGCAACGTTCAAATGGTATTAGTTACTACTAAGTAGTGTGTGTATAAAAGTAGGTATCACAGAGGTTTAAAACTTCTCCAGAGCAAGAAATCTACCACAATTGATGTGACTGCTAGGTTATTCTCCACCCTCACTCACCTACATCAGTATCATCTGGATGAATGCTGGCATGGACTGGAATCAGAGCAGTGAATTAAATTCCTCATTCCAAGAGCATTAAAAAATACAAGAGGAAAGAGATTTGACTGAAAGTCAAAATGCTTTAGATTATTTTTGGCACGTGATGTTTTTCATTCTTTTTTAAACCTTGCACGATACATATTTTCAAACTTACGGTAGGATCTGCACCATGGCATAAAGAGCCTTGCTGTCAGCTGCAGCTGGAGATGAGACTTCTGTGGTTTATAGTTCTGAACCTAGACTTAAACCGTGACGTCTCCATAAACAGACTACTATCAGTCTAGGAAACTGTAAGAGAAAAAAAAGAAGAGCTGAGGAAAGACTCTCCATGGGGCAATAAAGCTCTTTTGTTTTAAACCTGTCTCCTGTTACCTTCATTTAGTATCTCTTAGTTGTCTGTAATGCAGGACAGACTTCAGGCAAGTGCAGACAAGGATGAAACTTTGAAGTTCTAAACATCCCTTCTGTGCCATTCAGTTCTTACAGACCTGCCCCCACTCTAAGAGGTGGTGTGTTTTTTCTTCCTGGAAAGACTCTTAGGTTACTTACATTTCTTCTACATAGCTTTACCTTCCTTGCTGTGTGAGGTCCCAGGTTCATCCTCCGGCACCTGCCACTCTGTTTATTGCTGCCCTGCTCTAAATGGCAACACCTCCAAAGCTTTCCAGTTCCACTATATTGAAAATAGAGAGGCCAAAACTGCACGCAGTAGTCAAAATCCTATTCGCCTGCTTCCTAGATGCAGTAATGGAAGAGCAGGGGGTTGGATGGGATAGTGGGGTTATTTTCCAGCTTTATATCAGGGTTCTAATATCAGCATTGGCTGGAAAAATTATAATGTAATAGTAACTAAGAATCTCCTACCACTCCAGAATGCAGCTGTGGTCATCCAGAATGCATCCTTCTATTTTGGAGAGTTCATTCACAGACAACAAAAGTCTTAGCTTTGCTGAGTGCGGGTCTTCTGCCTTGGTTATCCAGGTGTCATTTTTAGTTTAAACACAGAGAATATACTGAAGCAGTTTACTATTTATTCCTGCCAGAAAGAACATACTACATATACACACTTTACAAGACGTAGTTATGGTTACCTGTATTTGGCGTTCTCAAGTTACACAAAATAGCTCTGATACATTAACAAAAAAGTCTATTTACTTAAAAGCTGGATCTCCAATGCAAGGCTATGTATTTCACTCACAGAAAACACAGTAAGTGTCACTAACATTCTAAGCCAAAGTAGCAGATTTAGCTGCTAAAAGACACAAAAAGAACTGAGCAAAGTCTTGAATCAACCTTGAAAGTCTTACATTGATGTGTATCTGCAGAAACACCACCTATGTCATACGCACTGCACACTGCTAGCTTACTTGGACAAATGACTGAGCTCTCGCTATGGCACTTCTGCAAAATAAACAGAGAGAGAGGTCCATTCAGGATCTTTCTTCTGTTGGCACTAACTTACCAGTCAAAAATGCAAGAAACTTTGTAGTGAAAGGAGATAAAATTTACCCTGGAAACCTTTATTCTCAAATTCCCATCTCCTGTCCTATGAAGGATGGAGATTTATATTCCAGTCAAATCTTAGTAATATTACTAATACTCGAGATGCTCCAGTTGCTAATACATAGGTACATCTCTTCCAGCAGTTATTTCACTTCTAATGGCTTCAGAGCCTGTAATATATGGAGGGAAAAAAATTCCTTTAAATAGTTTACATTTTCTTATCTTTAATAAATAACCTGTTTTTTCTCCCATCCTTTCTAAAATCTCTCTCATTTCTCTCATCTCTTCATATTTTTTAAGAGCAGGAACATTTTCGGACACTATTTATTCCAACAAACTGTTTTGCATGTGTGGCTTAGGACCACCCCTGTCAGTTGCTTTTAAAGATTACTGGTAAGGTACTCATTTGGTATGTGCTAGTTCTGGCATTTCAACAAACAGGAACAGCTTAGTAATAATTGTATATATTAGAATGAAGATTTCTTTGCATAATCTCTTCTCAAATGCATAAAGCTCTACAAATCTATTCAGCCAAATGGCGCCTGAGCCTTCCTTCACATCCTGTAAGAAAGAAATGGGGCTTATGGTGCATGACCTCCTCTAATCTGCTTTGAAGTTACTTCTGATTAATGCCTTTACAGAACAGCAGACCTCTCCAAGAGAGGCAGGAACTGTCTTTTCTCATCAATATGACCTCATACTGTTTCTTGCATGACTATGCCTAACCCAAATGCATTCTCACAGGCAAAACATTAGAAGAGTTAATCCAGGCATTACATCATCATAAAATCAACAGGCAACTTCCCCGAAAAAATTGTCTTTATTTCAAAAGAAATTGAAACCAGACAACAGAAAGCAACAGTTACATACAGTGCTGGACAAAATCTACCATATACATTTTCCAAGAACGCCTTAATCAGATTCTGATATGTTCTTCTGAAAAGTAAAGTATCACATCATTATTAACAAAAAAATTAAATGTCAACAATCTTAATCAGCTTATATTTTGCACTGTTTGGATGGCAGTAGATTGGTAACTTGCCTCTTTCAACTTATCTTTAACACTGAAAGGAGAACATGGACAAAAAAAATTCCAAGTCAGAAGGCCCTAAAGAACACAGTGTCTGCTCTAAAGGCCATATACAAAAGCTTGGAGGAAAGACTTTTCAGTACAAATCCCTTCACAACTCCATATTATTTCACATTTCAGAAAAAACTATCAAGAAAGGAAAAAAAAAAAAAAAGGGGGAAAGAAGATATTAAAAGCTTGCCCTCCTTAAGTCATATGGAAGTTGAGATTTAGACCATTCTTTAGAAGATGAGTGTCCAGGAATAAAGACATCATCTCTCATGACTCCAATTCCAAACTGTCTCCAGTATAGCAATTCCTGAACAACAGTGCACTAACATCCAAGTAAAAAGGTGGGGTTAGATCAAAAATTATTTTCAGACCGACAGTCTGTTTGAACATGAAAAGGAAAACTAATCCTGTATGGAAACCAATACAAAAACAGGTACTCCCTACAATGTTGGGATAAGCCATTTTTGAACCAGGAAACTAAGGACAACGTTGAATACTTCAACCTATAGGCAGCACCTCTAATGGGCAGAACACCATTCTTAGACCACTAATTACCTCAGAACCGATGACACACAACACTAGGGCACTAAAGGGACCCTTTATTTCCGTATAAAGCATAAGCCAACAAGAAATCAGAGGAGTTCCATACAAAGAAGTGAATGTGCACAACTCAAGATACAGTGTAGGATAGTTATATTGCCTTAAGAGTTCTGCTAAGTACACTTAATTTTCCAATTTTAAGGAAGAGTCTATTCTAATATAGAAAGCTTCAGACAGAACTTAGTAATTGCAGAATAAGTTTAAAATACATCCAGTTCTACATCCTCCTGCATATATCTAATCACATCCAATAGATAAAAAAATTACACGTTTTGTAAACCAAGTAAAGAGTGTTAGAATAGAATTTTCACATCCATGAGCTTATTACCAAATGTTCACCCATTTGTCAGTGGATAATATTAAGAAATTCATACTAACAGTTATGGCAACACGATGACAATGCACATAAGTGCTGCATGTTCTGAAAGGTAGTCAGTTTTAATTACCATGAATTGCTACCATCTGTCATACCTCATTCTATGCAAGATACCATGCCAGCTACCAATCCATAAACAATAATGTTTCACATACTTCATAGAGTAGCTTAAAACACATCGTGATATGCAGTAATTTGTATTACATAGTAATTTAATCCCTGGCCACAGGGTTAATGTTGGACAAAGTCTGGAAACTTTTTTCCAATTTGAATTACATACATTAACTTTGCCACACACCACAGCACTAATGCATGTGTTACTTCAGACATGCTCTAATTTAAAATCAAAACAAAAAAGTTGTTGCAAAAATACATGTCACCAATGTGGAACACATTCAAAATTGTATAAAAAGTACTGAACTGATATCCCAAAACAGGTATATTTAAGCAGTACATAAGGAAAGATTAGTTTTAATATGAAACAGTCATTTAAGTCACATACAACATGAAAAGAAGCATGACTTCCTTTTTTAAAAATGTTACACCAATACTTTTACTGCCAGGCAATGTTTATTTATAAAATGAAAGGGATATATTTAATGCAGATGTGTTATCATATTAAGCTGGAATAAAGGCAAATGTTAAAAAGGTGCTACATTTGAACACCATGGATTTTATAAAAATCTCAAACCATCAAAAGCATTTCACTTGCAAACATCACAGGCCCCAAACTGCAAACACTTTGAAATGTTCTTGACTGTGTGCATGCGGTTCCACTGACTTCGATAAGTCTCACATGCTTGCAGTTAAGCCTGAAAAATGGGATTACAAAACTGGTTCTTAGATGAAAATTCAGAGGTCACAGAGTATATTCTGCTTTGAACAGCCTCTAAAATTATATTTTTGTTTTAAATAGAGCAAATTTTATTACTCTCCTCTAGTCTCTTTCATCTGAATATCTCAAATAATAACTATGCCTCTAAACACCCTCAGGAAGAAGCGTTAGTCCGGTCTTCTGAAAGGAGAGATTGTTAAGCAGTTAGCCTGCTTGGCTCGAGTTTTAGAAGGGATCAGTAAACCAGCCAAAAACAGGATTTTTGATACCTACCCTCTAGCCTACATGCAGCACTGTCACTTGCCCTGACACCAATAAAACAAGTATTTTAAAGAGCAAATTACACATTTCCTCATTTAAAACTGGTGTCTGGCAAAAAAACCTAAGTATTAAGGACGGTTCGATCCAGTTTATACCTATTTATTTCAGCCAGAGTGGCGGGGAAAGAACATATCGGGTAATACAGGCTGCATTTCTGACCATGACAAGGAGCTATTTAAAAAAGACACAGGCATTTCCCACAAAAATGTTAAGGTTTGTAAGATTTACAAAATCTTTGCAGTATTTTTGGTGTGCAGCACCAGTACAGTCTAAATCACTAGTAATGAAAGAAGCACATGATAGTTCAATACAAATTGTTTCATGTAGAGTACTACAAAAAACCTCACCTACTCTAATCAACCCTCCCTCCCACCCACCCTTCTATAACTAATTTCTAACTCTAATCAGCTGACATTTTCTAAGTACCTTACTAACAAAACATGATTGTTGTTTTTCCTGTGCATACTTGAACTACTACTAGTCAATACATGCAGAGAAAAACAAAGTATAACCCTCTCTCTAGATCAAGAGTCCAGGTATGCCAAAAGCGGATCAGCAGGGCAAGCTTATTGGCTGGATGACTTTGTAGATCCTGATCAGTCATATCTCTTATGATCCGTGTGATCAAAGGTTTGGTTTTGTTGTTCATTTGTTTTTATATAATTGGCATCTGCTAATGCCTTGAATTTGTAGGCTAATACACGCAGAACATTTACTGGGTTACAAACCCAACACAGTACTAGTTCAGAAAAACTGAATTAAATTGTTAGAAAAAGTTTCACAAATACACAATTTAAGGCCTTACAAAACGATACTCCAGTTGGTTTTAATTTTGCAAGAACAGTATCTTTCAATTTGAATGTCTTGCCAGCTAATACAGAAAACACTTGCCTAACTTAATGTAGAGTTGAGGAAGAGATTAAGAAATACATGGCTATTTCAAATACAATGTCTGCTCCAAAATGTTAAAACATTAATCGGACTTCTGAGAACAAATGCCCTGAACATCTTCTCCCAAGAGGAATGGGGTGTGGGAAAGGTATTGTGAACAGCACATTTAGGTAACAGTATCATCATTGGAGCTTTTGTTGCATTTTTACTGAGCAAATTTTTTATTTCATTGACATTGTTCTAAGTCTGAACCAGCTCCACTAACTTCACAGTGCAAATTGCTGCAGAGATTAAATTGATTCCCAGAGGAACAAATCCATCTAAACAAGGTTTGGTTTAATTTCTACTTTAGATATCAAAAGCAAATTCTAACAGTCAGTCAGTCATTAGGAAAACTACTGAAGAATAAATTTCTTTAACAGAGTTTGTTGCTTGGTTGTTTTCTGTTGTTTGTTTTTAAATATCACAGCTCTAACAAAACAAGATTAAGTTTAGTCTCTGTACTAAATAAAGCAAATGGTGATGAAAACAAAAGCGCTGGATCTGCCTTACTTTCTTTACATCTCCATACAGGAAATCCTCAAGATGTGAAGGGTGTCATTTACACTTCAGACATTATTTTCTTTTTCCTGATGAGAGGCAAGGCAAAAAAGGAGGGCAATACTGCACTTCTCCAGTAAAAGAGTATATAAAACTTATCAGCTTTAAAATAAAACAAGGACAATTCTGTAGATCTGCACAGCATCTTCCAGGAAGGTACCACAGTAGAGCCCATTTAAAATCAAAGACAACAGTGAACTAGCAAACAGGCCTTACTTTTCACTCTTTAGCACAGCTTACCTCTTCATCCAGATGATTGTGTTCTGTATGGGCTCCTACATCGTTCATCACCACAGACCTGAACACTTTATCACATTAAAGAACATAAGCAGTACCTGTAATGCTTGACATATGATCTAATTGCTGATTGTTTAAAAACTAGTAGTTTCCAGTACAGTGGTATTACAAGCAGAGTCTGTTGTTACAGTGCCACCTTTTATTAAGTTAAAACAACACATGTCTCTACAGAAATGCGCATTTTCAGTTGCATAGGCAACTTTATCACATTGCTAAGGCTGAAGTCTTCAAGGCTACGTGTTTCCCCACATAAAGGAGGGGATTATTTTGGGGATCAAGAATAAGACCAAATTACCCACATTAAAATAGAATTCTTAGCATCACACATGAGGCTCTAGTGCCATTCACACTTGTCAGCAGGATATCAAGTTTAGCAAAGAAGCTAAAGTTCCGATTACTCACTCGTGATGCGAGCTAAACTCACCTGATGTAAAAGCTGTATTTTTCTTCACCCTAGATTTCCCACCTCCTCACTGCATAACTGGCTGAGGCAGTGGTGGGAGTTCAGTTTTAAGACTTTGCTGGCCAAATTATGTTGCAGTTCAGAGCCTGTGCTGAGCACACTCCATTGCCTTGCCGCCTCCTTCACGCCAAGTGGACTGTGTAAGCTCAAGATGACCGAGCAGGCTCTAGCTGAAAGCTCTAGGGTGGGAAAGGGTGGGACTTTCCCTGCACTAGTTCATTCACAATCCTCAGGCAACACTGAGGCAGGAGACTAGAACCATCAATGGGAAAGGATGAGAGAGAGAAGCATGATCACACAACCGTGACAGATGCAGAGACTGTATCCTAATGTATGTGCTTAAGATAGATGAATTAAGGTTACATATGCAACCCTAGTTTTGGTATTCGCTAGATTTAAAGCACTGGACTTGATAAATGTGATGTGTTGTTTTCCCAATGTAATCGTATTTTCTAACTATTTCCAAATAGTGCAAGACCTAGCAAGAGTCCCCAGCAAGTATTTGCTGAGAAGTCAAAATAGATCATTGCCTTTTCAGGGAAATATAAATGTGTACGAGTTAGCATGTTTCACTGTGTTACTAAACATGAAGTCACAGATTTTTGAATAGTGTGTTAATGCTTTACTTCAAAAACAGGAAAAAGCACATATGAAATCCTCTGTATTTATCCTAAAGGAAAAACTATTAGTACTGCACATTCGTCCATGTCATCTCCACTATATTCAAAAAAAGGATAGCAAGAACATCGTAATGGACATTCACCCCCTCCCCCCTCAAAAAAAGGTAATGAGTACCTGCAAATATAGTACCATTAAAACCAAGCACTAAATGCTAGTGTTGGTTAACACGTTAACACTAGCAAATTAGGGACTATTCATACAGGCACATTTTTGCCTTCAATAAAATTGTCAATGCACATCCTACTTCTGATCAGCTGTCAGTTATGTTTTACAGTTTAATCAGAAACAAAAAGTATTCCATCCTGTAAAACATTTGCACACATAAAACTAGGAATACAAAAGCTGAGATGGAAGTTTACGAATGAAAACAGATTAGGGCAAAAAAGATGACTGCACTCAAACACAACTGATTGTCTGCAGAAAGTGAAGTACCCAATTTGTAACCAAATCTTCATAGCACTTATTTCAGCCACTACCACCAATTCACGTTAGCCATCCGTATTCAATGGAGGCGGTCCTGCAGTCTCTCTTGTACGCATTAACTGGACATCTTTGTCAGCCATGCAAGTATCACAACCCCATACTGCTGATGCTTCTGCTGTAAGAAGGCCATAAGCTGACTCAGTCATGCCTGTACAGATCCGATGAAACCATTTTTGACAAGAGGCTTCACACAGGATGGCATCCTGGTCATCATTAACTTCATGTGTACAAATTCCACACGGATAGACGGGTTCAGAGGACGAGTGACCGTGACGACTGGGATGAAGGGGTGTTTTGCTGCTCTTCTCAGAGTTGCATCCTTCAACAGTACCTCGAGGCTGGCGAGACTTACTCTGAGTTCCATTTGAATGACCAGCAGTAGTGTTATCAGCACTATTAGAATGGCTATTATCCTGATTTACCACATTGTTTCGAGTAACATTTTTTAGGTCACTGTTACCTTGACTCACAATGTCCTCTGTCCTGTGATGATGCTGATGTGCAGCAGTGTTCTGGCTGGATGCTTTGCTTGCACCTTGACTAAACTCTTGCTTTTGTGCTGACGATTTTGTCTGGTTGTACGTGCTTGGTGGAGGAACAAAAGAATGGTTTGACTCTAGCTGAGAATTTGGGAAGTTTGGATTGTTTCCAGGACCAAAGTTAGATGGCACGTCAGGGTGAGGTATCTGACCAGAATGGCCAAAGTTCTCACCAGGGTTTGGTCTGAAATGCTGACCAGGCATACTGACATTTTGATTTATCTGACCACTACTATAAGGTGGTTGATTCCCAAAACCTGGGTTATCATGTGGACCAAAGCTGAAAGAGTGGGGTCGACTAAAACCCATTCCCACAGGGTTTTGAGGAAGCGGATGCGGTTGGTTTCTGAGGGAGTAAGAACCACCATATGGCGAGGACACTCTGGGCAGCATGTGAGGTGGCATTCTGAAAGTGTTATAGCCTCCAAAGCCAGGATACCCAGGATTACTAAAATACGGATTTCCTGAAGGAAGTGGTTTGTAGGACACAGTATTATAGTTGTCATCAAATGGATTTGCAGCTACAAGGTGGTCAGAGCTTGGATTCGGAGGTGGAGCATATTCAGATGGAGGAGGAAATGATGACCCCTAAAAATATTTTAAATACAACATTTAAATTAGTTTTAGTATTTCCCTGCAAGACAGACCAACCACAAAGGTCCTGGATTAGCAGTACTACTGCTAAAAGAACTGTTCAGCTGTTGTGTAAAGTTCACCCACTGTACCCTGCCAGGCTGTCTGAAATTTCAGTACAGAGGCAAAAGAGGAGTTTGGGCTCCAGACAGCATGGTGATTTATAGTAATCTCAGTGTTTTAAAAATTGTGCAGTTGCACAACCATGCATCCACACTTGATGTGTGACTTCTTAATTTTCTACATACGAAAAGCAACAATACGGAAAGCCATGTGTCACTTAAACACATGCACAAAGTATTTCCAAATGTTGACGAGCAGATCTGAAGCATTTCCTTAGTTTCATTTTGGGTTCATTTTACTGAATATACATCTCTTAAGACACTGCACTTCCATGAGGATATACAAACCTAATGTTACCATAACCCTAAAAAAGGTATATAGAATATAGGAGCCTGCAGGCAGGAATTCTCTATATTTTGTGTACCAAACAGAGGTGTCCCTTCTGACCATTCAGTGATTGTGGACAGTCTGCAAAGCATAATCAGTAGGTATAAAATACAAGGATTTCTGGTTACAGAGCATAATCAAGTGTTTAATGGAGCCCAGAGGCTGTTTAAATGTCATCAGAGTGGCTACACAATTGAATTTCATTCTAGACTAGCCTGTGGGGAACATCTAGCTAGTTCACCCTCACGCTAACTGTGCTCACAGAAAGCATTTCCTCCTAAATACTAATAAATTCAGACTGAACTTTTTTTTTTTTTCCCCCAAAAAAAATTCTGCTGCGCTGTTAGGAAACTAATCTTCACGCCCTCTACAGTTATCACCATTCCAGAACACAAGGAAAGCTCCAGAGAAAGAGGTCTGAAACCCTTAAATTAACTGAGTATTTCTCAGAGCAAGTTTCACCATGACTACTTTGAAACAAAACAAAAATTAAGAAAACAGATCCACATCTCAATGGAATCTCGACAGGCCTAACAGAAAGTGATTGTTTGACCTACATAAATAAAATTACTTTCACTGAACAGTACCAAATTAACAGATACTCTCGCTCCAAGCTGAATGAGCCCACAAACTAAAATTCTGCACTACAGATATCTAATTGCTTTAGTTGTTTTGTATTCAAGCTTCCTTTTCTGGAAACAGAAACTGTATACAAATGCCAAATTGCAGGGATTCACTGGAAAGGAGCCGAACCTGCCTCACAGCTTCTGCTTGAAAATCACTTGGGGAATATGCCAAGAGTTTGGTCAAAGCATTAATAAACCGTACTGGTCCATTAGCCCACAAACCTACACATCTAGGAATAAAAGTAAGGAAAGTAGTCTCATGGCAACTATTCATGCTGTACAGATTTCTACCATTGGCTACAAAGTCATTAAAAGAAAGTCTGTCTCGGAATCAAATCCATATGGTAAAATACAGGTTGTTGCAGTCTCACTGCACTCCTCTCTTTATAAGTCTTTGGCAACCTACAGATATTAAAATAACTTCAGTGAGAATAACTAGTATTATGAAGATTTCAACTTCACAGTACAAGTGAAATATTTTGTATGCAACTGCTATTTGTGAGAACAGACTGATATTCTGAACAATGTGAGACAGTCATACCAGCAAACAACATCTGAGCACACTATTTATTAAGAAATCAAAAGAACCAAAGGGAATTTACCTGTGTATTTGCTTTGCGCTTTTTCTTATCAGGGCTTCCAAGTTGTACTCCTGGTCCTCCTAACCCATCCAATCCACTGTCACCACCTACAAAATTTCAATCAGTGCAATGCTCCATTAGTTTTCTTACAGACTGTATTTTAAGTTTGCCTCTGTCTGTCATAGTAACAGACATCTGTTGCAAATACTGAACTTGCATTAATTCTGGTGCCTGACATTACAAGTCCTTAAGGAGCAAACATCTGGAGTTAAAAGTCAGCGTATCTCGTATACAGCTATCTTACTCTATTACCACTTTAATGTCCAATTCATGCTCATTACAGTTGGAATAAACATTTCCATGTATTTTATGTTTATCTGTCCCTCGGTTCTTAACATCTCCACTTCACCAGCTCGAAGCATTTCTTGTTTGCATAATACATAAAACTTTCAAAAGAACTGCTTAAAACCATGCCTACGATTCCCCTATTTAACTTACACAGACACAGCATTTATCAAACTCACCGTACCAATACACAAGTGTGTGTTACAAGATGCCATGAAGGAAAAAGCAAACAGTATTAGATCCATGAATGAGAACCACGGAAAACCTGCCATGTTATTTAGGCACATCTCCAGTTTATCAGATCTCAATTTCACTACATGCAAGACTCCATCAAACAAAAAGACACCTGCCAAAAATGAGAGGAGCTCTAAGTGAACCTACCCTACCCTGCAGAAACCTCACAGAATAATTAAGCACAGCTGCTCTGGCACAAAAATAAGTTAATTTTATTGACCACTCAGACTTGACTCTCAGCAACACAAAGAGATATCTGTACTTCACCCAGGATTCTTCACCTTTCGTAACAGTCAGACAAGCTTTCAGTTGTACAGATCGTGGCTTTCATTCTTAAAAGTCTAGTTAGACCATAGACAAAAAAAAGATTCTAGCACATTCCTTATTACGCCAGTCTGTCTGCTTTCATGGTGCTCAAGTGGATTTGCCATCACAAGGGAATGCAAAGAAAACCCTGAGCTGAAGTATGAAAAATCACTTTCAGATGATACGAGAGCAACACGTTAAGATACTCACATCACCACATTAAGAAACTGTGTGTCACTTAATTTTCTCAGGCCCATTAAGGTAATAGCTTATTTGCTCTTTTAAAATAGATATAGTAACAGTATAGAGCAGTAAGAAGTGGGCAATCCAACCTAAAAATTTTACTGTTGTTTGTTTAAAACTCATATTCAGAATACAAGTCAAACTCTATCAAGGTGCAAGAATACAGCTGAACACACGGGTTAGTTTTTGTTACCAAAGGCAACCTGAACATAACTACAAATTATCAATAGTGTTATGCAAAGAAGCATTATGTATGACATTACCCCACTCTATGTTAGACAAGTATTCCCAGCAGACACCTAAACCACCTTTAGGACTAATTCAGTAAAGTAACACTGAATCTCTTCTCACAGGGAAGTAGCAGACCTACGGTGTACAAACAAAAAATATCCAACAGCTATTTCAAATACTCCTGATCAAAGCAGGCCTGAAAAAATTCCACTCCTAGCACTTCCTTCCTCTCCCACTCCCCTTTTCGAAGTTTCAGTGAATTTACCAGTTCTACCTCAAATAAGAATCCAGTTCTGCCTCTGCTTCGATAAGTTCCTTTTGACTTTGCTGTCACTGTTGAAATTTAATTTCATTTTCATTATACATAAGGAAGATACATGGACATCCCAAATCATCACCTATCAAATTGTAGGTATAAATTTCAAAGCCTAGCGCACAAAGTCACAATCATGTTCTCAAAATAAACTCATGCTTCAGCACAGCACATCCCAGTATAATCCACCAACAGACTAACTAGGGATTATTCTTTAAAAAAAAAAAAAAAGTCTTTTTTGCCTTCATTTAGAATGTAAAATCCTGCATATACTTTGTGTGCTCTGAAGACTGCCACTGCATGAGCTGCAGATACTAAATGATCACAGCATGAAGTTTTACATAAAGTATGACGACAATCTCCCTTAAATCCAACTCTATAAATCATCTTCTTGATAAACTATTTGCTGAAAATGGTCCCTGCACTTTCCATTAGCTTCTTCTCCAGCATTCCTGTGTATTTTTCATAAATTCAGTGGGAGATTGTACTGTGAACACCATTCCTCACAACTACATAAAATACACTCTTGTTCATGGTCCTGTGCTCTTAATACATAAACAACATTAACCACTGATAGCAAAATATTACAAATACCCAGATTTCTTTTAATAAATTCAACTACTAGCAGCACAGACATTAGTAAATCTGTGATCAAGTAGAATACTGAGGATCATATGCAAATGCTGTTTTACAGTAGCAGAAGTCATAACTTCATAAAACTATGCATAAATTCCCTCTCTGGGATCTCATTCTTCAAAAATATAAGCATATGAATATTAGAATTCCAGTGATAAGTTCCACCAGTTTCTACATGAATTACTTACACGGGTGACGCCATTCATCTGCCTAGGTTTGCAGGACTGAGTCCTCTGCCTGGAAAGGTACAAAGCTTTTGCATTTTCAGTTCTTGCTGTGTGAGGCCAATGATTTAGTTTAGCCCTATGAGTTTACATTTTCCCTGTGGATTTCATAATGATTTAATTTATACATGAAAGGAAGCAGAATGTTAGTCCTAGCATACCTCCAAAAAAGAGTGAATAAGGGTTATTTTCGTGCAGCCAAAATAAACTTGCCAGAAAGTCCCTTTTGGTACCTACCGCACAGACTTTCATTAAAAGGTGTACCGAGCATTTTGGAACATTCCATTAAGGTCGCAAAAAATTATTTCACCATCTGAGACTAGTTTTCCAGCACAAAATACAATCTTTTGCCTGGGACATCATATATGTAATGGATCTAGGGATATAAATATATATCTGATAACTAGTCCCTTATCAAATAACAGATAAAACGTATTTCAGCCATTTACATTTGGGAAAAGGAGAAGAGATATGTCCTATATTCTTTTTTACTTCATACACACACAAGATAGACATTTTCAGTGTTAGGAAAACTGAAACTTGTAGTTGCACGTTAAGAGATTATGATTTTGCATGTAATTTATGTCATACTTAACACCCTGCCAATACACTGTGGAGTATTTTCACACTCACTAACAAATCTCTGCCTAGGTTTTTACAGGATAGATGCCAGAGTCTTTTTAAACAGTGCTTTATCTCAGTAAGAACGTTTTCCCAAGAAATATAAATGGCCGAATAAACTTTTTGTAATAGACAGAAAACTAAAAAGAGTCTAATTTCAACCAGATTTGGTGAGCCTATTCTGTGGCCCTGAGACTGTACACAGCTTTGATATTAAGCAGCAATCACAGGGAACTCGGTGGGTAACTCAAGCACGTGAAACTGCATGTGCTCAAATATCTGCACAATCAGGGCTTGAGAGTGCAGGAGTCGAATTAATCCCTGTCTTCTTTGTAACGGTGCTGCATATTTTCATTCTCTCATTCTCAAGGTTGCAATCCAGCTGTTACTGGAACAGTTTTGGAAAAGCAAACCGTAAATCATCGACAATGTGCACAGCAGAATCCACACCTTTCCCCACTTACCCAACCACAAAAAAAAAAAAAAAAAGCTTAAAACATCAAGAACAATAGAATTCCAGGGGCAAAAGAGGAGGTGAGGAAAAGAGAAGCAATAAATTGCAGATCTTATCATTGTGCCGTGACTTTCACCCAATTCAGCCACCCTGCTGCCTTTCATTATTTCATTCAGAAACGCGTTTCTGTTTTAAGGACTCTAAGGACACAAGTACCGCTGCGCAGACTGGTGTGCTACTGCCATTAAAGTCAGTCGCGCAGCCGAAGTCGGAAGAGACAGGGTACGTCTACCCTTCTCCTTACACATTTCAAAGGAAAGCATACTTCAGACCTCACCAGAGCCATGCATCAGCGCTATCAATACAGATTAATATTTCGAGAGGTTCTGCATTTCCCGAAACGAGAAGAGCAAAACCCCAGCTGGAACCAAGCACGAGAGCACAGGCGGGGAGAGAAGAGCAAGCACTCCAGCGTAATTTATGGGCTCTGCATCAGCACTAACCCGGGCATGTGGCACTGCCGACGTCTTCCCTTGCACCAGCAGCACGCACGCCGCATACTAATGGGCAGCGGATCCAGAAAAACACCGGAGGCACAACCGCGCACCCGCACGCCTCCGCCCGCGGGTCGCATCCGCGCGCACAGCCAGCCCCGAGTTTTGCGTTTCAAGGCCCGGAGGCTGCGGGAGCCCGCAGGGCCGGGCCGGGCCCCACCGCGCAAACTTCGCGCGGCTCCCGC
>Ga0065711_1032263_pt1 | contig 27668 bp, 12 predicted proteins | sample Hoacrofraction12_FD_59098 | JGI IMG/M metagenome (GOLD analysis project Ga0065711, IMG submission 59098) | Hoatzin crop microbial communities from Cojedes, Venezuela - Epithelial fraction 12 v2 (version 2) | ecosystem: Host-associated > Birds > Digestive system > Esophagus > Crop | place...
CTCTTCTGCCTGATCTCTGCTAGAAGCTCCTTGTTTAACCATGCAGGTCTCCTGCCTCCTTTGCTAGATTTCTTTCTCAGGGGGATGCATTGCTCCTGTGCATGGAAGAAGCTTACCAGTAACTTAGAAAAGCAGTATCTTCCCACCACAGGGACAAGGTTACATTTAAACTTACAGGATGGTGATCTGAAGATACATGGGATGATAAGCAATTGTGCCCAGAGTAATGACAGCTTCACCAAAGCTGCACACACCAACAAATGACAACAACGTGGCAGAATTAATAGTGACACAGTTGACAAATGACCAAGGAGCATGTGTTCAGGTGAAATGTACGTTGCAGCACTGCAACAGAGCATTAGCAACAGCTACCGTGAAAAACCTGCCCAATGAAAGAAAAAGCTTGCAAGTTCGTCCCGAATAAGAGCTGACTCTACCCTGTATTCTTTATTGTCACTAGGGCTGGTTTAGCACTTGAACAACAGTTCCACATAAGGCTGCTCCTTTTTGTTTGAGAAGCCAGTTTTAAAACATTTTGCCTTTACTCAGTGCTGTTGTCCTTCAAGGATGGACAATTCATGGACCAGACCTTTCAAAATGCCATAGTCTAACACAAGCCCTCAGTCTCACTGAGGAGTGTGACAGCAATCCAGTGCGTAATAACAAAGAAAAAAAACGCTATCAGATCCTACCAAACACTCCGGCTTCATCACTAGGTGCTGTAACAGAACAGTGATCCACAGCAGACAAAGCAAGGTTGCTCTGTGCTCAGAGTTCCCCACAGCATCACTTGACTCTACTAAAGTTCTTGAAAATTCATACATTGGAAACTTCATGTATCTACAGACACTTCAGTGAAGGTACTTAGTTTTCAGATATGAGGAGAATCAAAACTTCTATTCATATAAGCAACAGAAAATCATGCTCCTTTTATTTAGGTGTTCATGTTGACATTAAATGCCACTTAATGGTTAAAAAATTTAGTCCAACAGTCTTACTCAAAGCTAACTTTCTGTCTAAGAAAAGGAAATACCTAAAAATTGCAATATGAAATACCTGTAACTGTAAAATTTTAAAGCCCCAGTTCAAAGCATCCCAGATCTTAAAAGCTTTCCTGGACTGTCACTCAAGATTATTACTTTCTTCCTGGAAGTATTGTTAGGTTTTTGTAGCCTACTTCATGAATATTATAGGAAAACACTATATTATGAGCTTCTGAATAATCCTTAAGCCATCTACTTTAATTTTAACATTTCTTACTTGATTTGCCAGTTTATCTTCTCAGTAGGACCATTCATTTACCTTTCCTGTATTTTTTTAACAGTAGAATTTAATTATTTTTGTCACAATAATAGATTAAACACTGCACATAATGGCTTAAAACATTCTCTAGATGCCTGGTATGGTGTCATAGAAAGTACTAGATATGGTCTCTGATGTAAAAAATCTACAGGACTAAATTTAAATGTATGAATTGATATTTCTGTGCATTATTCAAAATGGGGTTTTATGACAGATGCAACAAATATAATTTGTTTTCAAGCAATGAAAATTGTGAGAATTTGTCTCGCAAACTCTAAAGATTGTTTGAATTTTCCTGTGTTGTAAAGATCATGTTCCAGGAACTGTGAAATTCCATTGTACAAGATGCAACTACATCTGCCGTCTCAGACCATTTGCTTGCTCTAACAAGTACCTGAGGTTCATCCTAAAGTTCCATCTTCAGGTTGGAAAAGGTAATTGAATTTAGGCAGGTAGTCTTATTGTGATTTAACAAAAACTCTCTTCTAAGCAGAAGAACCACTATACAAACAAAAGAGGTACCTTCAGATGTTAATGCAGATTTAAAATTCATATTTAAATTCACTACTCATTTTATCTTTTAATATTACACTGTTTACTAGGGGACATACAAAATCACATAAAGCTATAATGGGATTTCAGTCTCTAAAACTGTGATCTCAATACTTTATAGAAATATATCTTGAGAAATTAGTTTAAAAAGCTGAGTTAACATCAGAGTTTTCAACCGCCATTTGTATGATTGAGAAATGTCAGACGGCAATTTTAGAACATTTCTTCCAAACCAAACCCACTATTTTTTTCTATTTTTAAATAAAAACTGCAAACCTTCCAGCCTCACAGTTTAAAAACAAGCAATAACTCCTGCTTCAGATAATAGTTTTTTTATTTCAAATTTCATTTTTTATTATTGATCAAAACATCGGTCAATGCATGGTACTTCATAATAAAAACTGAAAAATGGAAGAAAACTATGACAACTTCTGTTTATTTGAAAAGCTCTTTTAGGTGAACAATAGGTCTACCAAGGAAATTCTAACAGGGTCGAGAATTTATTGACCTCATAGAACTAGCTCACTTGGAAATTTCTGCTATTACTGTTTTTACATTAAAAAAACATTCATTCACATTGAGCACTTGCACATAATTTAAGGTAACTTTAAATGTATTATTACCAAGCTTAGAGTAAACTTGTACTACTAAATAAAATTAACACTCCTAAACAAACCTCCCGCTTGCCAATCCATGAGGAGAATGCTTGCCTTACAGGTTAGCAGAGAACATTTAGAGATATTCAGGTATAAAGACATCATGAATTCCATTCTAAATTATAAGGAAATAAGCAAGTCTGCTATAGCAAGTGTGAAGAAAGTGATTCTTGGACACAGCATAGTCCAAAAAATGCCTTCTCCTCCTCTGTCTTTCACAGTTCTGTACACAGGGATGAGGAAAGGCACTGATCATCCTTCATCTGAGGTGAGGTTGTCCTCATTCCCTACCTTTCCTCCTTTTATTCCCAAAGAAGGCACTGAGTGAAGCCACCAGAACACAAGCAAGAAAAGCAGTGTAATAAGCCCTTGTTCATAACTACCAAAATTGGAAGGTCCAAATGCTCAAACCACTTTTAGGCCATTTACAGCTTGTGTCAATATTCCATTTTCCTAATCATGTTCAGGTTAAAGAGATCAAGATGACCAGCAGTTCATTTTTGCATTTCAGGATATCTAGCGGACAGGCATAGCAACTTCCTTCCCACTCTGCCATACTACACATTTCATACAGCAGTGAGTGTGTACAACAAAATCCACCTGTCTATGAGAACATGTAAAAACGGAAAATTCCGTAAATTCTGTTTTTCCAAGTAGAATATTATTTCACAGAATATTAAACCTATTTTAAAATAGTGATGATGTGAGATCACTGAGTTCATACTACACTAAACCTGCTGATTATTGTTGTTGCGTTATAAATAAAGAACATGTAATACTGCTAAGCAGATTTTTTAAATACTCCTAGGCTGAGAGTATGTAGAAAGAGTTTCATATTACAACATTTCCATGGCTGAATAAAATTCTGAAAAAGGTTTTGCAATGGAAACATCAGGACAAAATTTAGCTCTCAGTCTATTAGTGAAAATTATCTTCCTTTTCATTGTCTCCCAAAATTATAATTAGAACTCTATGGATTCTGAATTTTCCAAATGCTAACACAAAGTATGGCAATAAAAAAGTGTGATACATGCTGCAGTATTTAAGGTTTTTCTTACTAAAAGAAGAGGAAAAAAACCCCACAGAGCTAAAAACTATGCTGAAAAGCTACCTAGGTTCTTCTTCCCCATCCTGTATCTGTGAAGCTAATTACTCCTATGCAAGTGTGTTGCCTTTCTTTTGTCACTACTGAATTTCTCATCAGTTTTTCAGACTTTTTTTTTTTTTTTTTTAAGATCATCCAAATATCTTTCAGGAGACAAAGCATCTTCTAATAAAAGGAAGAAGGCTTATGAGGCTTATTATGACAGTGTGTGTTAGCCTGGTTTTAGGGTAGGTACTGTCAAAAAATACTTCTTAATTTAGCCATAATGAACAATATAAGCCATTGTAAGAAAGTGTCACATCTAGAAGAAAAAAACCAGAAAGCTAGTTTAAAAGGAAGAGAGTAGTATACATCAAATATTCATTGTGCCTTTAATTAGTATTCATTTCTAGTTTCTCCTAAGTAACAAAGGAACACGGCAAATTGAAAAAAATCATAGCAACAGCAATATTTAGAATATAGATGTCACTTAGCTCACCAAACTCATTATTTTCTTTTTTCTCAGGCTATAAACAGCATGCCACATAAAATAGCTTCTGTGTGTGGTCATTTCTATGCATTAATATATTTTATAATTTTCTGAGGACCCATTTCAATCCAGTGCAACAAATGCTAGAGGCAACTGTAGGCTCTTTATGTTTTTTTTTTCCAACTGAATAACTTTGCTATATGATTCCAATAACTGTCAGTTCTATCTAATAGCAGAACTTTTCCATTTATTAAATTCTGCTTATTTCATTAATCTAGTACGTGCTCTAGACTACCTCTCAGTGTTACACTTTGTCTTTCCCCCATAGATCATTCCGAGACATCTAATAAGGAGCAGCAAATCAAACTTACTCCACTATTCACCCTGAGTCTGTAACCGATTCCATTAGTTACTTCATGGAGTCACTTCAAATGGTTAGCATTTCATCTAAACCACCCTACTCCGATCACTTTTACAAAGGTTCATGGAGTAATTTTACTAACGTTTATTCAGAAGTGAAGTCCTGTTTCATGTCATGTTGTATTCTTTGCGTTCTACGTGGCCTCTTCTCCTCAGCACTGCAGCAGTTTTCTCAGTGGTCAAGAGAACACCAAAAATGAGAAAGCTGCTCAGAAATATGACAGAAATCACTGGTAAAACGTACTGCTGGTCTGCATACAAATAGAATACAGGGTTCATGAACCCTGATCTACATATTTTGGCATCACAGGTTTACCTTAAGTTTTCAGTTTGGCACATCGCTTCATCTAGTCGCAAGTTTCTGCTGCCCCAAACACAGCTGGTTGGAGCTGTCCAATGAAGAGCCAACACAAATTTCAGGATAATGTATTTATCCCGTGAACACAATCCTGATACTTCTGCAGTCTGCCTTGCCTACATTCTTGGTCTCAAGCCATGTTTACATTACAAGCTTTTATTTGCACACCTCGATGAACAGTGACATGAGGAACTGAGAGTCTCTAATGAGCATGTAAGAACAACTAAGTCGCCACTGTTCTTTCAAGAAAACTCATATTGCTGACACAAAATATACCAATGATGGGTTCAGAAAATGCTTATTAGTGAAAGGACAGTTTTGACTACAGTAGTTGTGTCCTTGCTAGGAATACTTCTTAAAACTAGTGTACCTGCACTTGCCAAGTTGCTTGCTTTCTTTTGCCTTTATTTGGATATCTGTTTCTGCAGAAACATGAGCACAGAAAATTTAAGCCTGCAAATTTTGCACGATACAAATAAAGAAACTGTAGGTGTCTTAATAGGTAAGAAAGATCTACAGATCTGCTTCACAGGAAAGCTATATAAAAATGTTGGTGAGAAAAAGGAAAGCAAAAGCAAAGACCATATGTCTGTTAATTTAATATATTTAACTACTAGTTAGAATTGTTATTAGTCATTAAGTGCAAGGTTAAGTGGAGATAAAGATATAATCAAAACATCACTGACAAATTTGATTTGTTAATCAAGCTAGACTCAAGAATTAGATACATTAATAGTCCAGTATAGATCTGGCAAAAGAAACATATATACAACTAAAACAATATATACAACTTTTAAATGTGATTAGGTGGGTGGAGCCGTCCCTGGGTTGATACCAGCTACTCTGAGTATAGCGGAGAACTATATGTGATGGAAGGTTTCCTTTCCTCTCACCTACTCATGTGTCATTCTCCCCAAGCATGTACTGTTCCCCTTATCTGTTCTGTAGCTGCCCAGGAGGAACTGGCTGGGGTAGTTTTGAATCCGGAACGTACGTAAGGACACCTGGCCAGGAAGGCAGATTCCTAAGAGGGAAAGAAGGAACACTAGAGCGTGTAAACAAAAAATGGGGATCCTGTAGACTTTCATACATACAGATAACAGCAAACCATATCCCCCAGTTCTCTGCCACACTAGCGAACTATTGCTGCCTCTGGTGACAGCCTTCATCCCTGCTTCTGATGCTTGTTTTCATTAATACACGGCAACTTGCTATTTCCTCACTTAAGCCTGTATAGCGCATGTCATTAGGCAGAGGAAAGTCTGTATCAGTAATTCTAAGAGGATCTAATATTTTGAAATATTTTGACAGGTCTTTTCACGTTAAAGGCAAAGGGGTTATCTCTGGAACTGGTAAAATCATTTAAAGCAGTGTAAGTCTCAGGCTAGCTGTCAAATGGTTTGGAGCAAACACAAAGACAGGCAGTTTTAATTGGAAAATCTAGATTCCCCAAGCAAGTTTGAACAATGCCTCTCTCTCCAGGGAAAAAAAAACCCATCTTATTTGTAAAGCTATCTATTCTATGTCTGGGATGGTAGAAATACAAGAGCACTTCCAGAGACTTCATTCGGTTTGGCTTTGATTTAGCTAATCTCTACAGAGACCTGTGAAGCCAAGTATACAAGCTACAAAAATCACTAAATACTTGAAATCTCACATAGGGCTGACACTCTCAATCAACGTCTATTTTGTCCAACTAGCCAAGCACCTTCATAATTTTTTCAGTCAAAACTGAGGTGATCATATCTGATGATATTTATTTCTACTTCTACCTGTACACTGCTTCAGGCTTTCATGAATTAATTTTAAACTGCCACTGTGGTGTGGCATACTTCAGAATATGTGTACATATATATAAAATCTAGCACATAATAAGAGGAGCTCATGCAACAACACTCTCACCTCTTCATGTTTTCACATACTTTTTTATTGAAGTTCATTGACTCAGAAGAGGAAAAAAATGTTTACCAAATTCAGGCATTAGTTACTTCAGAAAACGAAAGATTCTTCTTGAAAACTACTGTCTTGAACATTATTATGGTAGCTGAAAGCACTAGGTATGCTCTGCTGTTTCAAATTCAGGGTAATCATTTATTAAAAGAACTAGTGCATGTTTACTACTGCAGGAAATGGTAAATACCCTTAAAAAAAAGAAAAAAACAAAATATTTTAAATACCTGCATATGCTTTAGTAAAAACAGAAACAGTTATGAAATTTCTCTCCTTCAGACTGAAAACATATTAGCAAGATCAGACACAGGCCATGGACATACAGGTTTAATCTCTCATGTCAAAATTATATGTTAGAGGCAAATACACTTTTTCTGCTTCTGCAGGTAGCACTAAAATACCAGTGAGCTTGAAAAATTCCCCATTTTAATTACATTTTTAAATTGTGATATAATTGGTCCTGTCATGCCATCATTAGTTATGTGTGACCTTTCCACACAATAAAAAGTTAGCTCAAACATTTCAAAAATTTTACTTCATTGAAACTAAGAAAATTACATTTGGTAGGCAGAAAGAGTCCTTTCTTTTCTTACTCTCATAATCTTTCAGAGCCAAACAACAATCTAAGTGCCTAGGAGCTAGCATCCAAAATAATTAACGGGTCTGAAATGACAGAGCAAGCTCTTTTCCTAACAACTAAAACTACACAAATTGTCAGACCCTTCTCTCAATTTATTTCTCGTTAATCCTCAGGCACATAACTGCTGGAATTATTAGACTGATACAATATACTAGTAAAAAAGTATTGACAACTGTATATAGAGAATGAAGGAAATTTCCATTTGCAACACACAGAAGCAACCAGCAGAGATCAACAGACTCCCAAGTGTGCAGGTAATGTACAATACATAGTTTGTATGTAAGTAACAGTCTTAATGTCAGCATAGCAGCCAAAATGCATCGCAAATGGATCACAAATAGTTCAGAAAGAAAGATCAGGGAAAGTTAAATGAGATGGATGAGTTAAATTCAGCAGTATGAAGAAGCTATCCTTTCCTCCTGAAAAATCAGAGACATCACTGCAATTGAATTAATTGAACACAACACAATGGGTCATGAACAGGGACCAGAATCATCATAGCTCATTTCTAGAGCTTTCAACAAGAGATTCATGCAAAGCCCAATTTTTTCTCAGATTTTCAATAGTTTGGAAGATCTTGAAAAAACTTCAGTGGCACATACTAAAATGTTAACCATGCAATGAAGAGACACTGCCTTACAAATTTTCTGAAAGCAATCAACATCATCTATAATTTTCCCCACTAAAATGCACTCCTAAATGACCACATGACTGGTCAACTTTAACAGTGATTGACAAAGGGACATATATGAGAAAAATAAATTCTGGGACGCATGGTAACAGAACGCAAAAAAGTTTATATTCATTAACTATCCAGATGGTGCACTTACTGTTGCTTAGTTTTGGATCATGAGTTAAGCACTAAAATCGTAAAATTCTTCACAATCTGTATATTTAATGGGAGTTTGTCATTTCCAGTTAATCCTAATATTAGCCACAAAAAGTGGATGAAGCTGTATTCTTTTAATTACGTTTCTTTTTTTTCTAGTGAACCTCTATTTCTTCAAACTCAGACTTTAGCACTGAATTTCAGTTTGGCCTACTTCTAGAAATGAAGATCTGTTTATACAGCTGGTGTGCTGGTGGCAATCTGTAGGAACAAGAAAAGCTGCTGAATTTCACTATATAGCTCTCCAAAATGTAAACGCTTTTCAGCACACAGCTGCATGATAGATGGCCACAGACACTACAAGCAAGCATGACAGGTGAACATAAATGAAACATCTGTGATCAGACAGGCTGCATATATCTTATACCTATACCAGTGTAAACAACTTAGCCAAAGCTATAGGATTTTAAGGTTTTAAACTAGAATATATTTTGAGAGAACTTGCAGAACATAAGTGTTCAGTCCTGGATTGTAGTAGAAAGCTTCTACCAGAAAACAGAGAGTGATTCACCTTTGTCAAAATCAGTCTCGTGGAAAAAAAAAGAAGGAAAGAACCTATTTTTAAGCTGTTAACGTACTAGATACAAATCTCACTTAAAAATCTCTAAAGGATTCCAGAGATAACAGCACAAGAAAGCAGCTCAGTCCCCTGCAGAAACCCCAGTAGCCACATCTGGTTTTATGCCTGTTTTATTCATCTTTTCTAGCATTATGTACAACTAAACCTCATACTTATTTTAATGTTCCATCTGTTTAGGCAAATTCTGTAACTGTTCTGTCTGATTATGCTGACACACAGATACTGTAGCCAGCAAAAACTTAAGACTCATCATAAAACTCTATTTTTTTTTGTAAATAAAATAGCAGTAAATTGAATGATGATGAACACAGGCATCAGAATGAAAACAAATCTTGAGCTGTGATGGGTATCCAAGACATTTTGTCATTATTTCCTGGTCAGATGTTTGTCATTATACTAATGACTTTAACCCTAAATACATAAAGATTTATTCAAAATTCAGCTCTAAAAATTTCCTTTTTCTTTAGGGGAAACCCACTGGAAACCTCTCTTCCATTCCCAGCTTCATGCAAAGTACTCCTTTGCTTTGTTGAGTGTATTTGTTACAATGTACTAAAATCCCATCAGCAAGACATCCTTCTTTCCAAGTCCCATCTCCCTCCTGCATCTGTCTTGAAAACTTGAAAGAAAACTGGACTATCTACTATTATCTGCTGTAAAAGGAATAATATCTGAATGATTGTGAAACAGCACTCAGAAAATTTCACAAATATCTTGGCAACAAAAAACAGTGAAAATCTTTTTATCTCTAGTCAATTGATAAGAGATTGTTCAGAGGATATTTTAAAAAGTTTAGATTTTTTTAGTGAAAATTCATCAGAAAATTTTAACTGTATCTTCAGTAGATTTATCTGCATAATATACTTCCTTGTGGGATCAGTTTACCTCTACGCAATAAACTGTCAATATGCTTGTGAATACTGCTACCTGTTGTTTAGCATCTGAAAATATTTGCCTACCTTAAAAATTTTCAGTTCTCCGAATGAATAATACAATCTGAAAATTCTCTGATAAACTTAATGCCTGCAGTTTTTTTGCCTAAGTATGTACTTGGCCTTTCACTTAGCTTACAGCAAGAACACCACCTGACTTAGCTGCCCAGTTTTGCATCACAGGTAACTGATGGCTGAGGAAAATTATAACAGGTAATTTTTATACTGATGCTTGTCCAAATTACCTAGTGAATTAATGAGTATATGTACAGAAATCAGGACTAACGTGCTGAAAACTCACAGATTAAGAAAATGTTTGTAAGGTATTTACTATACAACAAACAATTAAAAAAAATACTATCATTGTGGTTTATTCCACCTTTATGTTGACATAGTAATCATTACTGTAATTTTCTACAGTAGCTGAGGTGTAACCTAGAAATTCAATTCATTCTGCAGTCACATATGTCCCTATGGCTGCAGCATCCTGAAGGCTATACAGACACTTCTCTGTGTTTTCCCAAAACCTTTCTGCCAACTTCCTGGGTTTTGCCAAGGGCAATTTCTATCTCTGTTCTCTGCTACTCCCTAAATTCATGGACAAACTTCTCCAAAGAGCAACAGTTACTCAGGAACAGCATGCCGCTTCTGTTACTTCCAGGGCTGTAGCACTCTAGATGCTACTGAAATTTGATACTGTGAAGTCCTGAATACAAAGTTTCCTGTAAGATTTTGTGCTTCAGCAAGGCAGAACCATTCGTATTGCAGGTCCACCAGCAAAGCATCTTGTCAGATCTTGTTAAAGATTCCTTGATATCCTCATTTCTGAGTCACAGATGCTTTTTATTTATTTGCCATTTGCTTCTCTGGAATATCCTGGAATTTTAAAATGACAAGGAAAATAAAGAATTTACAATATAAGAAAATCAGATAAAATGATTTCCAGTACCACATCAGAACTACACAAAAACATATTCAAGAAATTAGTAATTTTCAGTATTAGTTATTTATTATTATTTTCAAAGAAAAAAAGTAACTAAATTCCCACTCCTTTGTTCCTAATGATTTGAAAAACATTTCCTTCTACCAGAGGTGTATAAACCAAAACCAAGTACAGCATTTCATTCTTTCAAAATCTAAGTCTGAAAGTAGCCTTACAGAAATCCTGCAACACTAAATAAGGCTCAAAGAGCCCCAAGAATTACAAAGCAGTTAATTACTATACTTGTTTTTCAGCTGTTAAAAGCAAACATACACTTCCCATTCTTTTCCTTTGCAGTTAAACTCTCTCTTTCACGCCAATAGCTAAATATCTTTTCATTTGGCTCGTTTACTTCCTCATTAGGCATTCAGTTGAAATAACCTGTGGCACATCAACTGACTAACAGATTAGCCTAGCTGTGAGATGCTACAAAATAGGCATATCTGTGCCACGAATATATTTAGTTTGAATGTTACAAGATCTTAAACTATCAAAAAAATGAAATTCTAGCAGTCTCTCATTAGGAATAGGATGACTCCAAGACAGTTTAGAAAGGGATGACATGATGGGGTTGCCTAACACAGAAGGACGTTAGGCTGAGCAATCCAGGAACTTTCTTCCGGTTTTAAATTTCAAAGCAAATCAACTAAAATCACTTCTCCATGTAGTTATCCAAAAACCTCAAATCATCATTTTCCTTCTGTCCTGACTAGGCTCCAAAAATACTATTTTTTTCTCCTTTTTCATGAAAGAAGTTCTCTCTCATCACGTTATACTTCTCTTTCATCATAACCTTAAGTAATCTATAGCTGCTTTATTTTTGACTGTATGTTCAACTGTAACTTATTCATTCTCTGTTTAATCCTTTACTCCTCACATCTCAATTCTCTTTTATTGCTTTTTAGCCTTCCTATAAATTTTTCTCATTCCTCTCTGTTTACTGACCCATCCTTTGAAGGTTTCCAGAGTCAAATGATTCTCTAAAGTTTCCCTTCATACAGCATAGCTGTAGTGACCTTGTTCTATAGAAAATCTTTATGACTCCATGGTTCTTCTTTAAGAACTGTACTGAGAGTGCTTCATAAATAATTAAGCCTTTGTCTTTCACAATTCACATAAAATATTTCCTACAACAGCAATTGCTGTAGATCACCAATGCATTACAAGGATTAGCTCATGGAACTAAGATACAAGAAGAGAAAGTCACCTTTTCTCCCTTAATTTCTATTAAGGTTTATTTCTTTTAAGAAAAAAATACTAAAACTGCACCTACAATCAAAATATCAAAACTGATTAGGTATAACCTCACTGAGTTTTACGCTGTGCTACAGATGCAGGTTCTAAGCTGCTTCCTTCCGATGTGAGTCTGAGTTACCAGCTTTCAAATTGCTGTAGCCAGTCCTGTTCAGTTTTAAGCACAAGATAAAGCAAACACAATTTTCCTCTACCCTACCTTTCAGAAAAGAGGAACAAGAAAATGCTGAAGAATGTAATTCAACCAGGTTTCACAGGAAAGGTAGAAAAATCTATGAGAACAGTGTTTAAAGCACAGAAATGAAGAAGAATCACATTTAGCTAAAGTCACATTTGTCAGGAGTCAGTAATCCATATCTGAATTTGCTCTCATTTCTGCAAGGATATGATTATTCTATTCAGATGCTCACACAGTAAAGCTGGCACTCTAAGATCCGAAGCAAAGTAAGGAAGAACATGTCTTGCCTGGAAGACTCTTCTCTTTTGACTGTTGTCCCAGTTGCATTATTTCACTATTTTATAAGAATGTGAAAGGACCCTTTACTACAGCTTAATATCAAGTCACCTTAAAAAACTCCAACACTACAAAATTAGATGTATAACATGATTGTGTTCCAATAAGAACAATCAGGCAATAGTAATCGAATCAACTTCATGAAATTCGGACTCATTTAAAACTAGAGACACATAAAACTAATGAAACAGTATTTTCTCCTTGAGTATCACCTATAATCCTCTCAAAACTAATAGTGAAAGCCATGCTATAGGTTATTTGATAATTATATATCACCAATAGATTATGGACTTTTTTATCAGTTAATGGTATCACTATATAGAATTAACTGTAAATGTTCTTCTCTATACTTTTAACAGTAAAATGAAATCCCTCTATCACTTAAGAGCATTAGTACCAAATGAAAACAATTAAAGGAAAATTCTTCATAGAGAAAGTCAGAAAGTTTCCACTTCTTTACTCTTCTGAGATATTTTTCTAGGTCATTTCAAACAGTGTAGATGGATTTTTTTTTTTCTTTATCTAGGTAAGTGATAAAATCTCCACTGAATACAGGAAGTTTCCTCATTTCTGTATGTCTAGACACAGGCCATGGCTAAATGAAGAAAAAAAAAGGTTATTTGGGCTGGAAGGAATTGGATAGCTGATACCCATAAGCGACCAACAGCGAGACCAATCACGGATTTACCCCTAATTTTGCAATCCAGCAATTAAGCACAGAGGAGTTCTAATACAAGTCACTTATCACAATGGCATTAAAGCTGTGTGTAATTTAGCAGTGATCTATTCCACATTTTGAGGCTGCTGCTGTTTCATGAAGATACTGAGGGGGATTCTTTTGTCCTTCCCTCTTTTTTTAAAAAAAACCCAAAACCCTCCAAACAGAAGTAGCCATGGGAATACAGGAGTTTTGGGGTGAAAAGTTATTCCACATCCTGTTTTTAGATTTTATTTATATTTATATTTTAAACCGAGAGCTACACATACTTGAAAGTACAGCATTATGTGTCTATTAAACTCCTATGAATACCACAAGAATGAGCAAACTCCAAAACTACTAATTTCCTGGTTTTGCCTTTCACACAGTGTTTAAAAGACAGATATTTAGGATCTTTGACAATTTTGCCACATAGGAAACATGAGCAGGCAATCTGATACACCCCAGTTTACAAGGGTTTTGGTTAGCACTGCAATAAATAATTGTGAATTTGGGAGAAAAAAATAAAACCAAACTTTTTATCAGTGGGCAAACCTATATGTGTTCATTTCAGAAAAGTTACTCTTCGTATTATTTATGCTATCATAAATATTGTGGGGTTTTCCTAATATTAAATCATCAAAACCCAAGCCATCAATCAATACTGCAGTGTGCTAAACAGCAAGAAATGTAGAAGAAAATTATGATATATATGACAAATATAATTAAACGTAAATTTGCAGATAGAAAATTAATAAGAAATCAGATCTTTAAACCTTTAATACAGGTTTTTCAAGTGTTGTTTGACAGTTCTAATGTTTTTAATCACATTGCTAAAAATTGTTCGCTATTCTTTTGTAAAAATTGCCTCTAGTTTTGTCATGCTTCAGCTAAGTTCTTAGTCACTTGTCAGCAAAGTCTTCAGCTTACTTCACTTGCTACTCTTGTAGCACACCCCCAGTTGTCACTACTTTATCACTCCTGGTTAGAATTAATACCACTCCCACAATCAGTCATCAATTTACAAGTGATTTTCTGCTTCTTGTAGTCCTGGAGACCAACAGAAAGTACAAATGGTAAGTCTCAGAAATCAGAATGGAAATTGTTCAACTGCCAGGATTTGAAGATTAGAATCATTGATGCATTTTTCTCGTAACTTACATTGACAAAATTGAATCAAGGAAAAATGGAGAGTAACATGACAGAGAGGGAGGACCAAAGAAGAACTTGTCTCTACTGTATCAGAGGATGAACACTCAACTAACTGCTCGGCTCTTTCACTTCACAGATTTCATCATTCTAAGAAAATGTTGATCATAAGAGATATGCTTGTCAAAAAAATGGAAAAAAGCCACTGTGTAGTCTTTGTCAGATCTGGAAACAAGGCTTTCCAGGTGATGAGAGGACAGAGAGATGTGCCACTGCTTTCTAGCATTACACACTATTTTTTTCTTAGGTGGTTCATACATCTCTCTGAAGGCCCAGGGAGAAAATCTGAAAATCATCTCCCTCTTTGTAAGGAGCTTAATAAAGATAATATCAGCTTTCTTCATGACAATCCACCATTACTGTAGTCGCTGTAATCCTTTAGTCCCTTGCTAGCAACCCTGGACAAGGATCAGAAGCAAAGACAAAGCACCCAATCATCCAGTAAGTGCTGTTAAGACATGTTTGCTAAGACATGTTCATGTCTAAGCAGTTGGTAGAGGTCTCTAGCTTCTGCACTAGCGGGCATATACTATGGCAACCTCTTAAATACCACTTCACTGAAGGTAGTGCATCTTCAGAGACTGCTTTAGGGAAATCGGCTGCATACCAGTCCAAACTAGAGTTAAGCCACTAGGACTCAGCCTTAAGTACAAGGGGAAACGCTACTCCAAAAGCCAAGATAAACTTTATTCCTTATTTTCTTTACCCATATATTTCGGCTGTATTCTGTACAAAGACAATAAAACTAAGCAAAACTACACCGACCAAATAATTTTTTTTGACTTTTCCATTTTCCCAGTAAACAGAGCTTTGAAGGACATGGCTATTGATTTTGATTTCAGATTTATTAAATCAATCAATAACAACAACATTCAGAAAGCAAAGCTGAATAAACAGAGAAGAAGCTATAATTTAAAATGCACAGCAAATTTGTTTGTTCTTTCAATATTCAGTAATTTTCCACCTAACTCTGGAGTAAAACTCTAGAATGATGTTCCACTCCCCACACCTAACAGGAAACCAGCAGCAGGGAAAACATCTCGGAATCAGATTCCTTGAATGCATCGGAAGGAAACTGGATTACGTACCCACGATACTTGCAGAATTAAACTAGAACCACACAATGAAGTAGCCAGAGCAAAACTGCTATCCAGTCTATACTAGGTAAAAAGACACAATTTGTACCAGATTTTGTCCAATGCTCTGCAGTCCTCCTGCACCCCGTCTTGTCATCTTAACCCATCACGATATTTATTCTAACACATATCCCTTTTAGATTTCCATATAGCACACTGGGCAAAACCTTGCATGGACTCTGCTTCCAGACTTCTCATGCACAGGGGTGTTTGATTAGCACTCCATTTTAAACCATTAATTCCTCTGCAGGAGGCCAGAGCCTTTTGACTGAAGCATGTGAAAAATGTTTTCTATCTAGAAACAGTTACTTTGAGTCTACATTCCTTTACTCACTGTATCTTTGGAAATTCAGCTACTACCTTGACTGAAGAACTGTTTTTTTCTGCTTATTCTTTCATTTGATCTTAGAGCTTTGAATCTCCCTCTAGCAAGAAACCTTTCCAAAGACTCAAACCTTTCATCACATAGGTTAGGCTCGTTTTCTTTACTCGTTTGGCTACACAAATGAGCCCTTTCATGAATACTTAACATTTTAAACATGTGAGATCATCTCACAGTTCCTTTAAAATAAAAAGTTTTTGTTTTTATAGCCAAATATCTTCAATACACCAAAACTATTTTGAAAGTAAAAACTAATATGAATTTTGAACAAAATCCAAAAGTACAGAATTTTTAAGCTGAAAATGATATTTTATTAAATACTAAGAGAAAACGCATAGAAACGGGACATTTTTCTCAGACAAAACAAAAGATGAATTTCTGAGGCATTTTGCGAGCTATTAACTTTTCTCCACATCAGAAGTTACCTTGTTTGGAACTTGACTTTCTACATTTAAAAATCAAAATTAATGATCTGCAGAAAACATGCAACTTGATATATCAGAACAATACACTTCAGAATTTTCAAACTAGTTGCATGCTGCATGAGCATAAAATCATCACGTTCATGATACTAATTGAAGTAAAAAGGACAAAGGTCACAAAAGAAAATTTTAGGAAGGGAGCTGAAAAAATCTAACTCCACGTGATCATAAGTGAGAAGAAAAAGTCCCAGATAGCAACTTCAGCTGAATTGTATTATCAGGAATACAGACAGAAGAGAAAGGTATACAAACAAAGAAAATTTCAGTTCGAAAAAAAAATCATTGAAAGTATTTCAGCTAACTGTAGCGGTCAATTAATCAGTACTAACATCTTTTTTTTGCTTCATGAAGTAATTCAACAACTGGGATCTGTGGTTTAAATTCCTGTTTCACCTTCTTACAGCAGGGTAAATTTGAATGTGCATTCAATAGGGTGTGTTAATACCTACGGCATCTGAACGACAAGGAATCAACAAGAAGACTTTCATACTCTAGTGCACTCTACAAGAAATGATCTGAAAGCAGCAACACCAAATAGCTAGAAGCTATGTGAAGTTCAGTGCTTTTCACTGGGGTCCTTCAACATCCTCACACACAAGAAGCCATTTCCCTTCAAAATGCGTGCTCCATAGGCTGCTGCAGGTACCTCTTTAGGAATGACATTTCCTATTACCAAATTGGTATGTTCTGTTTCAAAGGTATCATTATTTCTCTTCTGTTTTCTTCATTTTGTTCTCATTATGCTTAAGCTATATCTATGGTATGTGGGTCACAAAGATAACTTTAGAAAATCTGTTCTTGAAAAGTATTAACAATCCCCAAGTTTTGGGTCTTGGAGTCACAGTTCACCTTCCAAAGAAAAGTAACTATTTAAAGACTTAAAGATAGAGCCCCTAAGTTGAACAGTAGACACAGAAACCAGACGTTAATCTAATTAGCTACATAAAGCAGGCAGGATTGGGAAGGATCAGGTGGATTAACTATCTAGTTTCTGGTTGTGCGTAAATTGATTTGAGGCATATTAATTTTAACATACAGATGTGTTGGAAGTCCTTTTTCTGGCAGTGACCACAAAGTTCCATCAAACCGAGTACTGCAGCTAACAGAGAGAAGATATTATATTCTGTGCAGCATTAAGGATTCTTCTTATCAGAATGAGGACCTTCTGATTAAAATGAGGATTTTTTTGGTCATTATTTCAAGAATCCCTGTTTTTGCCAATACTAATAGGTCTCATTTTCACTTGCAAGAGAAAAATGCATTTTGCTCGGTGAATAAAAAAATAATTATAAATCCAGTGGCACGATGAGGTATTTATCTCCAGATGTCCAAGATTCTGAACATACCCTGGAGTCCTATTTTTACATGTTTCCTCACACTCCGTTACGTTAACGGCAGCAATATTTTTCATTAACTTCACGGCACCGCTGATACCCTTGCCCTTACTATAAGAACACCACTGAGCACTTTTGTCCCTTAGTTTTGATCTGTTGATTCCTCTTCACTTTCTTGCCATTCCACCATTGAAAAACATTAATCAATGTAAGCTAGAGAAAAATGCATCTTTACCTTGCTTTCTGTATTGTTTTCTTGTACTTCACTAAGTCATAGTGTAAAATATGCTATATATTGCAAGTAGGGAAAATAACTCACCTTTAGTGTTTATTCTTTAGGTGTCATTTAGGCAATGAGCTCTAAGTGGACAAAGTCTCTTAAAAGGATTTCTCACAAGGTAGAAAAATGTCAGTACCCTAACCATGACACATGGCAGCAACCAGTTGCACACTGAAGTATCAATCAGAAAGAGCATCATTTGCCTGCCAAAGTTAGCTTCCTATGCTGAAGCTTATCTGGAAACTGTTACAGATTCATTTTCCTTTCTTTTCTTTTTCTTTTTTTGATTACCTACCCAGCATCTCCCATTTGTAAAGCACAGTTCTGAAGTTCTGACTGCTTTGAAGATTTTTCTTAATTCTAGCCTGACTCAGAGCTTCCTGGGGTAAGGATCGCAACTTTTAATCAGCAGTCAGCTGTCAAGCTTTGTCAGGAGAAAAGGCACAGCACTTTTAACTAACTGCAGCTTTGTAAGTCTGCTTCAGCTTTTCAACTGCTGCTTTCAGACTGGCCGCTGTTTAACACAGGCATTATAATAGCTATCCTCTCTTGAATCTTTTGAATTAGGCTGAAACCAGCTACAGCATAAAAAGGAAGAGAGCAGGCTAGCATATTTGGTGACGTTAACGAATTGTCCCAGAGGTGGTAAAGGCCCAAAGGAGAAGTCGAGCCATTAAGAACATTAGGAGCAGCCAACTTCAAGGTGATTGGACAATTTCAACAGATGTGAAAAAGTGAAAATGACCATTCTGGTTGCATCCATACTCCTCTTTACTAGGGAAACGTGTCCTACCCTGACAACAGGCATCATAAGAAAACTACTTTCTAACTTCATAAAATTACTTGTTTTCTTGGATTTTACTGTATTCATGTAATGATAGGATATTTCAGCTCCCTCACTAATTCTAGTGCTTCAGAGGGTTTATTTCTCAATAACAAGTCAGTTCATCTGCCACCCCGATTTTGCAACAGCCTTGTTGAGTACACACAGTGTTCTCAGCAGTAGGTTCCCTGTACATTTTTCATTATTCTCTAGAATCTAGCTCTTAGAGTTATGATTAAAATTGGAAGACCCAGCTGATCTTTTTTGACCAGTGCTCCTATTTTTCTTCATATTTCTGCCTTTTTAATAGTCCTATTTTCCCATATCTATTGTAAATATCTATCCTGGTCACTACTTCAGGGTGAGGAAAGTATCAATTTGACTACAATTACAATAAAAGGACCATTAGTTACTGTGAAAACATTTTTCCCCTCCTGGGTACAGTTAAGAAAAATTCACATACTGAATATAGGTAAATATTAAATAAAAAAGCCTCAGCAATGTGGGAAATAATTTCATGTTAAAATTGTCACTCCCATTAAAATAGCTGCTTATAGTGCATCATCAGTTTCAAAGAAAATACTGAAGTGACTTTGTCTGCCACAAAAGAATTCTTGAGAGGTGAATATATTTCATCACTTTTAAAGCACATGAACAACAATGGCAATGTTATACTGAATTTTTACTTGATAGGGAGCTCATCTGAATTTGCCTCAGGAAACAAGTAAATCACATTTTATCTCCTCTCTATGTCAAGTACACAGTAATACAAAGAACAACACTACCATACAATTTACAAAATTGGTACTCTGTTATGGGCATAGCTAACCATTGAATATCTGCTTATATTTTATTCCTCCTTCAGGGTTCATTACCTGTGGATTTGAGGAAAATATGCATTGTGCAGTACTGTATTCTCTCTGAACTCTGAGAAAGTGAGGACTCTGTTCGCCACAACAATCACTTCTTAATTCATCCAGTTCAGCCTAAGGCTGAATGGACAACAGCTTGTGCATGGTCTATTTTGTGAAATAACTGTGCCTCTCAAGAGACAGATAAGAAGATATTTTATAGAAGGGCAGTGTTTATTTAGACACTTGATGCACCTGTGAGATTGTGTTTTCATCTGTACAATCTATGAAGTACACAGTTCCATGTTAATACTAACATGACATTAAAAAAAAAGATGAGGACATAGCTCACATCCTGCCAAAAAACTAATTCCTAATATGAGTCTCAAATATCTTCTGTTATAAGACCATGGGGGCTGAGTTCACTGAGCCAAAGTGGTCTCACTGAATCACGTGGACCAAAAACTTGTTTTGGGCAAAGGCCAGCACCATATGCTTCAAAAAGTGGGACCTATACACACACCATGGACCTGATTCTGCCCTAGTTTACACCAACATAAAATCAGGAGTTATAACTCCAAAATCTACTGTATTACATCAATTAACACACTACTACAATTTTATCTTCTAGTACAGTTATGATGTGAAGGAATTAAGTTATTTTCCTCCTCCCAAGTTAACTTTAGAGGCTCCAAATGAGAAGTAATTATACATTTATGGAATTTCAGAATGTTCTGCATATTGTTTGAGAGTGAAAAGGAACCTGAAAGCCCACGGAAGTCAACGAAGAGTCGTCATCTTTGATTTCTACAAGGTTTGTTTCAAACTTTAAATGCAGGGCTGTTGGGGTCGATGTAGCTTGAGAGTTAGCATGACTAGGCCGCTTAAGCAAAACAGTTAGCATAACTGAACAGGCCGCTGGAAAGGACAGCTAAGAATAACAATTGAGAAAGTTTTGATAGTGCACATGATGTGGGTTAGCAAAAACAAGATGTGTTCAAGGACATGGAGGCGGCCTGTTGCTATTAGCGTTAGTGCATAGTTACCAATCATAAGGGAATATGGGGTGCATGAACAGCGCGTGATTTATGTCTGTAGCCTATCCGAATAAGCGTGATCACGTGTGCAGATATGAAAAATGTATATAACCACACAAGCAGAGCAATAAATTGAATCGACTGTGCATTGCATCAATGTGTGAGAGTCGTTTCTGTCCCTGCATGGATGCTGAAACTCGGCACAGGGCTAATTGGCTCTTTCTGCACCATGGTCAATTATTCAATCACAGAGGCAATTAATATTTACCAATCCTAAAATCAATAGATAAATAAATTAAATTTGCTATACTGTCTCCTCTAGTCCTAATACAACCTATCATGTAAATCTACAACTTTATTTAGGTACTTAATAATAAACAGATATTTGTGCAGACTGTATCAGATCTAATAAGTATTCAGGGGCTCTTTAAGATCTGCCTGACTGGAACAATTCACTGTAACAGTCCAAGTTTATTGCGGTCTGTTTGGTGAATCAGGCTGTAGTATATTAAAATATATAAGAGAATTTGGTGCTTGACTCCATGTATTTCTGTGAGATTTTAATTCATTATCTTTGACAAATTCTAGCCTTAGTGTGTTGTTCCTTATTTATACAATTGAAAACATAACAGTATAACTGTTGGAAATAGGTATATATCTTCTCGATCTCAATAAAGTGTCAAAGTATTTGTATGGACTTCATGACAATTTTGCAGTGTTTGAAAAACCAGCATACAACTAAACTATCACTGATAACTGCAGAATTTGAGATGAAATACACAAATATGAATATCTTGAAATAAAATATGTTGTCATCTTATCTGCTTTTCTCTTTTTTTAATCCTTTTATCTAGCAATACAGTTACAAGAACAAGTCTTTGGGACTTCTTGAGAAGTGCTCAAATCACTTAAGAAGCTGAAACTTAAAGATGACTTTAGCAAGCTTTTGTTCTCTCTATATTCTTTCTTGTTTTCCTGATTCAGTGGCTATTTTGTATCAGACGGGTGCCTGGTGGTCCTCGACTGTAGACTAGAAAAATGAAGTCAAAGATACATCCCTCTCTTCTAGATATCTCTTGTGTCTCAATACACTAGATTCACATATATGATAGGGAAACACTTAGAGTGACTTCTACCTGAGGCACAGCAGAAGAAAGAATAGAAGCCATTATTCTTTCCCCCTCACTTTGTGTCCTAATTCTTAGGGAATTACCATAATTCATTTCTTAGAAGCCATATCAAGGACAGAGAAGGTAATGGAATAGAGAAGACTTTTGGTACCTGGGACTGCATTTTTTTTATGGGGTATGTGAAAAAAATTCTTTAACAGCACTTCAGTATACAATCATGCTATCGCACATTTTTCCTCAAAATGCATGTTTCTGTGAGTATTTTCTGTCTGTTCGTCTTCAGAAAAGCTTTTACAAGTAAGAAGTGCAAAGATTCTCTTAAAATCATATCTCATTTTACTTTCCATGGAGCTCAACAAACATTGAAAATGAAAAACAATTCCAAAACAGTTTCCTCCTTTCCACCGAAAATATATGTATAAATAATCTATTTATTATTGTCTTTTGTTTCGTATGTTACTGGCATTGAAGCATCCAAGTTAATGCAACTTAGTTATATCTGTAGATGCACTTCCTAACCAAATAGGACTCCTTTCTTCCCAGCTACCAGTCCCTTCCATTAAAATACAATGATGTTCCAGCCTCAAGCAATTTAAAACATCAAGACCATCTGTTATGTATTACTTGCAAATTATGCACTGGCATCTTTACATGTTGATGTAAAAAAAATCGCATTATTAACGTATTTAGGATTGGGAATAACACAGATTAGCCTTCCCTAGCTACAAAGCTACACCTGCAGTTTTTAATTCTGATCCAACAAATCCTTGCTCGTGAGAATAGTTACTATGCATGTGAATACAGAAGCACTGTTTCAGGCCCCTGATTTCATGCCAGGCCACACTATACTTTACACTGACTCGTACCCTATCAGTGTCCTTCACTAGGGCTCCCCGGCAGGTGGGTAGTAGCTCAGATTACTCAGTAGACTTGCACAGCTTTTACCTCCTGACCAAGTGGCAAGCTTTGCTGCTGTGTGCCGTACTACACTAAGATAACAACACTGCCTCCTCTGTGCCTCTAGGTGATCTGGAATAATTGGTATCTGCTACACACAGAAGCAAGTACAGGAACAGTAACTGTACTGCTCCTGTGCGACCAACACAATCATCAACACTTCTCTCGGTCATATCTTTGTATGGAAACTCGATCTGTCCTTGAAGCACATAACATTGTGGTGCTTATGGGACAATTACTGGAGCTGTCTTAGCTCTTTTTCCTTCACCTGAAGTCTGAACTACCTCGAAAGCCAAACCCCAGCAGACTGGACATGAGGATGTGCATGCTGTATGTGCAACTTCAGTCCTGATGTGAGTGTAGATCAGTCATTTTTCGCCTTTCCTTTTGCATAGGAGGGGTCTAGAAGCATAGTACATAGCCTGTACAGAGACGCAAGTACATAGACACTTGGAGATGCTTTGAAAGTTTAGAGAAACCTGCATTTTTTCATAAGCAGTGCATACCAGCTTATATTACTGAACAAGATTTTTTTAATAGAGTGAAACAAAAATTAATGAATTTACCGAAACTATTGTTCCATAGTTCAAACAGTTTAAAAGTTTCACCAGTGAGTGCTATTCAGTATTTTTTTCTAGTCAAATCACAAAACAATTTTTAAATGAATAAAAAGCAAAATAGTTGTTGAAGGAAATGCAAAATATTTTGCTTATTAAGCTGACCATTTGTACTGCAGAAGTCATGTTTCAGATGAAAGAAGTTTTCAGCTGGCTATCATGGGAAAAGAACAGAGAGCAGTGCCTTATTATGCGGTACTCTAAGATGACAAGGTGACACATAGGGGAATCATAATGTGTCCCAGCAAGACTTCTTGCCAACTGAAGTATTACAGATAAAATTGTCACAAGTTCACAAAATGGCTCCCTGAGCTGACACCAAGTGACAGACCAGTGCACTGCCAAGAGAGGAAATATTCGAATTTCTTAGAGCATTTTGTAAATGCAAATAGCCTGCGTGCACTACAAATAAAATGTACAGGATTCCTGTTATCAATGAACGAGATGGCAGAAATTAAATTTGGTGAAACAATCCATTGCATTTTAGCACCTTACATATATCACTGTGCATTTCAGAACATGACAAACAGCTTCTTCAGCAGTGTTCAAATATATGGTCATGCCAAAAACACAGCAAAACCCAAAAAGGCTTTATTCTTACTACTCAACAACTGAACTATGTTTCTCTGACACAGGGTTTTTCTTAAGTCTCTGAGGCTGTCATGCTTTATATTTCCTCAACCATTAAAGAAGATGATCATTGACTCTTTTGTCTTATGCAAAATCAAATGCATGGATGATTCTTGGCAAATAATTACTTCCCAAAGGGAGGGCAGGAATGCCAGACTTCAAGAAATGCCTTCAAAGTTTTTAACTGTTTAAAACAGTAGAAAGGAACTGAATGTTATCATAAATGACCTAATAAGTGCTTTGTGCTGAGAAACAACACCTAAAGAAAACTGGGGTGTCACCATTGTTCATTAGAACTAAGTGCTGGGGGAATGACAAGCTTGCAGCTTGATTCAGGGCCTGTTTCAGACTTGGTGACAGGACCACACTGTCACATCAGGATTTGGATGCTATGGCCACAGCAAGACCTGGCAAAGGCCCAAGTCATAAACCTTGTGCAAAGTGAGAAAGAACAACCTTAAGAAAGGAAGTCCAAAGCAAGGCTCTGGATACAAAGGACTAAATGCACAATGGGGTACAAAGTCAATGGCTTGGAAAGAAAGATGCAATTGCAGAGAATGTCCAAAGAGAAAGCACAGAGACTGGGCTGTGAACCTTCATTTAAAAGAGATGCTGATGCCACAGCACAGGTTGTGGATCGGGATAAAGAAACCAGTGAGAATGCTGTGGGCAGCAGGTCAGGCTTCGGAAAAAACCCACAGTACCTGACCCAACATACGTCCACCGGCTCAGAGCTGGGTGGCTGGGGGAGAGGGTGTATATATATATTTTTTTTTCCCCTCCTTTTCTTTCCTCCAACTGTTATCAAACTAATTCACACAATGTTTTTGGACTGTATTAGCCATCATATTCCCTAATATCAGCTTTAACATATCAACAAAGCAATTGATTAAGAAATCAATCTCCCTACTAGGATTTTTGTTATATTAATTTTGTTTATTAAAGTCTCGTAAGATTTATAAGCTTCTGACTCAGACTTTTCACTAATCACTATACCACACTATATCAATTATTCTTAATTGTGTGTTTTAAATAACTATATGTTACCATCAAGTATAAAAAAGTACTTACACAGTTAAAATTAAGCAAGTGCATAAATATACTTTTGGACTGAGGTCACAGTTTAGCACTCTAAGACTGATTCTACAAATATACACATAGAAAGCAGGACTAAATAACACCTTTCTTCAAGGGAAGGCAGTTGTTATAAGCTGAAGCTCTTAACCCTTATAAAAAAAGCAACATTTATGAGCACTTCTGAAAAATTATTAATTAATTTATAAAATTTATACAATATATAAATAATATAAATAATAAAATTTATAAAATTTATAAAATGGATTAATAATTTTTCAAAAGTACTCATAATTGAAGCTCTTAACCCTTATAAAAAAGCAAAAATTTTTTTAAATTATTAATCCATTTATAAAATAATAATTAAATTTATCAGCAAGTAGATGGTTAACTAAAATGATGCATGATGTCTCATGAGTATTCCAGGAAAACAGTTAAAAGTTCTTCATAGAAGTAGGGGTAAAAACGGTGATTTACGTATGCCCCTTGCTTACAGTTCCAACTGAAAAGCAAGTTCTCCAGCTTCTCTGACATTATGAAACTGCCGCTCTGCAAGCTCTGGAGATATTTCAATTAAATTACAAGAATTGGAAAGGGGACAAAAAGAGATTCCTTAATTCTAACAACAACTTTCCTCCACAGACCGCATTAGCATGCTGTGACACAGAACCTGCCCGGTGACAGAAAAAAAATTGTTGACAACACTGTTAAAATCCTTGAAAAAGGATTCATTCTGAACTAGGCAGACAAAACTGATAATAGTTGGTTTTGTGACCTAAGTTAAACAGTTTGACAAGATAAAATATGGTTTGTGTGGCAATACTTACTAATTTTGCCTTTTTGGCACTAACTTGAAAATAATACAACATAAAGTTGAGAAAACTGCTTTTTAAAAGCAACTCTTGTCTTGCAAATAATTTATTCTAAGTCACTGTCAATAATGACATTTATTTTCTTTTCTGTTATCACTGGAATGTTTGATAGAAAAGGTACATTATAACCTGCTGTACAAATGCTTACAATTTATTCATATCCTACAACTAATTTAGTCAATTTAACTCAGTACTTCTTACACAAACTTTTAAAAATAGCTGTAGGCCTATTTTCCTTCTCACAGATGAACAAAGTTAATTTTGTAACTAGTTTAATTTACTACCTGTGACAAAAGGAATAGCACAAGTCATTTACTTGTCTGACTTTCATATGGATAAAATATAACTACAGTTCAGTTACTGCTCAGGACTCCAGATCGCCAGTCAGAACTCTATATAGGATTGGAATCTGGGCTTGATACTAACCAAATATTCTAGAAGGACTAAAATTTAATTACTGAATAAAACTACTGGAAATTTTAAGTGAACCTAAGTACTTTACGCAAGGACACAATCAATTTTACAACCTTTTTTTAAGTTTGCAAATATGCAGGTCTATGCAAACAGAGAGAGCTTCCAGTCCTCCCTATCTGCCAGATTGTCACTTGGCCTTCTTCAAATACTGGAGGTCTCTCTGACGCAACTTTAGGTAATCCCTAGCTTCGATATACCTGTGCTTTCACTTATTTCCTTGCAGACTTCAGATCCGTCAACGCTGAAAATCTAAAGCTTAGTTTCACGACGACAGACTAGAGGTATCAGCTTCTTGAACTAGCAAAAAAAAACTTGGAATGAAACAAAAGAGGGGAGTGGGAAACATCCTCAAGGTGCTGTGACCATAGAACAGATCCTCCCTTTCACATTTCCTCATTTAACAATGGAATGGCAGAACTGTGCTGTCTACCCAAGAACCTAGGAAAGTTCTTGTTTCAGCCACGTCTGAGGTGTGACTGCCTGTTTATCTCTGTTCTTGCCAGGATGCCACAGCTCACACTACGAGCTCCCTCCTCCCTCTGCCAAATCAGCTCACCCATCCAACCACATCACGCGTGTCAGCAGCTTTGCAGTCTGTGTGGGTCCAGGTTCTATCAGGAAGGCACCAAGAACAATGCAGAGGCTGTTCCCACCCTGTTGGCCGGCCAGCCATAGTCATTCAGATAGCACAGCTTAAAAATCACTGTAAACAAATGAAAACAAGTATTTACATTTTGTTACAGTTGACCTAAAAGTTAATATGCTAAAACCGCTTCAGGGAAGGTAGTGATGCCAACTGCAAAAGTACGGGGCACACTGCATCCGCTCTCATTTCTCCCATTAGCTTCTCCCATTTACTTCATGAGTTCCCTTCTCAATGTCAACAACTGCTACCACCACTAATTCTGCACAATTTGCCTTATCCAAAGTCTTTTCTTGGTGGTGGTAAAATACAGAATCACAGAATCACAGAATAATAGGGGTTGGAAGGGACCTCTGTGGGTCATCTAGTCCAACCCTCCTGCCGAAGCAGGGTCACCTACAGCAAGCTGCACAGGACCTTGTCCAGGCGGGTCTTGA
>Ga0065711_1003504_pt1 | contig 27667 bp, 10 predicted proteins | sample Hoacrofraction12_FD_59098 | JGI IMG/M metagenome (GOLD analysis project Ga0065711, IMG submission 59098) | Hoatzin crop microbial communities from Cojedes, Venezuela - Epithelial fraction 12 v2 (version 2) | ecosystem: Host-associated > Birds > Digestive system > Esophagus > Crop | place...
GACCTACTGGCCACACTCCTCTTGATGCACCCCAGAATGCCATTGGCCTTCTTGGCAGCCAGGGCACACTGCTGGCTCATGGTTAACCTGTCGTCCACCAGGACACCCAGGTCCCTCTCCACAGAGAGAGTCTATACTGGTCCATGGGGTTGTTCCTCCCCAGGCGCAGGAACCTGTACTTGCCCTTGTTGAACTTCATCAGGTTCCTCTGCGCCCCACTCTCCAGCCTGTCCACGCCAAATTAGAGCACCTTTTCTTTCAGTTGACAGATTTAGACCTTTTATACTGTGTATAGTATCCTAGCAGGGATATGTCTTTTTACACCTCACGTAAACAATTGTTTAATTGCCATTTGCTGCCTACAAAGATCCATGTGGTCAGTGGAAGTTTAGGAGTGAAAAACATCCTGAAAGCTAGCAATCACATTTTTCATTTTAAACTGGCCAAACTGATGCACTGCCCCAGGCCGAAGATCAAGGGATGAGGTGGAGTATCCAATGGTTGTGCTGGCATTGACCATCATTCAGTAAGGGCTACATTCTTGGTAAGTTATAAGTACGCAGGTCTTTGAATTTGCAAAAGTGCCATGTTCTCTTGTGCTGTCACATACCATTAGAAATCAATAGCCAAGTGCTAATTGTGGTTATGAAAATGAGCACCTCAAAGAAGATATATTCTTCTATAGAGACAAATCCAAACTGGACAGTTGAAAGGATATGGAACTACAAAACTACCATAAAGTGTTAAAAAACTACAGACAGAAGTAATTAAAAACCCAGATGGAAGAAGTAGCCTAGACAGAGAAAAGAAAAAGTTAATCTCCATCTATGCTGATTAAGATTTTTTTACTGCTGCTTGATCAAAAAGCAAATATATTATTTTCTCTACTAATATTTAATATCTTACTGTTACACATATCAGAGATATGAATAGATGCATTATTAGAATCAGTGAAGTATTAGTTTTCTGTATTCATTTTCATTGCCTGGCTTTTAAATGTCCATTCAGTGTCTGTCCAGTTGATTTAGGAATCATGGCTGGTTTATTACTTGTTGCTGCTTAAGGCCCAGACTGCAAATCTCTCTCCTGTAGTTTACAGAACCATTGCATTATGCTGCTTAGTGTGAGTCTTGCACATGCAAGAGCAATTAATCTGTCCTGAAACAATCTAGAAGAAAATACATATTTAACATATATTTTAATAAGAGTGAAGGAATTATTTTGTCAAAAAGACCACTGTTTTTCTCAACAGAAAATGTAATTTATAACTTATTTCCCTAGGGTTCACCACTTTTGAGGCTGTTTTCAAATATTTTGTAAAGTGTTAATTATCTGTTCAGAGTGATCATAAAGTTTACTCCACACAGGATTGCATATGTATTATCACACATTAAGTGAGTGACCAAGTCTTCAGATGCTTGGAAGGCTGGAGCTGCTATGGGGTGAATTGGTTCATCTTCAGTACTTGCATAGGCCAGGTGGCAGCTGCGTCTTGCAGTCCTTAACATCTCCAGTCACAGTGTCTGCATGATGCAAGAAACACTGGTATCTCTGCTTTGTGGGTGGAAAATAAAAAACTTAAAGTTTAATTAGAGGCCTTTAGAAAAAAGCATGTGTATCTCTGAAAGAGGGCTTTAGGCAACATATAGCCTTGAAATCCCAAACTGCAATCATAAGAACGTCTCCACAGCTGCTGTCTCATAACGCACACACCTAACCTCATAAGCCCCTCAGTCCTCCAGACTCCAAAGTCCTCCCACACATACCCAGGGGCATTTCTGCTTGGACAAGACTGACCAGCTCAGCATCTTTCAATTCAGAGATCGGATACCTAAGACTTTTGTTGCACGCAGATACACAGCCCAGCTGCACAAAGGCTGGAGACCAGAGCAGAAGTAGTGCTTCTTCCTTATAAATAAGTAGCTCGCTTTTTTTTTTTTTCCTTTTTTAGTAAGATCCAACAAGTGAAAGCTCTTGTCAAATAAAAGCAGAGAAAAATGTGGCTGGGATAGTATGTCTGGTATAAATTTCACTGGCCTGGCTTTTCAGTTCTGGACTCTTCCTTCCAAATACACTTTGGATGAATCAGCACTGCTGTGGCCAGCATCAAGAAGTTTTCTGACACTTCTTCAAGCTGCAGGAGGTTAACTCAAACGCAACTGAACTTCTTGTGCCTCACCATCATTTATTCTCCATCGGTCAATGGCCATAACAAAAAAAATGGAGAAAAAAAGCACATCTGGCTATGGGCTGTGAGGCTTGTATGCAGGACCTGTACATGAGTTAGCATGTGTGTGTGTGTGCTTTGATGACTGTTGCATACCTAGGCCCGCGAAATCCTGACTTCTGTAAGACAGAGCAGACCCTCAGTAACAAATTTGGTTCTTCCTTCCTTCAGTGAAGCAGCAGAGTGAGCTCAATTATTTGGTATTCTCTTGTCACTGTCGTTCCACATTGGGATTTTTTTTTTTAACATTTCACACTTGTTTTCCTATTTATGCTGATGACTAGCAGCAAATACCCTGACCTGGCTAGTTCTGTTGATCGCTGTATGGAATGCTTAATGCCTTTTACAGCAAATCTAATTTAATTACTGATTTTTTTTTCATTGTTTGTGGTTTTTTTGCCTTGGAGTGATTTCTGGAGATGTTTACCAGTAACTTTGATTTCTTTACTAAAATATCATTGCGTCTTCAGTAGTTTGAGAATTTTAGCTAATATTATGAGCTTGCAAAAAGATTCCTTCCTCCCACTTTGTTCTAAGCAATTCTTTATAGTATGTTTTTACTCATGGACTGTATGCATCATTTTTTGTATTCTGACTTTCAGTAAACTGAATAAAAAAATCTGGAGCAATCGTTATGGAGACAGCACATTTCAGTGATGAATAACTCAGTTAGTAGGAGGGTGAAATCTTAGCCACACTGAAGAAGTCACCTAGATGTAGAAGTCCCCTCATATATAGACCTCATTCCAATTTGGGGTATATACCAATAACTCACTGTGATAAAAAATGGAGTTTTTATATCTTCTCACAAAGGCAGAAATATTATACTCCACAAAATTAGTATATGTTTCTGTCAGACACTGAAGGAGAGTAATGTTTCACTAATTTGGCTGAATCTGCCTATTTTCCATTTCTTTCCACTTCCTTCTAACAAACCAATTTATTTCAAATTTGACAGCTTTCTATATCATGATCTTGAACACCCTCCAAAAATTTGTTGGCAGATAATAAATTTTAAGTCAAGTCCGGGTAAGAGAAGTTCTGAAGGTATGACATTTGTGAAGAAAAAATGGGGAAAATGGCTACTAAAAATCATTCTTCATGGCTGCTTACGGTAGCTATATATTAAAAATATCTGCTCTTTAGGCTACCATATGGGTAGCCTTCAGTTTCAGAACAGATGTCTGTAATTTTCAGAAACAGAGAAGAAAAGGTATTGGAAAACCTTTTAGAGATAGTGCTTTTGTTTTCTGTCAGATGACTGACAGAGCTGATTTTTATCTTTAAAGGAAAATATGTTTTTTAATGTAATTCAAATAAGAAACCATTAACATATATTCTAGCTGTTGGGAGCTTGGGATTTGTGTGTGTGCGTAAGTTTTATGAATCTATAAAATAGCCTGTGCTTTTCCATTGAGTATTATGGTCCATGTTTATGATTACTGAGCTTATTTACTTTCTAATCAATGTGCTAATCACTTCCAAGGTGGGGGCTATTAGCAAGTCATTATGAGCTAGCAGCAAGTAAATTAAATAGATGTAGAGAGCCACAGGGTTCCTCATTTGCTTAGAACAGTAACTGCAGGGGAAAGGTACAAGGCTTGAAGAAACACTGACAAGAAGTAATTTTGTGTAATGCTGGAAGTACTAAGTTTGCTGTGTTGCCAAACTTTTGTTTTGTCAGCTCTAAATAGCAACGTTTCATAGGTAGCTACGCTGTCATTATCTGGTGACTGTGCTATGATTGTGTTTCTTTTGCAACAGGAATATGTGCAAAATGAAGTGGTCAGTCTCCAGACCATTTCCTAGTGTCTAGAACTGATACAGCTGGTGGTAGGTGGGGGTTTTCAGGGTTGAGGGGAAACCCATACACAGCCTTTTCTTTTTTTTCCCTCCACCCCACTGCCCTTTCCCCCCCCTGGAGTACTGCTTCTCTTTGTACTAGCAGAAACCATCATAAAACAAATGAGTTATTGCCAAATTTTGTAATTTGCAGTCTGGACTAGATTCAGCTGAATATCAGCTGTTGTCAGTGTTGGCTCTAGAGTCCATTGTAAACCCACATTTTTAGTGCTCTCAAAGTTCTGTTGTAGCCTAAACTGGAGGGTTGGTTTATGGCTTCATAACCCAGTTAAAGTCTACAATATGTCCAAGTAGTGTGTTGGTGGAATATTACTGGCAGTATCCGGTATGTGTTCTGTGGATGCAGTTAGCTAAGGCATGTAATATTCAAATTACTTGTTCAGGCCCATTTAAAATGTCACAGGGAAAAACAGAATGAAATCCAGGAATACTAAGTCCCATCTTTTATCAAATAAACTGAGAAGTCTGTGATTAGAGAAGAAAGAGGACCCTCAAAGGAGACACATTTTTTTCTGGATTGCTTGAGTGTCATATGGACTTTAATTAAACTAAAAGATGTTAATTGTGGGTGCCTTCATATCTGAAGACCTAAGTAAAAACTGTAAGGGTGAACACTGAATATAGGGTGAGCAGTTAAACTGAAAGCTTGCTAGTGAGGCTTAACTCAGGGTATTCTGTTACCTGGCTTCTCCCAAAGTCTTCCTCTGCTCTTTTTATCACTTAGCTGAGAATCTTCCTTTAATATCCTTGACTAGATATTAATAAAAATTAAAATGTGGCCAATGAAATTTCAAGCATGGAGAGGCACGCATGCAGTCAGACATGGCTTCAGCAAGTGAGGAGTTACCCTTGAAGAGATGTGATTTCATTTGCTCTGATCAGCAATAGCTGTGAATCCAGTGCAGTTTGGGGCTTAATTAGGTGATTATTAATTGCTTAATGTGTTAATGGAAAGTTAGTGATACCTAAGAGAAGCTTCTGTTGCTGATCTCAAAAACTATGAGTAATCCTCAAGATCAGCAGTGGGACTATGGCTGACTCAGCTCTATGTAATACCTATAAACCCGTTAGCAAAGCAAGAAGCTGATGATTTATTCTGGAGAAAACTCAAGGGGAAAGTGATTTCCTCTGTCATTAGTCAAAATAGAGCAATAAATGTGGTCTTACTTTGATTTGCTGTCCCTGGTGTCGCGTTAAAAGGGGTAAGGGAGTCTGATCAGCAGCAAAAGGAGAGCCCTCCCGTTGAGTCACGAGGTTCAGAGCAGACCCCCTTGCATTCTAAACTCTCTCTCAGAGAAGAGTCTAGGTGCAGCTGGATCTACTCCTAGTCCCAGACTTGGTCAACGGTTTATGTCTAAAAGGTTAAGTGTGTAGCCACTTATCAGATTTACCTTGCCTGTAAAAGCACTTGCAAGGACTTTCACTGAAACAGTTTCATAAAGTTGAAACACTAGGTAATTTATTCAAGCAACAGGTATCACAGATTCGGGATTGCCGTTGATAAACGCACTGTCTACAAAAGTTGATCTCAAAGTAATGGTTTAGCACTTGAGTTAACAATGTGTTTCTGGGGGTGCGTCTGACAAAGTCAGAGGTGCAACTCTTACCAAAAAGGCGTCCCGTCTTGGGGGGGGAAGAGAGGTTCACGCCTGTCGACCCGTCCGTCAGGTAAGGTTCTCGCTTGGCTCCTCCTCCCAAAGAGAGTTTTCAAGTGCCCATTTTTATGTGTTTGAAAATCTTTTGGCGAGGTGGGACTAAGTCAATTATTAAGTATCGATTAGCTCTTGGCATGGAATGTTTTGTCATCAAAAATGGGACTCAGTAGTTTGACATGCCTATGGAGTGGGCATCTTGGTATGCGCTTTCGGGGTCCATCTGTTCTTTATCCAAAGCAATCTCTGTCTGTGCAGCCTCTGCTGCACCCCACAGATCACTGGATTTACAGTGAGGGGCTATCCCCACTTACTTCTGTCTGATAAGCACAAGTCAATTGCTCCCTTTGTTAACTCTTCGGCTCTTGGCACCTGAGTCCGAGCATGTCTTTCCTCTTGCATTGACAAGTCCAGCAAGGCCATCGATTACACCTGGTAAACTGCAGGTTTTTCACCAACCTCTGTCATCTTCTCCTTCAGCACCTGCTCTGTGCTTACCCCACCAGCCAGCCACAAGACAGGAGACTCATAGACTCTGACTCATCTTAAAGCAAAGAATTATAATGCATTGGATAACTTGTCAAGGCAGAAGGAACCAAACCAAAGGTAACTTAAGGCTAGAAGAAGTCCATCCATATCCTGGGCTGCATCAAAAGAAGCGTGGCCAGCAGGTTGAGGGAGGTGATTCTGTCCCTCTGATCTGCTCTGGTGAGACCCCACCTGGAGTCCTGCATCCAGCTCTGGAGCCCTCAGCACAGGAAAGACATGGACCTGTTGGATTGGGTCCAGAGGAGGGCCACAAAGATGATCAGAGGGCTGGAGCACCTCTCCTATGAGGAAAGGCTGAGAGAGATGGGGCTGTTCAGCCTTGAGAAGAGAAGGCTGTGGGGAGACCTTAGAGCAGCCTTTCAGTACCTGAAGCGGGGCTATAGGGAAGATGGGGAAAATGTGTTCAGCAGGGCTTGATGCAATAGGACAAGGAGCAATGGATTTAAACTAAGGGAGGGTAGATTTTGACTAGATCTAAGGAAGAAATTTTGTACCATAAGGGTGGTGAAACACTGGAACAGATTGCCCAGGGAGGTAGTGGAAGCCCCATCCCTGGAAACACTCAAGGCCAGGTTGGATGGGGCTCTGAGCAACCTGGTCTAGTTGAAGATGTCCCTGCTCACTGCAGGGGGGTTGGGCTAGGTGACTTCTGAAGGTCCCTTCCAACCCAAACCATTCTATGATTCTAGATGTAGCAGAAGCTTCTTTTGATCGGGAACCTGGGTGGAGGAAGGGATGGGTTAGGGGAGCAGAACGACCGCTCTGGGCAGAAAATGATTCTTAAGCTGTCCTTGAATACAGACCAGCGTAGGGTAAGCATTCCTACAGTGACATTAAAGGAAGCAGAACAGAGTTCAGTGTCAAGAGGGACAGTTTTTAATGCCTTTTCTCCTTTTGGGGGCAGAGGAGTGTAAGGCTTTCCAGAACTAAAAGGCAGGAAAAAAATGAGTTGGGATCAAACAACTGTTACCTTATGTAATGCTTGACCCTTCTACTTTGTTTCTAAGTAGCCATTAAGTTGTAATTATAGTCTGACTTATAAACAAAGAACTCTTTGAAACAGAAAAGAGCTGAATTTTGAGGTTTGGAAATGTCAAAAATTATATGTTGGATGACCTCAAAACCTTTTCTTCAATATTTTTGTTATTTCACTGGAGTCAAATACTTTCTGCAAAGTGCATCAGGTTTGATGGATGCATTTTCCACTAAAAAAATACTTAAAAATAGAAACAAATAGAGATTTTTTTTCAGACATCTCTAAGTGTGTCAGAGCATGTTCCATGTGTGAAGGACTATGTATCTTTTCTTGCTATAGAGATAATAACACAGATATATTATTTTTAAATCGAGTGGAGGTAAACAGATGCTGGTGTTTGAATCACACTACTTGAAATCAGCATGCAGGTGACTTATGTACTCTGCTGAAAATTAACTGTGTTTTAGCATCCCACTATAATTTTTTGTAGGTACAAAGCTGGTTTGTGTACCAGTATTGAACAGTATGGGCTGTCGATGGCCTTGCAGAGCTGTTAACCGAATGTTTTTATTTGACTAAAGAATGGTATGTACTAGCCTGCTGTGCTCATATAAATTAAGTAATTTTCTATGTCTCCACAGTCAGTCTTTAGCAGTATTTCTCTCAATTGTAAATTGAAAAGATTTTTCTCCATCTTCTGTTGTAATTTCTTCTCAGCAAGCATCAACTGAAAATTATAGTTTAAGACTTCCTACTGCAAAATGTATTAATTTTCATAATATTTGGTGATCTGTCAAAAATTGAAGTCTCACCATGAAGACTTTTACAATTAAGACAGTTGTATCTGCAATTTATAGTTCAGGTAATAACAACAATTACAGAACAATGTCAATGCTATACTAATGCAGATACAAGCTGCTCAGTGTAAAGAAATCTTTTCCTTGCACTAGGATCAAACTGAAGAGGCATGTCTTTCTTTTCAAAGGCAAGAAGGCTTTTTTGCTGTGAAACGCTAGAAGCTACTTGCAATTACAGAGTGAACTGTGTAGGCATGGCCCTTTCAGGGGAGCTCTGATTTCTCTTCACAATCAAAGCTCTGACTTAGCCACCCTGCCGGGGACTGGTTTGGTAACCTAGGCTGGTGTAGTTTGTGGAACACACTTCAGGAATACACAGATGTTAAGTCTATGACTTTTTTTGAACTAGAGTCCGTCTTCTAGAAAGCGAACCCATTTGTATTTTATGTCTGTAAGTAATGGAGAATCCTCCTGTCTGTCATTTCAGTGTATTTTTGGCACTGCTAGTCATGCATTATTTCCAGTCTAATCTTGTCTGGGTTTGGCGTACAGTCTCTAGAGTTCATCTGTGTCTGTCTTAAAGATCCATCTACTTTTCTACATTTGTCCAGGTTACCTTTACTTAAATGAAATTACCTTCACAGCATAGCTTCATGACTGCTGAGCCACCATTACTGGTCCGTCTGTCCGTCATGTCCCGTCCCCCCTGCGCTGTTTCAAAGTAGTCATGCCGGCTTTCAGCCTGTTATTGCTTGCTTAGTGGTAATAGATACCTCTGTGTTGCCTGTGTAATGAACCTGACAGGCGAATGGATCCAACTTAAAACCAACTTCCTTTTGAGTTTAGCTATTCTCTCTTAACTAGCCTGCTTAAAAGTGCCTCGTGCTGAAACCTTGTGCTGGGCCAGAAATGATGCTTAGCAACAGGCAGGAGGGTTTCTTTCAGATGCAGTACCAGCTCACAACAATGGGGAAGTAACAGCACGAGTTTGCTGCTAGAAGGCATACTTTCCAGGCACAGAAGACAGTGGGTTTTTCCTGAATGTAAGTTGGACACACAAAAAACAAACAAGAAATCCAAATTCAAGACTTCCCACAGGCTCATGTGAGAGCAGAGCTTCATTCTTTGTACTTATCTACTCTTTATTACCTCTAGTGGAGATAACCCTCTATCTGGGCAAAGAACTTCTTGCTTGGTTATCAGCACAGGTTGTGATGTAGTCTGTTTTTTCCTACCCTTCCGCCTTCTGTTGTGAAGCACAGATTGCTATAAATCATCATCTGAGCTTTCTAGCTTTTTAAAGATGCCTTGCTCAAAACCTACATGAAGGAAAGATTTTTCCTTGTGCTTACTGTTCTGTAATACATGTAATCTTCGACCAAAAGTGTTGGGTTGATTGTGCTCTCAGCAGCTTTTCATCTGACCTGCACTTCCCCAGAGATCACTCTCAGGTTGATTCTAGCAGCTGTGACACAACAAAAAGAAGCTCAAGCAATGAAGTAGTTCAAATGTCAAAATATATTTTTGAAAGGCAATTAAAACTGATTGTTTGCAGAGTTCATGCTCACACTGTGGCCAGTGGTGTAAAAAACCTACTGAGGTTAATAGTTTCCTCCATACTGTACCAGAGAAGCAATTTGGGTGTCTCTGGGAAACAGTCCTGTGTGGCTGTCTGTTTTAATGAGCTTTCAAAACAATTGCCCAAGTCTCTTTTTTCAGACACCGGAAAGTCTTGAACTTTACTGCCAATTGAGGAAAACCCAATAACATCAGGTTAAAGCACCCTTGAGATTCCTTCCTGACAAATCATTAGTGTCTATTTAGAGCAAAAACACCTGGGCTGATTTTTTTCCTTTTTTAAAATGCAAAACACTGAAAGCACAGCTAAAAGAGTTGGGTGCTCAGCACCTTGGTAAGCCAGGCCCATCGAAAGTATACAGAACCGTTAACGGCATATTTTGAGTCACCAAACACCATTTATTAGTGAAATGACTTTTTTTCAGTAAACATTAACTACATGTAAATGTGTTCTGTTGTGGTTGCAAAGTATGGGACTTGAAGAGAAGGTCTTGGTAGTCACAAAACTTGATTGTTCAAAAAAGTTTTAAACTCCAAGTCTAGTGAATCAATCAAAAGATGAAAAGGGTATGGGCAACAGGGAAGATCAGGGAAGTGCAGTCATGCAGCAAGAGAAATACCCCATTAAGAGGATTTATACTGCAGACCTGTGTGTACAAAAGCAGTGCTCAGTTTCCTCACCAAATTCTTTAACTGTGTGTTTACCGCCCACAAAAGTCATTACAGTATTTCTTTCTAATTCTACAGTTGCTTTATATGGATGTTAGCAAGGTAAGCAAGGCTAGCAGAGGCTTTTTCTGTAGCTGCTGTAGACATAAATAGACACCAATTCCCATCATCATGCGACCACGAACAGCATGGGCTGTGGACCTTATGCAAATGCGGTGGGTTCTCTTGCGGGTGAGTGGGAGTTTTATCCTCATCAGGAACGGAGTGGATATCCAGTGTCGCTCTGCTAGCAGCTAAAAAGTACGTCAAAGTCCCACCTTGCTTTACTGGTTCAACTCTTTCTGCAATTTGAACAGCTGCTTTCTTCCTAGCTGTGCTGTGAAATAACAAAGCAAGTGTGATGCCAACTTTAAAGACTAAGTGAAGTAGTTTGTTTATACTGGAGCACTAATTGTATTTGTAAACTCAACAGAACACATAACATAGACAGCTGTAGTCCAGGATCCCTCATATTCTGTTTCAGTCACATGCTGAAGAAGTTGTTTCTTGACTGATAAGTTAATCATAAAGTCTTGCTCATTCAGCACTTCAGTTATGTGCTACAGGTGTTAGGATAGTGGATTTTTGTGATCTTGTTTGATGCTTTCTGGCATATACCAGATGAGGCAACTTAGAAATTACAAGCCAAAAAAGAAAATTCAGTGTCTTAAGGGAAATCATCCATTCGAAAGAAAATTGGTATTTTAATCTTCCACTTCTTACAAAGTAATGAATGTTTCTTTAAAGATTCTTCTCAGAAATTTAAGAAAATATATAACTGAAATGCTCCACAAATAAGAACAGAGATTACGGGATTTCAGTTGCATGTAAGCAAATTCTTTCCATGCATTTAATATCTACCTAAACAAATAGGCACTTGAGCATGCAAGTGATAATTATATGTGATAATGTCTTATTCTTATCTACTAAATCATGTACCTTGAATGCATAAATGGTTTTTGTGTAGGAACACATGTATGTCACCTCTGCCTAGGGCCTTTTTCTCTGTTTTCTCCTGGCTCATGGGGGAAGGTTCATTCAGCTCATGTCATTGGGTGCTCGGTGCCATCTGCAGCTTTTGCCTATTTGATTCAGTTTGCCTATTCTTGAAAGACTAGATTTTCAACAGCGTTTTATGAGTTAGATAATGGAGTTCCCATTTTTAATACTTTCTGTGGCAGGTTTTTAAAGAGGCTAATTTCCAGTTTTATTAAGGACTAGAGAAAACGGAGAAGGAAGAACCAGAGGGCCAGATCCTACAAAGAACGGAGGAGTCAGAGCTCTCCATAAGGACCTGCTGTCTCCACTCAGAACAGCATTACCCTCCCAGGTCTGCATCCACACTGTGTTAGTGCTTTATTATTTACCCTTCCCCAGCCTATCTATTGTTTCTGGGCAAAGTACATTTTGCTTGAACAGCTCTTGTTCTGGTGTTACGTTACACATGGACTGTCTAGTTGCTCTGGGAAGTACCAGTCCATGAAATGTATCTCTTGCACTCAGTAAAATGCAGGCTGTTTGTCATGAAACAGACCAAAAGTTGATCTGTACGGCAGTTTTCTCATTTGAAGAAAAAAAAATTAAGAATGTTAATGTTAATGTTTCTCAACACATACAGTTTCAAATGAAATAAAGTCAAGTATGTTACTATGAATATGTAATAACACATACAGAGCATGAGAATAGTGAGGAGTAGGCAGGTATGGTGCGGACTGCTGTTCAACAAAGGAACATCTAATGGTGAGCAGTAGGTGCTAATTTCCACCCTTTTAAACCTCTTCTTTCATTATGAGCCAAATCCATAACCTTAATTCAAAGAGTAGAATTAACTGAGTTCTGATGTAGCTGTATTGGAATGGGTAATGGACTCTTCCATCCGTAGGGGAAAGTCAGCTTTAGTTTGAAAACTGCATCTCACCTTGAACTGTTGCAAATTAATGAAGGGTCTAACTTTGGACACAAACACGCCAGGTAGGTCCTGAGACTCTTCAGTAGTCTATCTTGGTTTTGACCTGTACAGAGCTATTGCTCTCTTGCCCCTTCCCTCCCCAACCTCTCATCTTAGTGATATTAACACCTTTCTTGATGTGTTTTTTTTTTGAAATCTTTGTTAAATCCTGTTCTTGTAAGCTTTCTAAGAAACCTCTGAACCCAGTGTGCCTTCTGGTCATGTATTGCTATGTTCTCACAACACTTCCCATGATTCAGCGTAGCTTCTAGGAGGACAGCATTATAAAGCTGCAAGATAAAAGTATGCAAGATCTATTATTCAGAAACCACACTGGAGTGCTAACGTTTCCACATCTGACTTGAGTCACAATGTTTCTGTAGAAGTTGAACTGAAGGAAATGAGTCTGCATAAAAGAGATTCTTCTGTCTTGCAGAGAAACCCTCTTTAATTTGAATGTTGACTGTGGCCTGGTGCCAGTACATCAAGCTGTTTTGCAATGCAGTGAAGTATAAAATAGGACCTTCGCTGTAGAAATTGCTCTGGCCTCTTCCTCCCACTGCATTGTTCTAAGAAAACTGTAATGAGGAGGGAAAATAATTAGTATGAAGAAATGCTGGAGGCCGTCTTCTCTGGCCTGTTAGAGCATTTCAAGATGTGTTTCTCCATGTAGGGGACAGCTGCTCCCACTGCAGGAACCGCCAGCAGACGTCTGGAGAGAACATATCCAGGCCCATGCACCTGGCTCTGTTGCAATGTTTTATATTCCCAGGTGGTTCATAGTACAGCCAGCAGAGTGAATAGCCTCAGAATAAAGAATACTTTACAAACACTATGATTTTAACTATGCAAAGAAACGTCATGGTGATATGCGTGTTATACATGTTTAATTGGAGCAGTTATAATTTTATGTTCTCAGGAATATTTTTAGGAGTATTTATCCAAAAGAACTGCTACATTGAGCAATTAATTATGTAATGCCTACGAATGTAACTGCCAGCTACATTTTAATTAGGCATCTCTTAATGTCATGTTTCAAAATGAATGTAGTAATCATTAAATTACAGGTTTTTCCCCTTTATAGAAGATGCTCCCTAGCCTCTAAAAGGCTTGATGGAAAACCTACTTTATGTAACAGCCAACAGCTTGGCATTCATAGGCATGTAGGATATCCAGGTTTAGTTCTGTATCTGAAGGGCCTTTGTGACTAGGATCAGTCCTAGATAAGTGACGCAATTTCTGGGCCATTTAGGATGTACATGGACAGGTTGGTTTGGGGGCCTAAGGAATATTTGGTGTCACTTTGCATGAGGGAGAGGAGGAGCATTCTGAAAGGAGCTCCTGTTTGCTCTGAAGCAGAATAACGTCTAGGTACCTGCCTGCCTTTCACAGGACAGTTTCTTCTTTTGCCTAATTTACCTAATGATTCTAAAATGCTTGGATCTCTAAAATGTAATTTTTGTTCATTCACAATGATAAGAAGACTCCTACTAGATCTTGGTAGCAGTTATTTACATAAAGCCTTGGAATAAGTGAAGGTTTGTTTCACCTTTAAGATAGTATTTCTGACAGCTTACAATAAATCTCAGAGAAATGAATGCTTATGTTCCCGTAGGGGTCTCATACTGTTCATTTTAGGAAGCATGAGTTTGTCATTTTGAACTGTATAGCTTCTGCTTTACACAGCCAAATTCTGTGCAGCTCTAGGGAATACGAAAATGTTGGCCTTTCTACGATGCCAACAAATAAAAGTGACAAACTGGGAAGATGAAATAACATGGATTTAATGGAGAAAAGTATCTGAGTTGAGCTTGTCCATATTTTAGACACTGCACTTGATTTGTTACTGTGGCTTATTTTAAACATGTTTCCTAAGTGATGTTTGCGTTTGCCAGTGAAGTTTATTCAGCTTCAAATGAAGTTAACAGCACAAAAAATTCTAAGGATCATTTTTAACCTTTATGTTAATGTTTCATTGCTGCCAGACAAAAGCCATAATCCAGTGGAAAACACTTGCTTACAGCAGTTCAAGATCAAATCCTAAACCATTATAGCAGGCCTGGAATCAGTGCACAGCTGGAGTGTAAGCATCACTGCCATATGCTGAAGCCTACAGAGGTGGAAGAATGAGCCAGGAGGCTGTTGCTGGCTTCCCAGCAGCCCACTTTACATCCAGTGTGATCTAAGCATACCAGAAACCTGAGGACTGCTCTGATTTTTCTGCTTGCAAATGTATGAACACTTTAGATGAAGTAATTAATGGGAAACTAGAATATCTCTCTCTCTCTCTCTCTCAAACACCTAACTTTAGTGCACCACATTAATACCACTTAAATACCGGAGACTGGCACTTCATTTTTTACATCCTAGTAAGATGAATTGTTCCTGTGCTTGGTTTCATTTTCTTGACTCCTTAGCTCTAAGCAGCACATGAAAAAATTGATAGTGCTTACCATATAGGGGAGAAAAGGGGGCTTATGTGGGTGGAGAAAGCCTTGAAACGAGCTGCTGTTGCCACTGTTTTGACAGAAAACAAAAACATTTTGACATGTCACATCAGCACCTTTCAAAAAAATTCAGTTCGGTAGTTTAAGAAATATTTACAAATCCTGCATTAAAATAAGTTTGCTGTAGCAATAGTAAAAAACATCTTGGATATGAGACTCTTACTTAATTTCATTGGGTGTCCATGGAGTTGAACCATCCCAAACAAACCAGTAACAACTTCCCCACCCCAACAAAACCTCCTTCTACCTTGCTACATTCCTTGTTTCGTTTTATTAAAGAAAGAATTAGCTGGAGAACAGGAGGAGGCAGGCCGAAATCTATCTCCTAATATTTTGGCCAAGGATACATCTGCTACTGATACAATCTGAACACAGTTGAATTTAGGAATTTGTCTACACTGGAATTTAATTATTTGTTTTTCTCAACATCAAAACTTGCACTATGATAAAAAGTACCATAAATAACTGTACTGCTTTTTTGATTTTTTTTTGTCTTCTTTGTCCTCTAGTACTCAGTTTCATGTCAATACTCAGTTTCATTTGAAATAGGATTCTACTACTGATAACCTTCACTACAAGCAAAACCTCCCACTAAGGCCTGTGCAAAGTGTGACTAGTGATATGAGCTTTTATTTAAAGTTTAACTGAGGAGAACAATCTACTTCCTAGTGAAAACTGAAGGTAGCATCTGATTTTTCCTTGTGCTTAATAGCACCACAAACTGTGTTAGCCTAGTCTTTAGATAGTAAAGTTACGACTTTTCCAGTAGCTGGCAGAGGATGCTTGCATGTTCAAGTCATCTGTTTTATCTCTAAGCTTTGCTAAACTAGGCAAATGACATTGCAAAAATCTGTAATGGAAATTGGAATACTAGCTGCTAAAGCAGCAGTCTATTACTAAGTTGTTATTAAATGCCAGCATGCTGTGGTGACACCTTGTTAGATGTGATGCAATGTCGTACACAACAGTGATCAGCTCTCCACTCACTTTTTCACCAGATGGGACCCAGCTAGCAGTATAAGTTTTGCTACTGTTTTTCAAGCAAGAGAGTCATTATCTTGCCATGAACCTGGCTTTCTCTGATCTCCTGTCAGGCACTTCAGTGTAGAAAGAGTTGCCTGCTACTGTCAGCCTGGGTCACAGAAAGCAACTTCTTACTGTAACTGCTGACCCAGGACATTATGACTCAAAATGAATAAACAGCTCGACCCTATTCAGTCAGTTTTGAATCTGGTCAGACAACATCAATCAGCTTGTCCTCTACATAGCTTATAAATGCATGCTTTATGAGTATTTTCTGGGATATACTTGTGGAAACTCAATCCACAGTGAATTAACCCCCTACTCCAATCTAATCAACCCTATGAAGAGCGGAATGAAACCAGACGCCACCAGACAGGTCTCACAGTGAGTTCACTGCTGCCCTCACAAACACCAGCACCACCCCTTCAACACTGAAACAAAACACATGTAAATCAGCTGCAAAGTAAAATCAAGGTCAATATCATGGACTAACTCAGTTTAGTGCTCAGGGCTGTTCAGCAGTGTATGCCAGTTCCAGCTAAAAGTGGCTAAATAGAGAATCTCACCAACAAAGCACTGGGGGTGGGGAAAAAATCCCAGCTTTGTCATTCTCAAGGCTGTAGGCTGAGATGCCATCAAGTCCAGAGAGGTGATAGCCCATGCTAATACATGGTGCAAGGAGGAGATCGCCCTGCTCTTTCTGTTCTTTCTCATATTAGTAAAATGGCGATGTGTGCTTTCTCCATGTGTTCAGGCTGCCTGTAAACACTGCCCCTTGGATCTCGGCCTATCTTGTCAAATATTGCCTTGTGATAGTATTGAAAAGATGGGTGTAGGGTACAGAGTTATCCAAGATATAACAATCTAGCAGGTACCATGGCCTCTCAGGTGGTAGGTTTGGATGTAATGTGGCTAGATGGCGGGTTTGCCTTGAATCTTACTGCATTCAGTACTGGTGCTGTACTCCCTTCCCCATGATGCCGTCGTTCCTTTCAGATTTAAAATGCAATAATAAGATTATGAGTATTGTTTCCAACCTTAATTGATTTAATTTAATTAGTTTATCATTAGCTTGGGATCAGGACCTTGCTGCAGTACTCTCTCTGATATGCTTCATGTAATTGTATTTAATGCAATCTCTTTGTTTCCCCAGTGGCTAAATAATCCTGCAGCTAAAGACCTAAAATCAATACAGAGGGCTGTTCTCAGACCCTCTGTTTTCAGGTAGGTCTGGAAGAACCAGTCTTGAAACATGCATTGCATCTACTGTTTAGCTCCCCATCTTTCCATAGTACCGCGTGACTCCCTAACCTGACAGCAGGAAACCAACCCAATTTAGTGTGAAGAAATTATTCTTTATCTCTGTACAGCTAATAACCTGATCTGATACCTGGTTTTGATGTTTTACCTTCCTTTGCACCATTTCTTCCTGCCTGGTCTTTCTACATTCAAATGATTATTTTGACTGAAGACTTTAGTTTTATTTGAAACATCTGCAGGAGACACGCATAGTACTGAGCACCTTTGCAGAGCATGTGGGTGTTCAGTTAAGTGTCATTTCCACATTTATGTGCTGTAATTGTTAGTTTCCTAACAATACTCACTAGAAGTGTCCAATTTAGAAGTTTTCTTTCCATTCTCCAGCACAAGTGGAAGTCTGCCGTTGCCAACGAGTTTCTGCGTTTACCACCATTGCTGTGGCTCCATTCCCCATACAACTAAAAGTAGTTTTCATGCCCTGGGGGCTCGCCTGCTGTTTCCTAGGATACTTTTCGCAGAAGCCCAGAGATACCTCTTTCAGCAAAAGAAGTATTGCTGATTGCCTACAGGTAGGGTGAAAAGGGCAGAGAGCAACTGGTTTGAGCTGAAGACACGGAAAACAGTGCGAGGAGAAAAACTGACAGGATCTGATGCCGTGGAAATTTGCACCGATCTCTCTTTCCGTATCTGCTTTCTTAGAGCAGCACCAGCTCCTATCTGCCAATTTTTACTGCTTCCACACACGTTCCCTACCACAAAAGAGTCCTGAACGGTGAAGCAGGTCTTCAGGTTTCGCTGCTGGGTGTGTTGCAGGAGAAGGGGATCACTGTGAATGAAACTTCTCAGGAACAAAGCAATTATTTAGTCAACAAATTAGCATTTCCTCAAAAACATGGAGCATCTACAAGCATGAGAGGTGTGAAGACTAACTGGGGATGTGACCGGAGGTGAAGGGAGAGTATAGATTCTCTGTTCTTTCTGGGCCACATGCTCAGAGTAGGGCTGAATTCCTTCTGCTTTTGGCAGAACCTGGCTTCCTAATATGCCTTACACGTCACTGTCCTCTTCTTTGTGCTGGTGGCTTTGGTTCAGTAGTAAAAGCCAGTAAGGGATTAGGTAAGACTCTGGTTAAAACCTCTTTCACACAGAAGAATTACATATTCCTCTGAATGTTTCTGTAGCGGTACTGGGACCTTTTGCCCAAGCTTCAATTAGTATAACCCAGTAATAACACATTTCACCCAGAAATACCAAAGTCTGTCATAAAATTAGCCCTGTGGTCTTGTGATGTGCTCTAGGGATTTATTGTCATTAAAGCAGATTAAAAATTTTCCAAGGAAATTATTTTCTATTAGATTATGTATACTCTGCAGCATTTCAATTTTTCCTCTTATTTCGCCCCAGGAGCCCAGAGAGCCTTGAGGGAGAAGGCTGCCACATGGTGTAGAGGCAACTTTGAGCATTCAAGACATAGCCCTTCTCCAAAGCAGAAAGTCCTAAATGGCAGCCCAAAAGGACTTGAACAAGACTACCAAGGCTGCAAGAGTTCTTGGCTGCCTGGAAGGAAACCTGAAGGCAGTCTCTCCAGGAAAGAGAGATCACTGTTATTTTGAAAGGCTGAAGTAAATCTTTTGCAGTTCTCACTCTGTGACGGCAGACTGCAACAGTCTTTCTGATGAAAAACAGCTCTTCTTTTTTCCTTCTTCTGGAATTTCACACTTGTTTATTCCAGACTACCATCCTCCTTTCCTCGTATACAGAGGAGTGGAGACATTACCAACATCTTCAGCTTTTCCAAAATCTCCTGGGAAACAGAGGATATAGACAGCAATAAAGCCCAGCAGCTGTTATCATTGTTTTCTGTTATGATAAGAATACAATCCCTGACACTCTCATTTTTAAAAGGCTACCTCCTTTCTGTGATGTGCTTAGAAATCTTATTTTAATAAATGGATAAGACTAGTCAGTAATGATTCTTGAACTGAACTGCCTGTGGACTAGCAAACCACTTACTCTTTTCTACTGGGCTTTGTTGTAGGAATATGGACTTCTAATTTGCTAATAGGCGACTAAAAATGCAATTTGTTTAGACCTCCAGAGTCTGAGTATATGGAATCACACTGTGCTCCTGCTTCAAAGAGACATCGTGTAATCCTTGCTTTCTTCAGCTTCAATAGGGCCACTCATGACCTTGAATCAAGTCTCAAAGTATGTTGTGCTACTCTGCTGTGACTAATAGCATTAGTATTAATTATGATGCATAAACCCACTGATTCTACTAGAAGCAAGGCACATTCATGCAGTTGAAAGCCACTGTGCTTGGACATACTTTAGTTATGCTCTATAGTCATATTTTTCAATATCATAATCTCACTAATGTGTCAGTTTAAACACACTAAGCATCAACATTTTATTTAAGACCTGCAGCAAGCCAAAGTTCTAGTTGACTATTTTCAGATGTCTGGGAGCAGCTCCAATAATTATAAAGAGCCAGAGCAGCAAGCCCTATTTATAGACATCAATTCAAAATAAATACAGAATAAGAAAGAATTACGACTTTGAGACCTGCTGCTTTTATAACTAGCTATGGAAGCATAACCTACTGCTGAAATGAGAAGGTATACTCATGAATATATTGCATGCTGCATGCCTGAGCTAAATTCAGTACTTAGAAGTAATTGTTTTTTTTTTAAATGCTACTTTTGAAAGCTACTTTTGGAAACAGAAGTTGCCTGAAGAATCTTTAAAAAAGGCAACATTTTCTTTAATTCTTTTGTAACTGAGGAACCAAAATGTTTGTGACCGAGTCCTCTTTTTCACTGTTTTTTCTTTAAAGACTTTTATGCCATCATAAGAAAAATATTGCTATCTTGTAGCTGAGAAAAGATTTGCAAAAAATTGAAAAGACTTTACAAGTGTGGGAAGTGTGATACAGAAGTATAGAGGCAATAGTCAGTCATCCCAATGTAGCAATCATGCTTACATATATGTTGAATTTTAAGCAGTTAGATTAACTGGATCAGGATGACAAGTGGCACATGGAGTGGGTTTGGAATGAACAAAGGAATTCCGAACTTCTTCATACTGTTTGTACAGTAAGAGAAAGTCATAGTCCAATGCTCCAAAAACCAGACATGGAAAAGGAAACACTGGCAGAACTTTATGCTTTGAGCATTACACGGCACAAAATGTTGGAAGTCCTCCACCAGTAGGGATATGGAATACACATTTGTTTCAGGTTTCCACAAAGCTCTGGAAACTGCTCAAGAAGATGCAGTGGAAGCAAAGTGTGGTGAATAAAAGAAATCATAAAGGCAGCATGCTTAGTTGTATAAATCACTTAAAAGGTGATGGAGTATATATCATCATGCATTTAGTGGACAGGTTTTCTTAATAAAATATACTTTGCAATAAGGACTGTAGCATTGCTACAGGATTATATTAACATTAGACTGATGATTTAAAGGTGAAATTAACGTAAAAAAAATTGATTGCCTGTGAAAGAGCAACATACATAAGAGAAAGGAGTAGTAAATTGCCAGAATGACATTCTCAGTCATCTTAAATGGCAGCTTATGCAAAGAGATGCTTATACAATGTAACAAGGTAAATTGCAGTTTGCTTTTTTGAGTAACGGTTTATTCAGTTTTGATGTTTGCAAGACAACGCTTTATCAGGCTGTAGGGTCTTTGATTCTTTCTTTTATTTGTGCAATATGCAGAACTGCAAAGTGATGGGTTTGGTCTTACAGCTGCAAGTACCTCCATGTCTGTTTTGATTTTATCATTTCTAATAGCTGTTACAACCATTCAAGGTTTTTTTTTCTGATTCTTGAGCCACTGAGATCAGACTTTCCACCCTGTCTTGTCTTTAGTTCATTTTTATTATGAAAGATAACCAGAATAGGTTGGGTACCTCTCAGGAAGTTAGTTTACAGGTTTATGAAAACTCAGGTAGAGCTGAGGATCTCCTCTCAATAAATAATGTAACTGTGCACAGCTGTAGAGAAGAGGAAGGTATATGGGCTTGAAGCATAGGATCAGTGACCAAGTTCTTTGAGCTCTGAAACCAGCAGTGGCTTTCGTCTTGCTTAACTTCAGATATAGCACTTGCCATCTAAGCTAGTGATGCTAAGCTCAGTTTATAGTCAAGGAGGACAGTTAGGCACAACTGAGCCGTGTTTCAGCTGAACTCTTTTGGCACCTACTGTGAAATGAGAAAAGTTGAGCTTTCTGCTCTAGTGAGGACGTTGCTCTCTGTACTCCGCTTCCTGATGTCTGTTGGCTGTGTGGCTCAGATGCAGGTGGTCCGATGAATCACAGCCTCATTTGTGCCACCAAGTACAGTTAGGCCCATCCTCACATCCAAGTTAAAGCTCTAATTAATGAGTCATTGAAATAGCTGACCCTCCAGTCCCGGGCTGGTGCCCTCTGTGGTCCTGTAAGACTATGCCTGAAAAACCTGATGTTTGGAGGACAGGATATCAGCAAAGCGCCCACCCTGCTGCGAGAGGGGTGATGAGGCAGAGAGAGTCTGCATCTCCCTGGTGTTTGCCAGGAGACTGATGAGCTACTCACAAATAGCACTCTACTAGCTCTCTGAGATATCTGTGCAGTCTGAGCACGTCAACAGGATGTCAGGAGGTTCGTTGGACCAAGGATGAAGGCTCTGACAACAGTCAAACACATACTGTAAGCTTACTTTTGTGCCCTTGGCTGAAATATTTAAGCTCTGAAATGCTCTCTTCCACCTTCCCTGACAAATCTTAGGCAGCTTTGACATATGTTGATTATTATTTAATTCAGATTTATTTTACTTTGTTGCCTATTAAGGTCTTAGTTTGTTACATAGCTGTTCTTGGTGTATTGTTGTGGCTCCTTTGTCATCACCTGTATCTGATAAGAACTTCTACTTCATCTACTTTTCATTAGAAGCACAGTTTTGCTCCTTTTAAATATGCAAGTGTTGAGCATTAGACGAGACAATGAAGAAAACTTGGAATAGATCTTAATGAGGTCCGTGATGGCCTTTATTTTGTCTGGCAATCTTGATATGTCACTTTAAAACTTTGTTTTATTATAACATCACAGCAGAACACTGCAACCTTTTGTGCAATGTCAGTTGTAGGACTAATGAGCATTAACTCCTTATTATACTAGCACATCTGCTGGAAAAATGTATTACAGAATTAATCTCATTAACATTGAATGGTGTTCCCAGGAAACTTAGGACCATTATAGACTTTTCATTCCCTTCTCTATCAAAATAAAAACATGAATAAAGAGTTGCAAAGAAAAAAAAAAGAATGCTTGTCCCTCTGAGAAAAGAATGAAGACAAAAGCCTGATACAGGGTGATTTAAGTACTGCAGGATGTCAAGACATATTGATAGGAGTGCATAAGAACCTATATGGAATGTAAAATAAGTAATATTTTTGTTTATTAGGGGTTAAATTTTGTTACTTGAAAGAGAAGTCCTCTGTAAGGATTAAGAAAGGATGGGAAGACAATACCACTCTGGTTACCTTATGTCAAAGAACTTAAAGGATGTGCAGATGACAGCCCTTTAAAAAGAGACTTTAAAAAGGGACCTTTTCAAGGGACTTTTAAAGTATCCATTTAGGAATAAGCTAAGAGAAGTACCTGTCGCACTTTATCAGATTAGTAGCCTAACTCACTTCTCATCTTTAGAGCGTACAGTTTCTGGGTTGTTGAGAACAGTCAGTTTAAGGTATGCTTCAGTCATAAGCAGAACATCTTTTAAGAGTTTCTATTGTATGTGTCAGTTGCTCACTGGGCAGAAAAACTTCTGTTCAGGAAAACTGTCAGACCTATTGCAAACATTTGAATTAAAAGACAAAGTAAATAGGGAAGCAAGTGCTACACGTCCTCAGATTACCAACCATTCACTCTCTGATTGCTGGAGAGAACCAAACCTTTAGTTCTGTAAACTCCACTTTGAAGGCAGAAGTCATAGATGATAACTTTTCAGTTTAATCAAAGAGCTGGAAATCATGAAGGACCTTGTCAGTCTGGAAGCAGGTTTGTTTGACTGCAGTGACAAATGCCTTTTGGTTCCTGTAGTGTCATATTCATGATTTAGTGTAGCTTGATTTCTCTTTGTAAATTCCCATAGCACATTTTTTTGTATACATTTGTCACTGTCAGTGCTTGGGCTGATTGTAGTGCAGTCGAAGACAAGTATATTCTACATCTTGGAGATCTAGTTCTTCCCCTCATGGACAGTTCTGGTAACTGGGGCTGCCTTGGGTAGAACTAATAGTTTTCTCTTCCATTTATTTCCATCTAGGTTTGTCCTGACATTGGTCTCCTGCTTATTATTCATTTATTTCTCTAGAGAAAAAAAACGCCTCGTGTATTCGAACTTGAATACTGCGCTTTTCTCAAATAAACCCACATTCATTGCTAGTCTTTGCAATTCTCCCCTTGCCAATGTGTCGAGTAGTCTTTTCCTTTGCATTTTCCTTCTTGTTGCTTTCATCTTCTGCTGGGAATTTTTAAATAGCTTATCACTAGCATTCTCTTGATTGCCTGAGATTTGGATTTGTGTCCTGAGTGACCTGAAAATAGCCTCATCTTCTAGAATTTATACTTTATAAGAACTCTAAATGGAGATTTTCCTAGCTGTAGCAGATTTGTGTTTTCCTGACTGCTGCTCCACCTGTTCATTTTTTAGTAGGGGAAAAAAAAAACGAAAAATGGTGTCACTCTAGGTAATTTCTTTCACTTTCTTTAATAATTAAACCTTATGTTGAAAATGATGCAATTTCTCCATCAGGCTGCTAGCTTTACGGTGGAGCGCAAGAGGTGAGAAATGGTGACACAACACATTGCATTTCACACTGACTGCATCACTTGAACGTGTGAAGTGTCTCTTGCAGACAGCTCAACTTTAGCAATTTTGCAGTAACACTTTTAATGCCAGACTGGATTTTCTCTTTTGGCTTTGCTAGGAAGTCTTTCCATTCTGAAGTTGTACTCCTTGCTTTATTTTTTTCTGCCATCTGATTTTAAGCTGAATGCCCCTTTGTGCTCTGGCTGTGACTGCAGCTCTCTACCTCTCTGCTTCTCATTCCCTCACTTCCCCACGGGTAGCTTCAGGCACAGCAGTTAGGTCTTGCATGTCAGTAACTTTACATCTTGCTACAAGAATCCTGGATGTCAGATTGCTCCTCAAATAATAAATAGCAGCTCATCCTTAGTGCCTGCTTCAGGCCGGTTAATTTTATATTTCCCAGTACCCTTCCTGTTTGTCTCTGTTTGGGCTGAGAGGTCTCTGTTCAGAGCAAGCTAAAACAGCCTCTTAGGTGAGATTTTGAGAATCACTATTTACCTTTTAATTTGAGAGTCATTCTTCATTAACTCAGTGCTCTGCTTTTTTTTTTTTTCTGTTGAGTGTCATAGGGTCAGAGCTAATGGGCTTTTGCTGTCTGTTTTGCAAGTCTGTTTTTCATTCAAAGATGAGTAATGTATTGAGATGTCATGTCAAGGACCTACCTACATGCACAGTTCTGAGCTTGGTTGTGGCTGGTTTTTGTCCTCTGTTTTATCTGTGGGTGGCTGACTACAGCTATGCTTCAAAAGAGTTTTATCATTTCTACATCTGTCAAGCTGTCTGTGAGGCATGTGGCAGGGCTGCAGACTCTGCCTCAAGTTCTCCATAAGCAATTCCTGTTACCGAGAATTCTGCTTTTCTTCTCAGCAAGCCATTTCCCCTCAGCTTCCTCTGAGGTGCTCAGACTGGCAGAAGGAAACAGACCAAAAATCTTTCAGTAGGTGAGACAGAACAATTAAGCTGTAACTGTAAAGAGATCCATTGATCATTTACTCTAGTGAGATTACACTGAACAGTAGTAATCATGGTGCAGGAGCAATATGGTTCATTGGTCACTCTTAAATACAAGGGATTTCTAACTAAAATAAATTATGACAAATTTATTAAGATTCAAAGTTTTTAAGTGTTTCATCAAACTCTTCTTTTCTGTGGGTTTTTATTTTGCTCAGACGTCACAGTTGATAACCATACATTATAGAATCTCTTGATCCTGCTATGATGTTTTTTTCCAATTTTTCCTTTAAATTAACAGTAGTGTCCCTAGGATAGCTTTTCTCCCTCCTTCTAAAACTAGAGTGTGAGGGAGAGGTAGATTGTCTTCCCACTCAGTTTCTTATAATATCTTGTGTTAGTTATGCAAAGATGAATATTCTGAATATTTAAATAGTTAAAACTGGTATCTGTCTTTCCATGGAAAGACTTTATTCTTTAATACATCAATTTTTTTTTCCTTTAAAAAAACAGGAAGAAAAAGTATGACAGAGTAATTCTAGAACCAGCTAAAACGCTTTTCAGAATAAAATGGATTGTTGTGTAGTCATCAGATTTTTCTTCCTTGTTTTTTGTGGAGTTTTATGAATATCATTAAAATTTTGTATCTGTTGCAGATATTGTCTGAAGAGAACACAACTACCTCCATGAATTCAGTAAACTTTGAGGAGGACAGTTTTGTAGTTATTGAAGTTCTATTAACTGCAAAAAGTGTCATTCATTTTGCATCTATGATTCCAAGCAAGCACCAGTTTATCTTAGTAAGCTGCACTTCCTTATTCACTCAACGACAGAAATATCAAAATAATTAAGGACTTACAAAACGGGTGGGGGGGGGGAATTAAGGTCAGAGAAGAGAATAAGCAAGGATAATAATTCAAAATATGTATTTAATTTGAAAAATTACATAGTGCTTTCCCACAATAAACTAGTCAAGGAGTTTGTCCTGCTTCTAGGAAGGGATGTCTTTTCATATATGCAATACTAATAAATACATTTAATTTTCACTTGAAAATGGCAAATATTTACAAATATCTTTTTTGCTCTTCTTAGTTATTTAAATATTCTTAATAGAAGACCTTTAGTAACTGTTCAGTGGCCCATTATTTGCAAGATTGATTTACCAAATGTCCATGCAAAGTAATAAAACCTGGTTAAGAAGAGGACCGTACTAGCAGCATAGGAAATAATCTATAAGGACATGGAAAGTATTCATTAGGAAAGGGCACTTTGGGGAGAAATAGGATAGTCATATTAGATAAAATACATTTTGAGGTAGTCCAAAGGATCTCTGTGGGACAGCGAGGGCAAGGCAGTAGCCAGCACCTGTGGGGACCCTTTATCCCGTAGCTGGAACTTTTTGTCAAAATTCACTTACAGCCCTTTGTTGCTCCTAGAGTTTCTGAAGTAAGAAGAAACAACTAGCTCCACAAGCACCAGAAGCCTGATGAAACCTGGCTATGGCTTGTTCCTTCAAGTAAAATCCAGTAGGAACATTGGTCAGAGGGTCTCTGTTGAGCCCTGTGTTCCTGTGGAATCTTCCCCTGGAGCACAGGCTGCTGCAGTCACTAGAGACTGGCCAGCAGAAGAACAGTGTTAATACCTAAAAGGTGGTGGAGTGAATTTGCGAATGTTCACACGATGATTTCTGCTCCCTTTATAAGCTTTGTTGTCAATTTTCATTGAGACCTCTACTGTTCTGAATAAAACTGGCCAACCAGCTCAATGAAATGTTTATACATTTTTTTAAAAGATAATACAGAATATTAAGATTCTGAGTTTTACCTGGCTACAGTAAAATAAAGCAGAAGTAAATATGGTCTGTACTTTCTCTTCAGCTTCTGTGTACCTGACCACGACGGATAGTCTTATCAGCATGTTTGCTGCATATTTACCGGTCATGTTTCACTGGTGCCTGAAGGCAGTCTGACTTCTGCATTGTAACAAATTATGTAACTTCAATTTTCTCTGGACATGCCCTAACAGATTTCTCCTTTTCGAGAATAAATAGTTCATTTCTTCCATACCAATGAGTGCAAATATGATTATACAAGTGCTGATACAGTCCTGAGAGCTACCACGAGTAATAGCCTCCCATGACAGGAGGAGTTCTGTGCTGAATGACTAGATAAATGCCGAGATTTGGACAGATATCTATATCTGTATCTATACATTAATCAATAAACATTTGTATCTCTCTGGGAGCTAGGATTTAGTGCTCCCTTAAAATTCATTTTGCACAACACCTTGAATGAAAAGCCTCACTTCTTTTTCTTTCTGCATCACAGGTTGCTTGATGCATCTCTTGGAGATGACGTATGTTCCAATCTGAGGTGAAAATAAATACCATTTGCACATAATCCTTGCCCTGTCTGTTGGGGATAGCAGGCTGTACAGTTGCAGGCCTGTTGTCAGCACAGCAAAGTGGTCAGTCTTGCAGACATCAGTGGGACTGGCAAGCTCTCCAGCAGTGAGAGACCAGTTGGGATTGGGAGCTCTGCTGCTCATTAAGCTTTCGGCACAGTCTCCCATAATATCCTCCTAGGGAAGCTCAGGAAGTATGGGGTGGATAAGTGGTCAGTGAGATGGACTGAGAACTGAATGGCAGAACTCAGAGGGTTGTTGTCAGCAGCGCTGAGTCTAGTTGGAGGCTGGTAACTAGTGGTGTCCCTCAGGGGTCAGTACTGGGCCCAGCCTTGTTTAACTTCTTCATCAACGACCTGGATGAAGAGTT
>Ga0065711_1003505_pt1 | contig 27667 bp, 13 predicted proteins | sample Hoacrofraction12_FD_59098 | JGI IMG/M metagenome (GOLD analysis project Ga0065711, IMG submission 59098) | Hoatzin crop microbial communities from Cojedes, Venezuela - Epithelial fraction 12 v2 (version 2) | ecosystem: Host-associated > Birds > Digestive system > Esophagus > Crop | place...
TTTTTTTTTTTTTTTTTTTTTTTTTTTTACAGTGCCAGCAGCTATTGTTTGACAAAGTTACAGATGACTTAGACTGCTATATTGCAGATTTTTAGACATGAGCTATTGTACCTCTAAATAAATCCACGTAGGTTATATCACTGTTAAAATTGTGGTTTTCAAAGACTAAAGTGCCTTGAGAAAGCAGCAGGTCTAAATTGCAGCTACTTCATGTTAACATCCATTGGCACTCTTAGAGCTAGAACTCCTTCTCTGCATGGAGCAGACCTCCGTGGCTCGCAGCTGTTAAGCAGGTTAGACAGAGAACGAGAGGGAGAATGCGTGCAGACTGGTGGCTAATACTACAGCTGAAGTATTTTAGATTGTTCCGTGATTTGAAGTAGTTATTACCATTCTGATTTTAATTTGTGCAAAGATGAAATGTAGTTTGACACTCCATTTTTTTGTGTTTACTTAAAGGATTGCCACTTATCTTCAGGCAAGATAATGCAAAAACCGATGCTGCAGGTCAGTTTGAAGAGCACGAGCTTGCTAGGAGCCTCAGCCCACTTCTGTTCTGTTACGCTGACAAAGAACAGCCAAACTTGTAAGTAAATACCGCAGGCAGAGCAGACAGGAGGAACTTCACAAAGCGTGAAAGTAATTTGCAGAGGATTGGGTGCTGATACACTAGTATGAATATCACGTAGGACGAGTCTTTCCCTGTTAAGATGATCTGTTATTAAGTTTCTAAATACTGAAATAAGCGTATTGGATCTTCAGACATTTCCTACTGAAAACTCCTTGGTTGGCACGTTCTGTTGTGTCCGCAGGCTGCTTTGGTTTTATTTTGCATGTTTTGAACTCGGGCTTCTTTTGTAAGAAAATCAAAAAGCTTTTTGAAGAGACTTACCAAGTTGTATAATTTACTTTGTTACCAGTAAAAAAACCCCACTCCGAGCCCCTAATCCTAACGTCTGAATGTTAATAGAGAAGTAGTAGCAGTCCCTTAGTAGGAAGACAACACGCAGCAGAGCTGTCGGTGATTTGGATGTAGAAGGAAATGATAGGATTTCAGAGAGGAAACTTTTCAGTTCCTTTAACGGGCATCAAGGGGTGAACTTGGTTTTTCCATGAAAATAAGAAAACAGAACATTGATTTAAAGTAAATTTATCTGAAATGTTCTGGGATTTTTGCTCAAATGAATAACAGATAAATTTATCACAAAAAATTATTCCAAATTTTCTTTTTTCTTTCAAAGAAAAAAGACACACAAAGGTTGTTGTGGTCAATCAGTCTGAAAATTACCAAACCTTTGAAAAGAAATGGTCGCTGAATCTTGATCAATATGTTGAAAGAGTTTATGGCAGAAATGCAGAATGAATTAAGAAGAGATTTATTGTGGCTTCTAATGCTTTTACATTAAACCACAGATGTTCTTTTTGTATCTGGGTATGTGACTGTCATCATCATCGTGTTGATAGCTGATCCTTCATTTAAAGAGTACATTTTTGTTTTTTTTTCTTACCCTTAGTTGTACAATGCGGGTTGGCAAAGGGATCCATCCTGAAGGTATGCCTGGCTGGTGCCAGGGTTTCTCCCTGGACGGTGGTAGTGGTGTCAGAGCCCTTAAAGTGATCCAGCATGGGAACCGGCCAGGCCTCATTTACAACATCGGTAGGTGTTGGTAGGAGCACCTGAGAAATACTGTAGCACTTGGTAAGACGTGGTGTCAGTGACACCAGAAACGGAATGGTTACAGCAGGCAAACGTATGTTGTAAGGATTTTGAGGGTCCAGAGAAAATTATTAAACAAAAAATACTATTAGAAGTATTTTTACATCTTTGTTTAGAATTTCATTAGCTTAAAAATTATTTTTCAGTTATTTTTAGTTTTACATTTCATCATTGAGTATTAATGACTGCATTTAAAAACTAGATTTTCTTTGTCTTTATTCCCCCTAGATGTTACTTCTGAGTACATTTGAAATCCCACCACGTTAACTGTGTTTGATAAGTTTGAGTGTCTGTATCCTGTAACCGTTCGGCTGTGTGCTGCTCCTGTAGTTTTTGCTGTGTAATGCCTCTGTAGGCTGACGTGGAGGAGTGCAATGTCTGTCTGCCTTGCGCTCCTGGGGTACCTAAAGTAAATTTATTTGGAAATTTCTGGTATTTAATTGCATGACAGGATAGATTTTCAGAGTTTGGAAGTTACTCCACAGTGATTTTGGAGGAATTTTTCATATGTTTAAAAGTGGAGTAATTACTTCGGTGGATTTACTTGTGATTGGAAAATAGGGGTTTTTATCTGCAGTGCTTACGATCTCCAAATTGTACCTGAGAAATAAAGGGTAACAGATGGCATAAAATTACGTTTACTGTTTAAAATAGTGTTTTAAAATATAGCAGTGGTAAGGCAGAAACAGCACATCTCAGGAACCCAAGAAAAAGAACTTACGTGAAATGTGTTGTGGCAGGTCTTGTCTTTTATCTTGTAAATAATAGCTTTATTTTTAACTTGTTTTTATTACTAGGTATTGATGTTAAAAAAGGTAGAGGCCGTTATATTGATACATGCATGGTAACATTTGCACCCCGTTACCTGTTAGATAATAAATCAACCTACAAGCTTGCCTTTGTTCAGCGGGAGTTCGCCAGAGGTCGGGTAAGCTGCTTCCTTGCTGTTCCTTGTTACCATACCTGTAGTTGGTCACAGCATCTTCTAACCAAAACAAACACAAACATTATACTTGGAAGTGTCATTGGCTGGTGATGAGGCTCTTTCTCGTTATTCTAACACCAGCATCCACCTAACGGAGTAATTACTGTGTTCGTATTGGAGTGGCATATAGATTAATATTGTATTTTTTAATACTTATAGGATATGTTTCTACCGATTTCTGTTGCTAGGGAACATCCAATCCTGATGGCTACATCTCCACACTTCCTGGCTCCAGCGTCGTGTTCCACTGGCCACGTAATGATTATGATCAGCTGTTATGTGTGAGACTAATGGATGTCCCGAACTGCATTTGGTCTGGGGGCTTTGAAGTCAACAAAAATAACTCGTTCCATATTAATATGAGGTAGCTATTATATATAGATCTTCTGTAGTGTGCTTCCATTTTTTGATGGAAGCAGCTGTTTAGCATTTAGGATTGGGGGTAACAGATCAGAAGCCTACCTCTGCTGCATTTCTTTGTTTTTGTTCAGGGACACCCTGGGAAAATGTTACTTCTTAAGAGTAGAAATTACTCTGCAGGGAGCTACATACCACATTGCGTTCAGTGACACAGATCAGTTACCACCACCTTTCCGCATAGACAATTTCTCCAAGGTAAAAGAGCAAAAAATCACTTTTTTTGTTTTATTTTTTAGTAAAAAAAAAGTATAGTAGGAATTATTTTGTATTTGTTAGAAGAGGGAAATGACTGGCTTGTGTAATGAAATAAAATGGAAGTGTGTGTAGCAAGAGGCATTTGTGTATAATAATTGTAGTTTTCTGAAGTTTTAGTATAAATTCGAAGTACTCAACTACTTCATATTGTTCAATAGTGCTAACATTGTCACTTTCATGAGTGTATTAAAAATCTGACAGAGCGTTATTACTGATGAGAAAATTGTGCTGGGGGATAGTTTTAATCTATTCTGTGTTATTTTCAGAACTTGAATAACCTGTAAAAAGAATTCAGGCTACTGCTGCCACTTCCTTTCTCTCTGTCTTTGGGCTTCCATGTCAGTGATTATAAAAACCAGACAATTTACTTTGCGTGTCTGACAGTAACTTACTGACTGCCTCGTGATCGGAGCAAGAGACAGAGCTCTTAATAGCTATTGGTTCTTGTTCTGGATTTTGGTACTAAACTGTTAAATAGAACTGGGCAAGCCTCCTAATTTTGATGAGGAGGATTTGGGATGCTACCATGGGACTAAGGACATTTTGAACCACAGGTGACAGATAAAGATAACATTTCTTATCCCTTTGAGACTATCTTTAATCGAGTCTCAAATGGAAGAAAATGCCTCTGAAATCATTGGGATGGGGAAAAAAAAGTGACCTGAACATGTTTCAGTGGTCAGCTCCTGAAAAATGAACAAATGATAGCAAAAAATCTCTCTGGTTAACAATTTCTGTGTGAAACTAAATCCTCTCTCATAACTGTTACAGGTCCCAGTCGTTTTTAATCAGCATGGTGTTGTCGAGCCCAGACTATACACTGAAGTGAAGCCCATGACCTCTCTGGATTATGCATGGGATGAACCTGTTCTACCACCTTTTATAATGGTGACAGTTAAAGGGGCAGGCTCCTCGGAAATCATCTGTAGCATGAATGACTTGCAAGATAGCAAGCAGCTTTACTATGAAAACTTCATTTATATTGCTGCTGCCTATACTTTCTCAGGGTAATTCTTTGTATGTTAGATGAAAATATTTTGAATGTTCATGGTGTTCATTAGGCTTTACGTTAATATTCTCTTAATGGTTACTGTTTGAAAGTTTTTTCAAATGCAGCTAGACTTTTGCCAACCTTGTAGCTAGCAGGAGAAATGCCAAAATTCAGCAGTTGAGCCTGGCCATCAGTAAGCTGTATATTTTACTGGTTTGGATGTGGTGACTTCGCTTTGTTGGTGCAGGTTGCCATTGTTTACTTTGTCACATAGTGAGAAAGACTTAGCATGTGGCATCTGCTGTGACTCCACTGGCTGATCTTAGAAGAGCAGAGACATTTAGGGTCACGTCTGGGGGCTTAGTTTCGTTTGGTGTATTAAGAACACGTGACACAGGACATACCTGTTTATCACATGCCTGTGAATTTTAAACTTGCGCTGGTTTATATGCTGTTGAAAACAACTGCAGGAGATTGATACATGCTTTGTTGCTTTCCTCAATGAAAGGGATAAAATTTTCTTTGGAATTCATCTGATCTGCCTGCGAAGTTCCTAGTCACAGTGAGAAATCAAAGCCCCTTTTAAAGAATGTGCTGAGATGGACAGTTTACACTGATAATTCTGAAAATAACAGGAGGGAAAAAACCTCAATATAAATTTTTGTCTGATTGGCTATATTGGAAGCATAAGCTTCCTCGATTGGATTTTTAGTACAGATCTAATTCGATCTATAGAGGAAGCAGCTACTCTGAACAAACATGGTGATGTTTTCTTGATGTTCCAGTTTACAGGAGCCAAGTGTAAGACCAGTTGCTTCGAATAAAGATGCTGCATATGCAGAGCTTGTCCTTGATGTTTCTCCAAAGACTCAACGAGTTGTTCTGAAAAAGAAGGTACCAAGATACATTCAGTTTTATTAAAATCCTGTTGCTATGTGCTGAAGTAGAATCATATGCTGGGAGAAGGGAATAATAAAACCATTTTCATGTTAACTTTTAAAGGGTGCAGACAGACTCCATTGAAAGCAACAGGTTATTGCAGTTCACGTTACTTGAATTATGGTGGTGCTTCTATGTAAGACTTCTGTGGGGGTAAGGATGACAGAAAAGAGAATTGGTATAAAAGTGGTACGAAACATTGTAAATGCCTCTGAAGACAACCAAGTGTGGTAATTGTATGTTGAAGGTTCTAATGAAGTACAGGGTAGGGCATGGTTGCATCGTAAGCCAAGTCTTCTATTTCTGGAGCTCTTAAGAAATAGAAACTGTATTTACATATTACTGAGATTAAAAATATCTTGTAAATACAGCTCTACCTCTAATAATGCTAACATAAGATGCATATTCATTGACTATCAGAGCTGAATTGGAAATTATTGTACAAACTAGTTCCTAATTCTGATTCAGGCTCTGAAGATAAATATATACAAGTCATTCCAAGAATTATAATTCAAAGCATCTGATAGCAAAACAGAACAGAAATATTTGCTCTGTACTGCTGTGTTCACTTAAATGTTGAATTTTTATGCAACAGGAGCCAGGAAAACGATCCCAGCTTTGGAGAATGATGGGCACAGGAATGCTTTGCCATGAAGGCTCTTCCGTTCCTCATAACCCCCATAAACCTTCTCCTCGGTCTGTGGACTCGTGTATGATTTTGGATATTGCAGGTCTGGCAGCTGTCACAGATAACAGGTATTGCAAATACAATTTCTCAGAAAGCTGTTGTAGATTCTAACCATGTCTTTGCAAGGTTATTCAACGTGATATTTTCTGAATAAGGAAAGAAAGGATTCCGAAGGCATGTGGAGGAGTTAGATTTTATCTGTCTTTGTGAACGGACCTCGTGATCACTTTTGTGACTTGGAAATATTTTTAAAAGCATGGCTGATGTATTTTCAGCAGGAGATTGTTAAAAGAGCTCTTCAGAAGTGAGATTAGGAAAATCATCCTGAACAAAATTAGAGTGTTTGCCGTTATCTCAACAGTATAACTGAGCCATTGTAATCCTCTGAGTGTTGGCTGGCGTGCTTTCGTTGCAGGTACGAGCCCCTGATGTTGAGAAAGCCTGATCGGCGGCGCAGTACTACCCAGACGTGGAGTTTTCGTGATGGGAAGCTGACCTGTGGTATTCATGGACTTGTTGTCCAGGTCAGTACGGATTATATGTTGAATTTATTCTGACTGTTGCTGATACAGATGACAGTCATTTGGGGTTAGTATTGACCTAAAAGCTTTGAGGCCAAAGTTTGGAATACAGAGGAAACCAGACTTGCGCAAACAGCTTGTGTGGGTTAAATTCATGTTTGAATGTTCTTATCAATTTCAAATAATTAAACATCCTGCACTGTTAATTTGAAAGTAAATAATTAAAAAATTAGTAGTAGATCATTGTTGAACACGAACAGTGTAGTGATAAATAGTGCCTTGATATTCTCACACACACCAAATATGAAAACACTGCAGACTGTGTCAGGATCACTGATGGAGGGCAAGATTTGTGTGTAACCGAGCACTTCTCAGAATCGTGGTTCTAACACTTCAGTAATAAGAATTCTAAAAGCAGTTTGAACTGTTTGCTGTTTCTTTGCATTGCAGGAAACTGAGTTACAGACAGCTAACGCTTGTACACTGTTTGGTAATTCTGCCTGCTGATGGTAGAATTTGTAAGCACAAAAGCCTGGATTGCTTTTACAAATTCTAGAACTAAACATCAAAAGAACTTTGATTCTTCCACCCCCGACGTGTTCCAACTATATCCGTTGCTTACAACAAATCTGAATAAGTTACCCGCGTATTGTTGAAATAGCAAAGTATGTTTGTAATAAACAGTGATATTATTTCTAATGTTTATTTTGAAAAATAAATCATGCCAGCAATGGCAATGGAAATCAACCTCATTTCAGCGGAAAAAGTACCTTCACAGGGAATATGTTAGCTGTATGATGAAAGCGAGTCTTTTATGCGCGCAATGAATTTGGAATTGGATCTGTACGGTACAGAATGATAATATCACTTTGAAAATCCTGCAGATGGGACACCATCATGTTCTGTTCCACACACACACATCCCCCCTTCCCCTTCCTTCTCTTGTTTCTAAATCCCTTGTAAGTTGTTAGGGGTTTTTCCAAAACGTGTGCTTTGGATATTTCTTCATTTTAGAACAGGATGGCAATGCAGAAAACCAGCATCTCGGTCATTTTGTTCACTCTGTAACAGTGGGACGGTATGTGTCCTCTGAGAAACTGGAGATATCCTGCCAAAACCAATTTTGACGTTTCATATGCTTGCTGATGTAAGCAAGGGAGCAAGGAGGAAGTAGTATGGAAAATACTCTTCAAAGGCTTCACAATAACCTTTTAAGACTGTATTTGTAGTTCTGATTAATTCTAAAGGAATATAGTAGCCATGAAAGAATGTTCCTGCCTGCAGAATAGATACAGTAAGGATAGCAGTGTTCTTTTGTCACCTTTGATGCTGTGTTTCAATTGTAATACCAAAATACAGATCTAGAGAAAGTTGTTTGATTTGATCCCGTGATGTTGCATTGATCATTCAGTGATCATATTACTGTAGCTCAGTAAGTTGCTGCTTGTCAGTTTGAAGCAACCAAAAAGCCCTGCATTGCAGTTTTGAGATGTTGACTGAGTAAGGGTTTACATTCTCATCTGCAGACCCAGAGTTCATCTTTTAAAAAGCTTTCTGTAATTTTGAAAATATTTTCAGGAACGACTTCCCATCTTTGATCATGATAGCTTCAGTTTCTGAACGTGCAGTGGGAATACTTAATTATTCATCTTGGCTGTTTCTTCTAGCTGCCAGACTGATTAAACATGAGTTACCAGAAGCTTTAGTAATATCAAGTAAAACGCTGCTGGACTGCTTTTCTTTTAGTTCTGAAGAGTAAGAAATCTGTTAATTTGCCTCACACCCAGTGTGGGATGGAGTCTCAGAAGACTACTTCTTCAGCTGTGGAAGGAGAGGAAAGTAAAATACACTTTTAAATTAATGTATGTAAATAATTATCTGAAGCCTTTACCTACCACTTAATTTTTTTTTTTCCTTACTCTTATTTCTTTTTCTAGGCAAAGGGAGGAATACGAGGTCTTCATGATGGAGCAGAAGTTGTTCTTGGTCCTGATACTTCGCTTGAACTTTTGGGGCCAGTTCCACCTGAACAGCAGTTCATAAACCAGAAGATGAGGCCTGGGTCAGGAGTACTAGCTGTGAGAGTCATCCCGGATGGGCCGACTAGGGTTCTACAGGTGAAGGTCCTTCATCGACTAGAATCTAGTTTCATTATTTGCTTGTACTTGAAATACCTGCTTCTGTCTTGCATCTGTAAATTCTGACACAGAGTTACCTTTATAATGATTTGAAGGGGGAGGGGAATAGCACAAAAGAGAAATAATTCAAACATAAGTTTTCATTGTGCTTATTTTTAAAAAAGAATAATTTTGGAAGGTAGGACAATATAGATGTTATTTATAAATAGGAAAGTGATGGTTGTAGTAATTTATTTGTTTATCAGATAACAGATTTTAACCAACGTAGAAATGATCGTTTATCCAGTGAAGGAGGTGAACTTCCAGTTACGGAACAAGATCTGCGGAAGTTAAAAAATCCACACACAAAGCAGGAGTTAGAAGTAAGATATTACAACTGGTATCGGTCTCTTTTATTTATTATTTTCCTTTCTAGATTTTAGAGGGAGTCTGGGGGGGATTGGTCATGAAGTTTTCCCCATGATGAGCTCTTGTTATGAACTCGTAGATTTTCCTGCTAAACCTCCTCATTCTTAGAAGTTTAGTTTATATGTCTTAACACCTCTTTATTCGAAGACTAAGCATCACTGAGGTGTGCAGCCTCTCTGGAGATGAGTCAGAAAAAACCCTTCTTTGCAGAAGTGTGTATTCAGTATCATAGGGGTTTTTTTCAGTGTTGGTTTCTTAGTGGGGTTTCTTTCTTCTCCTCTTCAAATATTGTTTTCTCAGGTGCTTGTGAAACTGGAAGGTGGAATAGGGTTGTCTTTGGTCAACAAAGTTCCTGAAGAGCTAGTATTTGCAAGCCTCACAAGAATTAATGTCCACTACACACAACTGTCGACAAGTCAGGTGCTGGAGCTCAGTGTGCAAGACATACAGGTATTTGCCATTTTGAAACAAATGTGTGTGTTCATGGGTCTGCTGTGGGTTTTGTTGTCATAATAGTTTTGAAAAATGTTTAGAGCTGTCAAATACCATAGAAGTTTCGATTAGCGTCGACGTTTCCTTTTTTCATTGTTCTCTACTTAGTAACAGCAGAGACAATGATATATTGTATTTCATGCCGTTGATTTCTGTTAGGCAAGTTAGAATCTATTTTATTTTGTAAATGGGTCAGATTGAGATTTTTCTCCCTTCCTGGTTCTTTGTTCTTTTTCATTACATGATGAAAAAGCAGCCACTGAAAACGAGTCCTGATGCCGGTAGTACCACAGTATGAATCATAGAATTATAGACAAATAAGAGAAATATAAACCTCTTGTATTTTTTTCTAACTAGATTTTGTTTTTGACTTTGCAGAGTTTTGCCTTAACCTTTGTTTTCAGTACAGTCTTTGAAATTCTGAATTCACAAATTAAACTGAAGACTGTAAAAACTGTTCTTATTCTACTAAAAAAACCTCCTATAAATTATTAGAATTCTGTTCCCAATATGTAAGACTTCCTTGGAAGGGGAATTGTGGGTACTGGTGTAGATTACATGAGATAAATGGATACTTATATGCATCAGTCAAACTTAAACACAGGAGTAGCTTAACTCTGCAGTTGTATTAATTTTTTTGAAAAAAGAAAAGAAATCACGGAGAACATAGCAATTTTGTTACAGGTTTTGTTTGTTGGTAGGGATAACCATTTTTTTTAACGGAGGACATTTCTGCATGGTTTTTTGGTATGGTCTCAGTGGTGATCAGTAACCAAGTATGTTCAGTATCTCCCTGGCACAAGGACCAAGTATTTCTGAAAGATTTTAAGTCCTCAGTTAAAGAGGATCAGTTTTGCTGTTTATTGTCACCTATTCAGATGATGTTGTCTGTCTTGCCCACTCTGTAGGTGGACAACCAGCTTATTGGCACCACACAGCCTTTTATGCTCTTTCTGACACCGAGAATGAGTGAAAATGAACCCGTGGAGACTGGTCCTGCTGTGCAAGTAAATGCAATGAAATTTCCCAGTAAAAATGCACTGACTGATATATACAAGGTAAATTCAATCTTTTGATTGTGCCATGCAGGTATTACTCTGTGAAAATGACTTTTCCTGTCCCTAACATAATCTGAATTAAATAATTTGTGAAATACACTTTGTTGAATTAATACTGAGGCTTCAAGGATGCTGTATCCCCTTTCTCATGTTCATAGTGTTTAAAGCTACAGTACAGGGATGAATCTCCTTCTCTGGAGGTATTCAAAACCTGCCTGAACAAGGTCCTGTGCAGCCTGCTCTAGGTGACCCTGCTTTGGCAGGGGGGTTGGACTGGATGACCCACAGCGGTCGCTTCCAACCTCTAACATTCTGTGATTTTGTGAACAGGATAATAAATACGTTTAAAAATATAACAAGTTAGGCCAGACCCCTGCTTGTTCATGTCTGTGACCTTACTTTTCAAGCCAATTACTGTCCCATCAGAATTGATAGGTACCACTGTATCATAGTGAACCAGAATATCTGTGCTGTGCTTTTCATGAGCTGTGTACAAGGTTATCACTTCTCTCTGATAAGCCGTTATCTTGCGCCATGAACCCTGTTCTGTGTGCTGCAGCTGTTTGGAGACGTTGTTTGGAAATTTGTCCGCGAACTGTGGTATGCATCATGAGGGCAAAGCAGAGTTGATTGTCAAGACCTGTTTTCTTACTTGGAATCTTCATCCATGTATTCTGACGCTGTTTTGAAAAACAGCTGATTTTGGTGTTTTGAGAACAGCTGAGCATCAGATTCTGAAGTGTTAGTATAGGTAATGAAGCACAATACCTTCCAAAAAGTTAAAACAGTCGTCGCTAGTTGTAGGTAACTTTAAGTGAAGAAAACCACCAAAGACATTTTGAAGGTGGAAGTCTTACTACAAATTCATTCCAGTGAAGTAGATCACATTATCTTATGTAATGGCTTAAATGAATTATATTTCTAATGTTAATACTGCAAACTGAGACTTGTGTATCTTTGTAGCATCTGATGATCACTGCTCGCAAGTTCACAGTTCAAATTGAGGAGAAACTGCTTCTGAAGCTGTTGAGTTTCTTTGGCTATGATCAGTCTGAACCAGGTATAGTATAAAGTTACAAAGACCAGTTTTACAGTGTGCAGAGATATTATGGTCTTTGCATATAAAATAAGTTCAGAACACCTAGCAAACTCTTAGCTGCTTGGAAACTTCTGGTGCTGAACAGAAAGCTGGAAGGCTAACGTCTCCATGGCCCCCGCAGAGCTGCGCATGGATATCGTGCTGGTTACAGTGTTGGGGTAATGACCCGTGTAACATGCTGTTGTCCGGTACACGGTGGCTGAGCTGAGCCTCTATGGGAGGGAGTTCAGTATTCATCTGAAGTTCCTGTATCTGGATTCATCTAAACTGGGATAAAAAAAATTGTGTTATTAATTTAGCAAACCGCTTTGTTTAGTAATGTTTGTTTATTTAAACCCAAGGCTAGAAATGGGATCTCTGTTCATTTGTTCCTTGGGCAGTTTCTCTTACTTAACTGAAGGAAAATTTTGGCTGTCTGACCTTTTAGTTGTGGCATCCATACCCCAGGCTTTAATTGTAATACAAGTTTTCTTCCCTTCAGTGAGGCACGGCAGAGCTCTTGAATCCTCTAATCTCAAAGATGATGTTCTAATCCTTCTCTTCTAGGGTTTATCTGTACTTTGGAAGCTTTCTGAAATGTCGATTTTGGAGTGGCAATTTAAAAAGGCACTTTTATTATGCAGTAGGATGTGGGGGGTTATATAAGAAATTAACTATTGCAAAAAAACCTATTTTTGGCATGATTTCAAATGGGGGCAAGCCTACAAATGATGGTGAAGAGGTGTTTGTCTTGGTAATCCACAGTATCTTCTGAATTGTCTCTGAAAAAATACGAGTATTACATTTCCCAGTTTCACAGAGGGCTTCACAGGGGACTTGAATTTGTAGTGATAAGGAAGACACAAAGATCTGGAGTTTGGTCTTATGCTGTTTACTAATCTGTCCTTTGTTTTGGTTTACTCTGATGCTTCTGCTGTTTTTCTTGTTTCCTTACTGTACACTCTTTGTAGTTTATCCACTGATGCTGATGATGTCATCCAAGATTCGTACAAAAATTATTTTGTCATTTACATTCAACATGTTGAATTGTTCAACCTGAGTTCATACAGCTTTGTTATCTTTCGTCTTTCCCCCGCCTTCACGCACCACCAAGGTGCTCTTACAGATAACATAGGAACCTGTTAGTGTCAACCAAATTTGGCTCACTCTGTCCGTAAATTGATTTATTGAATGTCTTCCACATAGGCATTTTGTCGATTGTGTGGTGATAACTGTAAAGACTGACAACTTGACTTGCTTTGTACATTGTATTGATAGTTGAGCATGTAAGGAAGCACAGAGAGGTAGAGAGAGGAAAACATACTGTAAGATTGTGACTACGCAGTATCATACTACATTGTGTAGTTATGTTTGTATGTCCTTGTTTCTGTATGCTGACAAAGGTAAGTTAGAAGTGACATTAAAAGCTCAAATAAAAAAAAGTCATCCAAGTGCATAGTTTAAGTTATCTAGCTACAAATACATTCCGGTTTTAGAGATACAAGCAGATTGAAAAAAATTCTTGAGCCTCAGAGGTCAACTTCATGTCACAAGGCATGAGTAATTTTGCTGGCTACACTAGCAGTTGCACATACTTTTTATTTGTACAGAGAAGCTATTAACTCTTTACTGAGTATGCATTCATAACCCTATATTTATTTATATATAATCTGTTCTCATCCGTATGTTTTGTCTGGATGCAGAAGTTGAAAACTATGATGAAAACCTCCATGACAAGGTTATTGAACAAGGTGGAGCACAAAAGCGATACTACTTTGAAAATCTGAAAATTAGTGTGCCTCAAATAAAGTTGAGTGTCTTCACTTCCAACAAGCTGCCTTTGGATCTCAAGGTACGCCAGCACATTCACAGAGTATGCTTTCAAGTGAAGAGATCCTGTTGTAGGAGGAAAAGGGAAAAGAAGCTCTAACTTACTACAGTTAATTTCCATTTACTCTTCCATTATTTAAGTTACACAAAATAGCAGTTCCAATAGCTTCTGTTATTTTATTTGCATAATTTGCAGTCTTGTCTGTAATATCCTTTCATTTTTGTAATTTTAGTTGACACACAGCCAACTTCACCCAATAACGCACTCTCTTACAAAGAATCTTAGTTACATTAATGGTAACGTAAAGAGCTTAAAAGGGAGTGACTTACCTACCATGTGGGAGGGCTGAGGCGAGGGTGAAGAAAAGTAAGTTGTTGCTCAATTTAGGGAGCAGAAATACAGGACAACTCTGACAACTCTTGAGTGTTTTCATCCAAAAAATGTTGTCTCACTGGAATTGGAGGGTTTGCATGAGCACTGTGCAATTTGGTTCAATATTAAAGTGAACTGAGTTTGAGTGTGGACTTAAGTGGAAAATCTCGTCCTTTTCATGTGGTAATAAATGTTCTGGTAGAGTTGTTCAGATGAACAAGGGATTCCAAATTACAGCAAGAAAATAATCTCATCCGGGGTTCCCAGCTTGTGTGTTGGGAGCTTTTAAAGATGTTTAGTCTTGAATGAATGTATATCATGGAGTCCTACCACGATGATCCAGAATATCATCAGTCCTGCATTCTTGTATTGCTTTACCAGATCCTGGTGCAAAGGAGGACAATTCCACAGCTAGCTGTAACGTTTCTTAGCGTTCAGCATCATCAGCAATGTCTTGAATGTGTTTGCGCTTTAGCCTCAACGTGAAAATACCTATCATCCGATTATCTGAAATTTAGAGAGAGAAAGAGTGTTAGCGGTGAGAGCCTTTAAGAAACCAGTAACGTGCGCTGTTCTGTTTGGATTTCCTCCTGCCTTTGGTATATGATTGCCTATGGATATGCCTTGGCAGCCGCCAGCATTGTTCCCAAGGGAAAACTCAGCGTATGCATTCCTCCCCCATGAGAACAGTCACGGACTGTATTTTGTATATTAACTTTCACAGAAAGTGTTCCATTCAGGTTTGTAGCATAGGAGAGTTCAGGGTAGGAGGGAGAGTATAATCACAGTAGAGCCTTTGTAGAAGTTTTTCTAACTACCTCTAATGTTTCTGGCTTGGACGTTGCTGTCTGGTAATTTGGTGTAGACAGATTATTTTTATTAGGTACCAGTATTAACAAAGTTGCCTTATGTAATATCTGATAGTTAAACAGGAAATTACTTCCTACCCAAGTGAATAATGAGGACTACTCTAGTTAGTCATCCATTTACTGAAAAAATAAATAGGTAATTTCTTGCTTGCAAACTTAAATCAGACATGTAATTTATTGTAATTGCCTGCAGATGGCAGAAAAACTCATCTTTACTACTACCAAGCGTGCTTTAGTGATTAACGTAGAAGGATATAACACGCATATCGGGCTTCTTGCCGCCTTCAGGTTTTCTGATGTTAGTGACTGACAGATGCCATTATCAAGACCTGAAATAGAAGGAATCTCTTTCTTTCTTAAAAGATCAGATTTCCTGTTATTTTTTCATAAATTATTTTATTCTTGTGTGTGTATATATAGATGTATAGCTTGTCCACCTTAAATATGGTTTTTCATGTATAGACTGTACAGGTTACAGATGGCCCATGGGCTCATTACTGTCTTAGTTTTTCTTCCTTGAAAATAAATGAAAAACTGGTTTACAGAATTGTGGTATACCACATAATGTTAAGAAATGAGCCTCCGGTTTGCAGGAAATTATATATGTTACTCCTGTTCATCCGGACACTTAATCCATTCGTAGAACTTTAGCAGTGTGGAAAATAGCCAGTTTTGTCTTCACCACATATCAAGGAAATTCATTTAGGGTTCAGTTTAATTGAACATTAGAGCAGTTACAGCAAACTGCTGAGCATGGAATCTTAAACACATTTTGTTTTGAAATAATCCTATCAAGTGTAGGAAACTGATTGCATCAGGAACAGTGTTAATGACTAGTTATTGAAGAAGTGCAGTTTTAATAATTGATCATTGCTTACAAGTAAAAATTTTTATGGAGTGATTGCTCTCTATGTCAAAGCATCTACACGGCAGTGGAAAACTGCTCTAGCAATGTCAGATGATTTTGGTTTGCTACCCATTTAAAATTAATTCATTTGGGTGGTGTGAATGAGAAGTAGAGAGAAAAATTAATGCAGCGATGTCTTTTATTTAATTAGGCGTTGAAAAGCACCCTGGGATTTCCTCTAGTCCGATTTGAAGATGCTGTGATTAATCTGGATCCTTTCACTAGGGTCCATCCATATGAAACTCAGGAGTTTATCATTAATGACATTCTGAAACACTTTCAACAGGTAAGTGTCATACGGGTTGTATTGTGGCAAAGGCTGAACTTCCCTGGATTGAGGAGTTCTCTCAGGAGCGTGGGGGAGCTTTCTTGACCATTTACTGAAGTGGTTGTGCTGTATGGCTTCTTTGGTATACGGAGAAATAGCATCACGTGCTTCTAAGAATACACGGCATTTTAAGATGAAACTGTTGTTGATCTTGCTGGTATTTGTATGTTCATGTTTTTCAGTAAAACTGTTTATTTCTTCATTAATGCTATGTGGTTTTATATGTGCTTTTATTGCAGGTGGACTTTTTTTCTTCTGTTAATCAACCTTGCTGGTGTTAATGTGATCCGTAAGTGATGGCTCATTCTTCCTGTTGATTTTACAGGAGCTGCTTAGCCAGGCAGCAAGGATTCTTGGTTCTGTGGATTTCCTTGGCAGCCCTATGGGTCTGTTGAATGATGTTTCAGAAGGTGTTACTGGACTTATAAAGTACGGCAATGTTGGTGGTCTCATAAGAAATGTCACACATGGAGTATCAAACTCTGCTGCAAAGGTAATAATTACGATATTAAAGTTTGCTAAAACAATAAGCAAAAACTAGTCAGGAAACAAGTCAAATACAATTACTGATCGTCTTTCAGTTGCTTTATGTCCTGTTTGTTGTGTAAAAATTGTGTTTGAAGTTTAGATTTTTCTTTTTTAAATGTTTTATATATACACTTCAGGGATGCCAGAAGCCCTGCAGGAGTCAATGAAACCACCCAAGGCCTTGTTATTGATCTACACCTATTTTGCAGATAGAACACAGTAGTTGGCCAGAGTGAGAACTAAAATGTTGTTCAAGTGTGGCGTCATCTCCTATGTGCAAATGAACAAAGTTATGTTCTATTATGTATATAATATATATAGAAAGAGAATTACAGAAATGTGGAGTATTTAAGGGGTTATGTAGTACAACAGGAGTTAACTTCAATTTTTGTAAAGTGATTAAGCTGATATGAATATCAAGTATTATGATAACGCTTGAGGGTTTTGTTTTTTTTTCCTATGCCACATAGCAACGAACTAAGCAATTCCTAGATCGCTACGCATTTATCTTTAGTGTAGTTCCAGAGTCTCCGCATGGTGAACATTTCTTTTGTCTTTCCTGATAACAACTAAGCGAATTATGTCGGTGTTACCAGTGAAAATAACTACCTTTAGTGCCTGAGAAAGGTGTGATCTGAGACAGCAGCCGACAATAGGAAGTGGTTTTGATCATGGTCGATGCTGTACTTGATACTGAACAAACATGTTTTTGAAATACTGTTCATTACATATGTGGGGTATCAACATGTACTGTAAATGAACTTTGTGGTCATGGGTAGAACTGGACTAATGCTTTCTTCACATAAGGACGTGTTGTTAAAATTTGGTTTTGTGAAAATTCTTTAATTCCTATTGTTTTCATTTTCCAAACTGGTAAGTTCATACATGTATATTATCATGGTTCATCCTTTCACAACCTGTTCCGCTTATTTGTNTACAAGGAAGTCTTACTTTTTTCCCCACATTAGTGGGAAAAGGTAATTCAGAAGATGAGAAAGGTGAAAAGTAGAGTTTGCATAATTACAGATAGCTTGAGACTAACATCATCAAACCTGGTTAAACTGCCATAGAGATCCCCAGTCCATCGCCAAGGGCACAGCTGTGAGCATATGTAACACAGATAGTTGAACCATGAGGAAAGATGACATATGTCTTCTGTAGCATAATTATCTTGTTCCCAGCAGTGCCCATTTTGGATAATTTCAAGAAATTCAGAATATCGTGTTGTTGATATGCCTGCCTTAATCCCATACTAGGTTGATTCTGTGGTGATCAGCACTGCAAATACAAGCTTCTCCAAGCAGTTTGGTAGAAGCGGTACGGAGCTTCTGGAAGGCGGTATCCATCTGTGCAAACGAGTATTTTTGTCCATACTTTCTGCTCGTGGTTCTAGTCTCTTGTGACCCATCCGCTCCACCCAATAGAGTATGTTTCTTTAGAGTTTCCTCTCTGTAAAGTGTTTCCTCATTGCAGTCACATCTGCAGCAACAGTCTCATAAATCTTTCTTTAAAAGGCACGAGCCTTCCTACGTTTCCCACAAGGGCAAGGTCATTCTTTGAACTTTGGAGTCATTTGTAACCGAGGGTTTTCTGAAGGAAGATTTTCAAAGGCAGAAGGGCAGCTGGATGCTGAACTCCTTTCAAAATTCAACAGGAGCTGAGTGCCTGCTTCCCATCTATACCTTTGAAAATCACCCCATGTACTATTTATCTGCCTTCCCAGGTATTTTTTTTTCTTTCTCCTTGATATATCTGAAATGCGTGATGCAAGTCTCACACAACTGCCTTTTAAAAACTTTTTATATGGATTATGTATTTGTACTTAATAGTACATTATGGGATTCCATCATTAATCCTCCTTCCAAAGGATGGATCTTCATTCTGCTACATAGAAGATTATGGTAAAAAAGGCTCAGATAATCAGGATTAATTCTTCCCTATATGTTGCACTGCTTTTACGTGTCTAAATCTGCTGGAAGACTAAGCCAGGAAGTCCCTGTGATAAAAAAATTGACATTTCAAGTACAATTTGTGATGTGTTACGTGCGTGGTACAGTGTAGAACTTTGTCTTTTACTCCTTTCTACTCTACCATGTATATGCCTTACGGTTGTGTCTAGGATGTGTGAAGTTCTAGTAACGAAAAAAATAGGGGGGGGGGAAATAATTCAGATTACTCAGGAAAAACATGGCAGAAACAATAGATCATTTTCATTTTGCTGTACTCTCTGTAGGGAAAGTATTTTAAAGTAAAGTATATTTTCCGCTGCGTAGATTCTCACCTGATTCAGCTGTGCCACAGAGGTCCTCATCTTTGCAGCTTCTTCTGTGGAGCTGGTAACTGATGCAGCCCAGACGAGATGAGCCTGTCTTCTGCACAGAGACTGGTGGCTGGGGAAGATACCCATTGTGGCTGGTTTGGGTACCTGACTTTTGAAGTGTCTTAAATAAAAACCTATCCTAGATTTTAAGAGAAGGTAGCTTTTAGGGTGTGAGTAGATAGATAAACTTTAATACTCTAATCATCGTTTTAGAAGTAACACTGCTTGACTGAATTGAGAAGTAAGCTGTTTGAGTTGTACCTGGTTTTGTCATTTTATTGCTTTTCTATTTTATAGTTCTGTTGGTTATCCCTGTAATGGCTTTTCCATGCGTTTCAGAACATGCAGTGGTAATGCCTTCTTTCAAGTGGAGAGCTGCAGTGTATTTAAGTTGGCACAAAACCTTAGGTTAAATAAAGTTCACTACAGACAGTTTTGCAGTTTTTATCCCTTGGGGACTTCAAGTTCTGTATTTTAAAAAGTTCTTTGATCCTAAATATAGACACCTGAGGGAATTTCATTCCCTCTGAATGGAGACTTCTATAGTTGCCATATGCATAGACATGTCTTGCATTCTTGGCATCCACACTTTTATTTCCCCCTTTAGGCGTGATAGTACTAGATCCTAAATTACTCTTGTTCCAGAGGTGTTTCAATTAGAAATGAATATTGAACACTGAATTAGCATCTGAACAAAAATGTTCTGTAGCTTGTGCTCTCCAACTGAAAATTCAACGTGGTTGTTTCTATTACTGGCAAATAGATGTTGTGCTGACACAGTGAAACTCCTGGTAGTAAAGGTTTGAAAAGATGAATCACCTTGTCAATACTGTATTTCATTGGTCTGATTCCTTCAGCCCTTACAAGGAATTCTGTTATGTTTTATGAATTATGAGCACATAGTAATGTAGTCGTTACGACTCTGCAGCTAGGCTTAGTTTCTGGAGAGAGATATGCCTAGGATGGAGATAAATGTTGTGTCTCTCCCTTCCTCCCTCCCCCCCCCCAAATTCATTAACTTCTTGAAAGAGCTTAGTTTTCGTATCGAACTTTGAAGTTGCCAGTGAGAAATCTAATTAGGCTTCTTAAGGGGTAGACAGTCAGCCCCAGTTGCATTCCCTTGTTAGGTTTCTGTGGCAGCTCGCGGAGTTGGAGAGGCAGGCTCCCTTGGGCTTGGGAGCAGGCACCTGGGGGGCCAAAACTTACATATTGAGGAGTTGCAACAAATAGTGTGGTGGGTGTTCATTTTGCTTTATGGCTGAGGAAGAGGCACAAATGAACTTCTACCCTGGGCTTTTGTTACATATATTTATTTAATTCTATTTATTTTATTTATTTAATTAAAATATATTTAATTTCATTTAATTAAATTTTTTTTTAATTCTGTTCACAGTGATGGCAGAGCTATTTAAGCGATTAACAGAGATATGAAAAGTAGTAGGGTGTGGGAACCAGATCAGAGAATTATAAGACTAGTAAGGATACGAGTATTGCTTCAGGTGAGTGTTTGACATGAAATCATTTGTAGAAAAGGAACTTCAAAGCAACACAGAGGGAAACAGGAGTTTAACCCTCATTGTAAGATAAATCAAAGCAGAATCTCAAGTGGTTGGCAGTGACATAAAAATAAAGATGACTGAATGGAAAGTGAAGAGGTAGTAATAAAGGGATTATTTAAAAACAAATCATGAACGAGTGTTTGACTTGCATGGATGTTAACTTTAACAAAACTGGCAATAAATAAGGTGAGAAGTGCATCTAGCGAGCACAGAAGGTAGGTACAATTTAAGCAGGTTCTGCCCAGGAAGAGACAGAAATGTTTCTGCAGCAGTCAAAGCTGATGGTTCCCTGTTGTTTAAAGTTTCTTGGTTTATGTGACCAACCACTCTGACTTGATACCGTTCAGAAGCAAGAACAACCGGCATTCTGGCGTCTTTGGAGAGGCTGTGGTCAGTAGTTCTAGGAATATTAGCTCAAAACACAATTCAAGTACCTGAAAAAATAACCCTTATCTTGGCAACAGGGAACTTGTGACAAAAGCCTTTGTATATGAATCCTGAGAAAGAAGCACAGTGTTGTTTTCCTCAGGACAGCATTCAACAAAATAGTCAACTGAGAATGTAGAAAGATCATGGTGGCATTTGGGTTCTGAGTTTCCTACCTTTTTATATTTTCACGATTATCTTTTGACTCCTTGCTCTTCTGTTTAACTGTGAACAGCAGCACGTGTACGATTACTGGCAGTCTCTTACTGGATGAGAATGAGGAAGGCTGGAATACATGTCATCTTTCTGGTCAACTTTAAAGATTTAAATTTGGGTTTTACTTTGGGAAAGCTGGCAGTCATCCTGTACAAGGGTAGTCTAGGTATTGAGGCTGTGGGATTTAGCAGCAATTGCCATAAAAAGTTTTTTCTATTCCCAGAAGTGATTCATCCAGTTCAGGTCAAATGTGGCTTTCCCTGAGTTTTCTTCTGTGTAACATTAAGGTTTTTCTCCTGGTTGTCTGGGAGCTACCGCAGTTTGTTCAGGTAACGCATCCAGGCGGCCCTGCAGGTCATCTCCAATTTAACTTGATTTGCACTCAAAGACTAGCAGTTCATGGGCAGGGTGAGTGCTGAGCAGTGAGAATCTGTATGAAAATGCACAGATCGTGAGGTGGAAAGTAACTGAAATTCCCAGGCAGAAATTTTCCGGGCTGGGAGGAGCATGACAGATGAGGCCATTTCCTAGCAGTTCTAAAAGACAGCGAGCTTTATGGCCAGTTAGTGACAATCAAAAGCCATGGGAAGTGTCACTTTTCCTGTGTAGAACATCTGGTATCTGTCATCGGTGTCTTAGAAAGAGGTTTTGGCATAAAGCATCATCTTTGAGAAGTCTGAAGTGTTACTTTGTTCTTCCTGGTTTTCATACCATGGGATAAAACCTGTGCGGCCAAGCATCTTGGCTGAAAGTTTTCTTCACAGTTCAGGTTAAATTCAGCCTTTTTTTTCCAAAGCTGCTTACAGAAAGCGTTTGTGGACCTGCTTTGACGACAGTGTATTTATGTGGAGAAATGGGTACGGGGTAAGATCAGACAAAACTGGTGATGGGTCCTGTGGGAAGAAGTGTTCTGATCTGGGCTTGATGTCTGAAATGTGCATGGTCAGAATCAAACCGGCACATTGGTAATAGCTTTGAGTGAGCCTTTTCCGGGAGAAATGATTCCGTAGACAGTGAGAATCCTGCAGCAGTGCAGCAACCAGGTGCTAGGCTGTTATGTAGACATCTACAAGTGACCATCCTGACAATTAAAAAAAAAAGGGGGGGGGGGTTAGAAAGATTGAAGTTTGACACCTGCTCTAGAGCTTTATTTTGAAGGGTTTTACCAGCTGACTTTCTTGCAAAATAAAATACAGTGTTCCTGTTTTGCTGACTCATTGGGGAATTAAGTGAAAAAAGAACTTAAAATGTGGTATGCAAAATGTTGCCAAAAGTACAAACTGTGAAATTAGAAATAAATATCAGAGATTGAATGAAATTTGATCTTAACCTACAGGTTTTGAATGATTAGCATGTCATGAAAGCAGGCACATACATCCTGTATATCACAGTCAGCATCTGAAGGAGAAAAAATGGGGTGTGGGGTTGAAATTAATTACTTCAGTCTTGGAAAAAAGCTAACTACAGCTCCCTACTGTATACATAAAGTTATATAATTGTGTAAAATATGTTAAATAGTACAGATTTAAACTTGAAATTCCTTGGCGGCATATCCCTGAGGAGGGAAAGCAGTATTCTTATGTCCACGGGAGATGCCCAAGGTATCTTTTGAGTATCTTCTGAAGCTGTAACACTAGATGAGTGGCATCAGTTCAACAGCTCCGAACGTGTCAGCCCTCGGTGAGTTGTTTGCTCTTTACACTGCACACATGATGCCAGGCCAAATGAACGTGTTTGCATTAGGTTTCCTTCAAAAAATCTAATGGATCACAGAAAACCTGTGGGTTTTCTGATATCCAGATCCGAAGCGTAGTCACAGGTGACTGGCAGAAAATGAAACTGGCTGGAAAGAGACTGACTGCGGGGGTGTGCTGCCGGAGGGAAATGCCCTGTGAAAATCACAATCGGCAATTGGTAAAGATGATGTGAAAGAGCAAACCTTATCTGCTGCCTTCTGAGTACACTGTCGTTAGGTTTTAACTCAAGGAACTGGACTCCATCTCTTCAGGCTTTTTCTCAGGTTTTCAGTGTATAGGAGGGTTTTTAAGGAGGGAGGTGGAAGAGGGCAAGTAATTCCATTCCCAAAAAATAAACAAACAGGAAGACCTTAAAGCTTTGTGAGAGTTAAAGTCGGGGGGAGGGGAATTATCTGTTAAGAGTATTAGTTGTTTAATAAAGCGCAGTTGTCCTCCAGATGAACCCGCCAGTGACTCTGCAATTGGGGTCATTCCAAGTTCATGCTGTGGACTTTTGACTGCCTTCTGTGTCTGTGAAAACAGCCGGCGGTTCCTGCGGGGATCACTCAGCAGCCCTGTAACACAACACGCTTGCCAAGGGGCACCTGCTGGCAGCTTCCCGGGGTCCCCGAGGGAGGCTGCCCGGCTCCTCAGGGGTCCCTGCAGGCACCGCAGCGGGGGGCTTCACCCATCACCCCGCCAACGTGCCATTGTCAGGCTGCATTAGGGACCGTAGTTAACGATGGGATGTGAGCTAATTAGAGCTCCTTCGGTTATGACAGAAATAGGGATGGATAAGGCTGCACAGAATCTTGAGAAATGTATCTTTGTTCAATGGGAAAAGCCGCTGCCTCCTCTTAGTTGTCAGTAATTTAGAGAGGGTCAAAGTTGATGTGTCTTAGAATGAGAAGCCGATTATAGCATTTTGCTGACTAGTGTTTTCTAAATTAAGGCTATGTCAATTCTATTCGTAGTTCCATGACACGTTTCTGCACAATTTGGCTTGGTTATAGATGTGTTGGGGGCTCGGCCTGAACCCTTCTTTCTGTTTAGGATTGTATTGAACAGTTGACCTGGCTGTGTATTAATGTGTAAAGGAAAGTGTAAAGGTGTACAGGATAGAAACTTAACTGAATTCACAAACATGCCTGCTTAAATATCTGAATAATGCTTAAGAGACTGACAGAAGCCATGGTAAAAGCATGTTGTGGAACAACTTCAGATAGGTGGGACTTTTAAAGCTGACAAATAAATACCTGCTATTTTTCAAATACTTAAAGCATTTCATTTTTAGTCCCAGTATAACGCACAGTTGACCACAGTGATGTGAAAGGAGGAAGCTGTGCTGGCTGTCTGGTTACTGGTGTCCAGTTCGTAAAATGAAATACGCAGTGCTTCCATCCCGTAACAGTGCATGTATTGATTAGTACAGAAGCTGCTCTAAAAGTTATTCTTGTGGTAAGTCACGGAAATATATCAAATACCAATCTTGAGACATTGCAATAAAAGCAAGGAAACTTAGGCTGAAGAATTTACTAGACAACTTTATCTGTCCCACTGCACCTAGTCATTACGTATATCCAAGAATACTGCATGTCTTTTTTCTTTTTACACTTTCAAAAGAGTAACAGCAAGATTTGAGCATGGCTAACTGCTCTAAAACTGTTTTTTTAACCGTAACAAATCCTAGCAGCACGCATGTATGTCTGCTTAGCCTGTAACATGTACACGCTGAAGATTTTTGCCTCCATATAGCAAAATAAATGCTTAGTTTTGAACTGTTGTATTTTACTGTCAGAAGTCAGCGTAAAAATTGGCTTCCTTTCAAATACCTCTAACAGATTGGAGAGATGTAGGAAACAAAGGTGATTTTTAATGATATTGCTTGAAGGCAAGTAGCCACAAGGGATTAAACTTCCAGATACATATTAAACGTTTAGATGTAGTCCATTGTATTTAATCACTTGGCTGAACAGTACCTCTAAAACTTCTGTTCACCAGGGAAGGGAGTGGATGTGGGTTTTTAAAAAAAAAAACAAAAACAAAAAAAACACAAACCACAATTCAAAAGAACATAGCCTCTAGTTTCTAAAGCTATCCATCTACTTGAGTTTATTATGTAATTTCTAGCTATGTTTTATGTGAAGATAACTGTTTTAAATAGATATAAATATGTGGTGACATTTTATTTTAAATGTATTTGGATGATAACTAAAGAAACATCATCTTTTCATGCTAAAAAGACAGGTTATTAGTATTTTTTTAAAAAGTGTAAAAATAATGTTCTATGTGAAACATTTTGTACTGTATAAGAATATATATTTTGGGGCAGGGGGGTGTCAGTATTTGCCAGCTAATACCTACTGTGCGTATATTTATTGGGGTTTTACACTGATTTGTTAGTTCCTCTCAAGCTGCCCGAGCTGTGATGCCTGTTGCTTCGGTTGCAGTAGTACGTCAGAAAGAAGGTGAGTGTCAAGGCAGCAGAGGGGAGGAAAATGAAGTTCCAAAACCAGCGTTCCTGCTTAGGGCTGTAAGGAAGAACGTAACTGACGAACTCGGATTCAGAAATCTGTTAATCACTGCTCTTTCTTTACCTATACAGCCTTTGCTTCCTGCAATAAGCAGCTCTTCTCTTTCACGTGGACAGTTAATTGTATTTGGGGGAGTTACTGTTGAAACTGTGGAATGACTTTTAATTGTCACGACTAGGGATTTTCCTGATTTGGAAAATATAAGAATCTGTGTGAGAACTGAAGATGACATAATTCACAGTTTACATTAGACTCTTTAACTTAAATAAATTTTAAATGCTCTTTTTCTTCCTTGCCGAAGTAACATACTTAATCTGTGCTTTGGTCTCCAAGAACCATTTTTTATTATTGGAGATAAAAGTATGAACATCGTCAGTGTGTGATGTTCAGGAGTTTTTTTGAAAGGTGGTAGTTTGGGGTGAGGACTGGATGGAGTTCAGCAAAGAAACCCTCTTCAAAGAATTCTGCAAAGCAAAGCAGAGAACTGAGTAAACCCTGTGATTTCTAATTCAAGTGCAGTTCATTGTGAGGTATGCACAGAATTTCTAACTGACCTATATTTAATTTCATCATTTGCTCCCTTAAAATTTTATCTTGGAATGTTCTACTTTGCTCAGTCAATAATATTTGTAAATGTACCCTTCTCTGATGCTAGAATTACAATGGAATGTTTGGACTAAAGTCATAATTGTGTATTTATCCTTTTAGGATGTCCTTAGAGAAGCAGGCAGTGCCAAGAGCTTAAAAAGACTTTAAAAGATTACTTAAACCTTATTTCCATGCTGTGTGCCTCATGCATCTGGCGTAGCAGGAACATGCAGTACAAAGTCTAGAATTAGTTTTCATTTGCTTTGAATTCTTCTGCCCCAGAAACCTCATTGTTTGGCACCAGCTTTGATTCACAAACACTGTATATGGGTGTTTTTGTTTTTCTTCTATTGCTTGTGACAGCAAAGGATACATCGTCAGTGGTAAAAGTTTCTGTGGCAAAACTTCCTTAATTATTGGGCCTTTAAAAAGAAAAATAAAACCAAACACACACCCCAAAAATACCCAGAACTCGAGCAGGTTAATTTCTTGTACAGATACTATTTCAACTGCTTTAGCAGACTATGGTAGATGGTTAATATCGATAGGTGACACTACATAAATGTAAAACAAGAAATGGTGAATCATCTGTTTACTTGAGTCTACAGAGGCGGTGGCGAAGGCCAGTGTGCCCCAGGCTTATGGCAGTGTAATAACTTTTTTGGTAATCGTGAAGTGCTGAGAGTGGCTCACGCGATGTTCCAGAGATGGTGTTCACAGTAGCGTAACGTCATGGAATTTGGAGGGAAATGTGAAAGTCGTCATGTTTCACCCTCCTCAGGAGGATCCGTTTCTGTCGGACACACAGGCTTAGGTGAAGGAAGTGTAGTGGGGCACATTTTCTAATTGCAGTATATTACCAGTTGGTAGCTTCACATCAGATATGAACCAGTGTGGGATGAAAACCAGGGATCGAGTGTCTTCAGAATGTAGACCCGGAAGAAAAGGTCGGTGTCCCTCCGTAGAGGGGAAATGCAGGAGGTACCATCTGCTTCAGGGACAGAAAGAGTCAGAGGAGAAAGAGCGTATGTGTGAATGAAGGTGGACGAATGGTAGGATGACTCGAGCTTTTTGGAGACGTTCTCCTTTTTCTGTCCAGGCAGAATGGATAAGGCAAAGTATTAAACAATGCACATTAATGGTAAATTGAAATATTTTTAGTACCTGAAATGACAGAACTTTTAATTATTAGTCTGGAAGACCCATACTTAGCTTCGTTTGGACATGCCAGGTTGACAAGTGAAATACTGGCCTTCTTACATGTAGCTCATGTGTAGACTGGCTTTGTTCAGTAACGCTTCTCTGCCTTTTGGTTAGCGGTAACGTATCGTAGCTGATACTGATGTACCGTGTAGCAATTCTGTTTCAAGGGAAAGGCTGTCTGAAATGGTCTTTTCTCTCTGCATTTTTCCCCAAGTTATGAATTTATTTTTTTCATCCACAAGTAGACATAGAACTTATTATGAAAATTAGGAGAGAGAAGGAGGGGGGCTGGTTTTTAGAAGTCGATTGATTAGTTGGCATTTACATGGTCTCAAGTGGGCTTTGAAGTTATCAGGTCACATCTTATTAACAGAAGCTGAGCAAGACGAGGGTGGATCACACTTTTGCGGTCACCTTTGTTTATCTGGAGACCATTTTCTGCATGACCGGGTTAACAGCTCAATATGCCACCATCACTGCTCTGCTGCAGGTCATAATACCTTAATCTCAATACCCAATATTGCACTTCTCAAGGGAGGCACCTAAAGGCAAGACATTGG
>Ga0065711_1003506_pt1 | contig 27664 bp, 13 predicted proteins | sample Hoacrofraction12_FD_59098 | JGI IMG/M metagenome (GOLD analysis project Ga0065711, IMG submission 59098) | Hoatzin crop microbial communities from Cojedes, Venezuela - Epithelial fraction 12 v2 (version 2) | ecosystem: Host-associated > Birds > Digestive system > Esophagus > Crop | place...
GGGGGGGGGAAGGCCTTTCTTGTGTAAAGAATCCACTTTTTTTAATGAAACACTTGTACATTTTGCGTTGTAACTGTCCTTTGATACTTGATCCAGTTATTTCTTGAAGTATGAAATTCAATCCCTTCAATGTATTTTTTCTCTGGAGATGATTTGTGTTAATTTACCCAAGTGGCACTTGTTACAATAATTAATGTACTACTTGTGTTCTAGGGCAGGTTGCTTTTCTAAATTCGCATGTTAGATTAAAAAACTAGTCTGTTGGGTGGCTCTGGAGGTAGGATTTTTTTTTCCTTAGCTAAGCAATGACTTAACAAGTGACTTAAAATTGTCTAATTATGGGGCAAACGTGAACGGTAAACTGGATTACAGAAAGGCTAGTTTCGGTATACCTGCAGCAGAGATAAGGCAGCTTCGGAGCGAGGTAGCAGCGTACCGCGCTCATCTCCTTTCGGGACGCTGCATACGGCCCTGCGGCTCATTCAGCTGCGGGGCGGCTGTAGTGTCTTCGATGGTGGGGCTTGTCTGCAGAAAGAACCTAACTTGGCTTTTCCTGTTTCCTCAACTACCAGCCACGAACAGCCTAAATTCATCTCAAACTCCAGGAACCTGACTGCTTGTTCTTACCCTCTTCATGTGTCTGAAACCACTCGTGTTCTACAAAATACACTACTGCATTGTCTGGCTTTCCCTAACAATCACCTGAATGCTCCACCTGTAACTAATCCGTTTCTGCCTTCAGAAATTTTTTATGCCTCAAAGAATAGCCATAAGTGGGGTGAGACCAAAGGCCCATGCAGCCCAGCAGGCCGTGTCCGAGAGCCTGGCAGCAGGCAGCCATGGCAGAGGTCAGGAGGACGATGTCCCCGCTGGTGACTGCGGCTCTTACTGTGTGCTAACCTTCTGGCTGCCTTCAATGCAGGACTGTCTGACCTTGGGGATCTTTGTGCTCATGGCCCTTGAAACTCTGCTTGCCTTCCAGGTTGCAAAATACTGGCATACTGGAAAAAGTCCAAGTGGGGTTTGTGTTGTAAATATGCCAAAATTATTTAAACTTAATCACAATTCATGTTTTTCTAACAGAAGTGATTCATTTCTCAAAGCCCAATTTTTATTAGTAGTCTGAAGAGCTTGTGGCAGTCATCAGGTTGTAGACTCGCTGTATTTCTAAACAGCAGCACAGAGCTGTGCTTTCTAGCAACTAGTCCTTCATCATGTTTAAAACCTTAATATAATGCCATTGTTCAAATGAGGAGACTTACAGAGTCGGCTGACACCAAGGGGGATTAGAAGGGGGTAGTCTAACTGAAATGACAAAGTAAATGTGAAGTATTGTTAATCCTCTTCCAATTTTGTTGGTCAAAGCAAACATTACTAGAATATGACATTTTGGCATTTTATAAATACATAGGATTGTCTCCACTGTTTTGTCTCAAGTGTCAAATGTGTATGTGTTCCACCTTTGATACCTACATAGCTTAAAACACATGGAGCAGAAGTGATAAAGGATGCGCTGCATAAATAAATTTGATACTTTTTTGAAAAAATTGTGTGGTCTTTATTTTGACTTTTAAGTTCTCAGACATCGCTATGGCAAAATAGATCTAGTCATTTAGGGAAGTCCCCCCACACACACCAGCGTTAAAAACTAAATTTTTTTTTTTTTAAATCCCAAACCCTGTATTATTTTACAGCAGCTTTACCAAGTGCTTTTAACCTCTGTCATAGTGGTTAGATGTAGTTTAACTCAGCCTGATTTTATATGTTTACTGCTGGCTGCAAATCAAACTTTAATCACATATGTTAATTCTTTTCTTAAATTTTAAGTTACCAGAATGTCTCTAATACAGTGCATAGTCAGTGTAGTGTCACAGTGATTTCTGTTAACAAAATCAACTTTTCCATCCACTTGCCAGAGGAGAGCACACTGGCACTGCCAAGGGAGTCAACAAACGTTCTGAAGAACTATCTTAAATTTTCCCAAACCTAGGCATCCGTTTTAAGTGTACTGATTAACTAAAATTTATTACATCAAAAAAGAATTTTAAAAATAAATGAGTCTTCAAGGCAAAAACAATTTAGAATTATTTAATAAAATCAAGTTAGCTAGAAAAACTTCTACCTAGGATTTCACGAGTAACTGATGAACAGCAACTGTCAAAAACAAAGGTAGCAACACACCCTGTTTTTCACCAGACCCAAATCTTTTACAGTAGTTTGTCACGATTAAGCTTATTTGAGCAGTTCTGCAAAAATAAATGAAACTGCTTTAATATTACTTTATTGCATGCTCACTTATATATAACAGCTGTTTATGTTGTCTCTTAAAGTATTTATCCATTAGCAGTATCTGTACATTACAATTGTTTATTTGTTATGACTACTGCCACTGCCTGGCGGCATCCAGGAGCCCGGCTGGAAGGTACTCGCAGTGCTTGTCGGGTCCTGCGACGGCTCGCTCTTTCCATAGTAAGGGGCTGACGCGTGGCCTTTAACATGAGTGCGAACTGGTTCAGCAACAAGTCCTTCCTTGTATTCCTTGGCCTGAAGCAGCTTGTCCTTTTCGGATGCATCTTTGATTTTCTGTTTCATTTCTTCTCTATAATTTTCATTCTGAAGAATCTCCTGTCAACAGAGTAGAAAGATAATTAGATAAATCAGAAGTAAATGCAACACACCATGTTGAATCAAAAAGGAAAAGAAATTAAGTAACAATCATCAACAAATGTGAATATCCATTAAAAATAAGGCTACCTTTTACATTGTTTCCTATGTAGGACTTGCTACTATATAGCTATTTGTCCCTTGGCATTTCTTCTTGTACCTCACCACGCCTATGGCCCCAGTTGTCTGTGCCCCAGGGTGCAGTTCTGGGAGACACAGATGGGCAACCCTGACTCTGCTAGTACATAGGCCGAAGCCATGCAAGATTAATAAATAAAGTAGTAGTAACAACCGAAAAAAATCTAGGACAGAACTGAAAGTACTGAGATGGTACCAGCAACTGGGAAGAAGAAACACAGGGGTGGGGAGGGGGGGATGAAAATCACAGGGCAACCCTGCCCCAGAGACTCGGCAGATGTCTCAGTGAGGCCAAGGACCACCACGGCCCAGGAAGCCAGGGAGTCCCACGCATCCACACTCGGGGTGTGACTGCCTGGCCGGCGAAGGGCAGCCGGGTACCACGGTGAGGATGCCAAGCGCAACGCGGCCTAGGCGAGCCGCGCATTAACTCCATCGTCTGCAAGGTCTGTTAGCGGAAATAAATGCACTGCCCTCATAAAAGGGTGTAAAATCACACCTACTGCTTCTGCACAGGTAAAAAATTCAAAAAGTGATCCGGTTTTTGAGGTTTACCTCCACCCCAATAAACTGAAGCAACTGTCTGATGCATGATCGTACTGCGAGGCCAAAAACCCCACCCAGGACGTGTGTTCAGAGAAGGCTCGTACAACTTGCTGATTCAACTCCGTGAAGCTCTGTGCTGAAACGTGGTTGGGTACAGGTTAAAGCTGGAAATTCACTAACAAAGATGACCTCGACTGGGACTTGGCTGCTTCCACTGAGATGCTGAGGCTATCAACTGAAGCAAGTGCAATTACTGGCTTGTCCGCAGGTACAATAGAAAAACAGCTGTTAGCAGACCTTGCCATGTTGTTCAGAGGAAAACACAAAGAACTCCCAAAGTAAACACAAAGAAAAAAGCCATGAACAATACTGAAGTGTGGTTTTTATCTGCTAGCATGTGTTTCCTATTAGAAGGGTGATTTGCAATTTCTGCTAATAAGACTTCTCTGTGCTTTTGTTAGGGCAGACAGTGAAGAGCATTAGATATAAAAGCAAAAAAAGGGATATGAATTTTTATAACACTTTGAACCCAAATACAACTTAACTGTAATCAACACCATGTAATGAGGAAGCTGCTAATGGCCACATTTAGACTGGGATACAGAAGGAAAAAGGCTGAACAGCTTTCTCTGGTTTACAAGTATACGGAAGAGCTAAGGCGAAACTAGACCAGTACATTTCTCTTGGAGTACAAGCCCATGGCATTATTTCAGGAATGGGATTAAAATACATGTGATACTGTCAAGAGCTGACATACCAATTACGTGAATATTTAAGAACATTTAAAAAGGCAGTGTTTAAAGAAAACCTTAACTTAGAGATATCATGAAAACTAATACCTTTTTTTGAGTTCTTAATCGCCTCTATACTTAAATTTGCAGATGCACAGAGCAGAGGCAGAACACTCCACATAGCTATATAGCATGAAAATACATAAGCAGCACACAAAGGACTTTGCAAACTGAAAGCAGGGAGGAAGAAAATTCTCCCATACTCAAATAAAAACATTGCCAAGTGTAACAAGGTCGAATTTTCAACAGTCAGTATAGCAAAACCTCATTATAACACCTCTCAATTCCGTCCTTGTTTACCACGTGCCTGTGTAAATCTACCATGACCTTACTGATTTCAAGGGGATTATTCCTATGGTGCTTGTATTACCCCGCTACTAAGAAAGACAGTCAGATACCTCTTGTGAGATCTGAAGACGGCATTATAGTCTCTGCTAAAACAGCATGAAATTATTTATTAAAATACAAATGTAACTCACTTACTGTGAACAGGTACTCACTAACATCAAACCTTTTCCCGTGATTACTTTAACAAAGTTATCTTAGTCAGGTAATAGCAGCTGTAACAAATGCTCCAAGTCCATTTTAAATGTTGATGTATCATTGTCATCTGGTTTTCAGACTCTAGCAAGGCTTTTCTAATCAGCTTTCACTGGCCAAAGTATAGTTGTGATCTAGTAAAACAACCACACTGATCTTGATAAAAGCATGAAGAATGATCCTCATTAGCAAACACAGAAAAAAAAATACTGCAGTGACTTGCTCAGAATCTTCTACACAATCCACACCAGGACAAAAATTTTTCAAGCTTAAAGTATCTGTATGCATCCATTTTGTGCATTAAATCCATGCCACTAAAATGTACACTGAAATCAGGGTTCCTGTGCCCAAACTGAAGAAAATGTGAATCAGGAATCTTGTGTCAATGGGCATGTTAGAAAAATTGGGTCAAATAAGCATGAACATCCTGCCCTTTGATACCGGCAAGTCTGTTTTGTGGAATTCTCTCACAGGCACTGAGTCCTTCCTGTTTCTAATTCTATCACCAGCAAACACTCCATTCTCAGTTCTCACTAGAACATATACTTTTTTTAAAAAAAAAATCCATCGTGATTGTATTTCTAAATACTGTTGGTAAAATTACCGTAGCCACTGCAGTTTGAAGTTGTTATGAGACCAAAGTCTCCCTGCCATTACAGGCATTTAAATAAAAAATGCAAGTGGTTCCAAATTTGAATAATCAACTTGGTTCAAAATGCAACTATTGCATAGATACTTATAGAAGGAATTCTCCTTAAACACACTAGAAATGTGCATAATCTTTACACTACGCAATCTTCCAAATCTGGCTTCAGTTTATCTGCACGGCTCAGTACAATTAAATACAGTGAGTGTTGGTTGGTAAGGTTCCTACCCAGACAACCTCCTGGCTCTGCAGGGCTTCCTATGCCCTGCTGAACAGCGGTAGAGAAGCCGACATCTGCAGGGCTCTTGCACCCATGACAAGTAGTCTGTAAATCTGCACAGTGCCACAGGCTCTTCCAACTCACCTGCACACAGCCACTTCGTGTGACTTTGAGGCTCCATTGCCGCCCAGCCCTTCACTGTTTGATATACTGTAAAACGTGACCGGCAGATAAATGTTTTGTTGGTTTTTTTTGTTAAATTACTTTTGCAGATTTGGAACATTTATCTTCTCTCCTCCTCCAAGACGAATTGAAATATTTTATAAAATGGCTAGCTTCACTATAAACTGCCCTTCAAAACACACCATTTAAGTTTTCTGGTGAAATACGAGAATGTGAACATGTAATGTGCTCTGACCTTTAGTGGAAATACAAAATCATTCTACCCAACACAGAGATCACAGTATCTACCAGGTAACTGCAGTTTTCTGAGGGTTAGCTTGTTCTTCCAACACTCTCTTTATACAAATAAATTATTTAAGTCCTTTGAACCTGCAGTTCTCCAGAGGCACATGGCATCTAAGAGGTATCAGAAATGTCCAAAATAACTTTTCTTATTAGAGAAATCTAAGGATTTGGATAATGCTGCAAAGCTAAAAGACGAAAAATGCCCGAAGACATCCAGCCATGTTTTATACCAGTTAAAATCCATACATGTAGATGTTCACCTTGAAATGCATCAGCTTCCAGCATTTGGAACAAGGTACATACGATGTGGTGAGAACTAGGTCCAACTACATGTTCTACAGTTCAGTTTTAGGTGGAATGTAAAAGAAGGCATTTTACTCACTGCAGGCAACTACTTATCCAGCTTTGGCAATTACTGTAAACTCTATGAGGTTTTTAATCCTTCCAACGATTGGAGCTACACACCTTCCCTCCTCAGAAAGGCAGGGTTTAAGAAAGTGATCTTTAAGGTTTTATTGAAGAATCTAGCATTATTATTAAGGAAATGCCAAAGTGATCCCATGTGGAGTTTCAGGCAGCTGCTTTTCCTCCAGAAACTGACCATTTCTACATATTCTGACATCTTAGTAGTGGTAACAGCTGCATGAACAAAGAATGAAAGACGGCCTGCTCGTGGGGGAAATGCAGTCCAAGGCTTGTGCAGTCTTCCAAGTGTGTTGCTGCAAAAGGGATCAGGCTGTATTTCATGCCACTCATGAAATTTACACTTTTCCTGCAAACAACATTTTTGTTTAAAGCTCTCACTTAACTCTGGCAGCTTAGAAGTATCACCAAGCGTCCTCTGTTGCCTGGAAACCATATGCACCTCTACCCCACACAAGGAAAAAAAATCCACAAGTTTGTCTCTAGTCAAAGGACTTTCAGTGCCTGCCAGGCTCTACTGGAAGACCTGCTTTGCAGGCTGAAGGTTTGGAATGGAGTGGTCTTTCACTCTTAAAGGAGCTCATACTGTCACTGCTTTTCCTATTCTGAATAATCTAGCAGCCTTACAGAATAAATAAAATTAGTTCCTCCTGGTAGGAAAACATCTTAAATACAAAAGAGGTTTCTCTAGACTTCATAGAATCATTGAAAGGTTTGGTTTGGAAGGAACCTCACAGATCATCCAGTTCCACCCGTCAGCCATGGGCAGAGACACCTTCCACCAGACCAGAGTGCTCAAAGCCCCATCCAGCCTGGCCTTGAATGCTGCCAGGGAGGGGGCAGCCACAGCTTCTCTGGGCAGCCCGTGCCAGTGCCTCACCATCCTCACAGTAAAGAAGGCTTTTCTTATATCTAATCTAAATGTGCCTCTTTCTGTTTGAAGACATTATCCCTTCTGCTATCACACCCTTGCTGATAAAAAGTCCCTCTCCAGCTCTCCTGTAGGCCCCCTTTAAGCACTGAAAGGCTACAATCAGGTCTCCCTGGAGCCTTCTCTTTTCCAGGCTGAACAGCCCCAAGTCTCACACTTTCCTCACAGGAGAGGTGCTCCAGCACTTGGATCATTTTTGTGGCCCTCCTCTGGACCTGCTCCAACAGGTCCATGTCTTTCCTGTGCTGAGGGATCCAGATCTTAGCAAGCTTAGACCTGCTTCAGCTGGTGTCTTGCTCAGTAGTGACCACCCTTTGCTGAACACTTCTTGCCAGTCTTCTCCACAGGCAACTACCTGTGCTTCACCCTTTCTACCCTGCGGCACCTCCCGATCCCCACAATCACTGGAATGCCTCCTCCCCTTCCTCTCACTTCCATGCTCCTTCCTTCTCAGTCCCCAAGCCAGCCATCAGTTACAACACCAGTTGCCTGTCATGGAGCATTTTCAACCTCCTGAAGGCAAAGGGCAACCCACAGCTGTGAACAAGTAGCTCTAGGGATGCAGGTGGCTAGACACACAGGACCAGTGTGACAATGCCCAAGAGGGATTGTTTAAAGGCTGTTTTAACAGACTGGTACTTGTCTTGGTTTTGTTCTTTCCAGACGATTTTCTAAAATCAGTATTCCCAAACCTATGAATACAATGGTTTCATGTATTAGTAATTTTGAGCAAGACGTCACATTTCATTTTAGATGGGTTTGTATTTTGATTAAATTAAAAACAGCTTCTTTACATTGTCTTAGAAACTACTCCAGCTTCCTAAGTTAATTACGTATGTTGAAATACTCCTGTTTCTCTTGATTTGAATAGAGTTAGCCAACTATTATCTGATGCCAGAACTGAGAAACATCTGGACAGATTAATGTTCTTTGTTTGAACTGTACAGACACTATATATTCATAGAATACTTGCATTTTGGTGTCTGGTTTGAATATTTTCTGTTTAATCATGAATGAACTTGAAATTTGAACTCTGCCTGTTAAAAATTCATACATAAAAGTTGGCAAAAATTTTTAAAATGACAAATGGAAAGGAAAAAATCTGTTTTGGAACAGTGTTAAAAAAGTTGATTGTTACGAGACAATTTAACATGTTAGAATTATTTCTTCACTGACAAATTAACTGAAAGTCCAGCAAAGTACTAGAAGTTTTTCTGTGATTCTGTCAGTCTGCTCTAGGTGAACCTGCTAGCAGAGGAGTTGGACTAGATGACCTCCAGAGGCCCTTTCCAACCCCTACCGTTCTGTGATTCTGTGAAGTTAAGCCAATTCACCTGTTTTTACAATATCGTCAAACTGGTTAACTAAACTCCGTCTTCCAGTTCAACAAGTTAAATAGGCAAGAATAAATAACTGGATATTACATCACATTTCAAGAGTAGGAGGCAGAGAGAGGACCTCGTCACTGGGAAGAACCAAATGTTCTGATCCAGGGCAGGTCCTGTTAACTCAGCAACTGAGCATGAGCTCAGCAGTGGCAGGCTGGGAGTAAGAAATAATGTGGCAAATGAAGGGCTGTGTCAGTGCATGGCAAAAAACCAGAAGAGCAGTTGGAATTAGAAAGGCATATCTGGCTTTGCTGAAATACTTATTTAAACCAAACACTGAGCCAACTGACTGCTAATTGTGTAAAGAAAATACGTACTAAATATCCTTGGTCAATCAACATTCAACATTAGTCAAACCAGTGTAAGATTTGCTTTATTCAGGTTTAGTTTTTGAGCAAATCTCTGTTAAGTTGCAGTCTTAAAATATGGACTGTGTTCTGTGCACTCCATGTGATTTTTTAGAGGGATGCACCCTGCATAATTCAAAAGTAAACTGGTCTACATGATCTTTGTTGGATACATAACAATTCATGGCATCTCTCATTGTCTAGGCTTTGCAGAACAGCTTTTTTTGACCTTCGAACATAAATCAGGCAAACTATCCAAACAAATTAGTAAACTAACATAGCTGCTGTTTTAGATTGCTTGCAACCTGCAAGAACCCCTTAAACATAAGCAGATACAGAAACGGAGCTCTAATGGTTCCACAGGTTTCTGAAACAGGAAACTGATTCCCACTCCGGTGTAAGGGAAAGGTAACTCCTTAGCATCATCTAGCTAAAGGCTGTTTGTGTGTATTGGATTCCTAATCCTGTAAATGAGAGGTGCATTAATTCTTCGGAATCAATCAGTAACAGCACAAAAATTGCAATTAAGTTTTAAAGCACTCCACAATTAATATGTAAGTGTTAAACCAATATATTGATTACAAATATATGCTTTGGTGACAGCCCGATATTTAGTTTTAAATGCAGTGCTAATACCACATTTACTACCAAGATAAATCAGTTAAATTCTAATTCTAACTCACAGCAATTCTTGTTTAAATCAAACCTACAGAGAAGCAATGTTAACTATTACTAAATTACTATATCACTACTTCTGAGCTACAGAATCTCTGGCATGAGCTGACACAGTCTCTAGGACACCACAGTGTAGCACGCATGTGTTCGGCAAGAACACGTAATGAGAGGCAAAAGGAAGAGAAAAGGCACGGACACCGGAACACAAAGCATGTCAGGAACACATGGCGTCAGAAGGGGTTTGTGCCTCAATTCTTTTTATAATACTGCAAAGATTTTTGTCAAGAACTACATATACTTTCAAGATCAGATATGAAACTGTGTAGAAGCAGCAAAAATCACAAACTAGCCTGGCACCACTGCACTCTGCCCTGAATAAAGGGCAATGTATAGCCTTGATGCCCACAGAGCAAACAAGGAACTGTAGCTGTGACTCAGTCCTGGTTTGGTCTTTGCTTTCCCCTTACTCTACATATGATGTCATCTGTACCAGCCCTTTTCCTGGTACATGTTACTTCTCCCTCCACCCCCGTTCAGCTGTGCTGACAGTGAATTAGGAGACAGAGCCAATGCTCCATGCACTCCCTCCCACATGGAGAGGAGTAGCAGAGCATCAGCAGCTCTCTCCCCTGCAGCCTTGGGATCTGCAGCACAGACAAACTGGAAGTAAGGGACAAATTGGTGCCATCATACCCTGCTGTGGAGGCTGACAAGCAGCTATGTTTCAAAACTGCGGAGAAAGCGAATAGCACGGAAAAACTCTAAAAGATTATGGCTTCTTCAAGCTCTCAATTTTTTAATTTTTTTTTTTTCTACTGACTTCTCTGACCACTCCCTTCTATTTAGACCTTTGTAGCTCAGCCTTTTATACTGTCAAATTTTACTGCCCCATCACACCATGTAATAATCCTCCCTGGAATTATGCACAAATTATTATGCAAAATGCTATTTAGTGGAAGTCAAGTAATTTGAATGTCGCAAATTTTCAATCCTGGTTGTGATCCTGGGCAACAATGGTGAAATATATTTTGCTCAGAGAGCTGTTTATCCCCGTGCTTTTTTGAATACCATTTCCCAGAACTGTAAATCATATTCTGAAGCTTTTAGTAGCTTCGGGAGTAAAATACTCATTTGCTAAGCCCTATTCTCTATGCAAGAATGTACAATCTCCACATCAGAGTTCTCATTTTAAAACTTCTCAACCGAAGCATGTGAAAGAAGATAGAAGCAAAACTGTAATGCGGAATCCTAACACTGTCAAAAAAAGAATTTTCCTAAACTGCATCCCATTCTAGTTAAATGATGGTGAATTCTGTGTAAACTAATCTCCATGACTAAAGCTCGTTTTGATCATACCATTTTTCTCACATAAATAGTACTTATGATCAAATAAATGATAAAAGTGGGTATGCATTGTGGCAACCAAATAGAATGTAATTTCAATGTAATTATTCGGGGGGAGGAGGAGGGAGAAAAAAAATCATTGAAATGTGATGCTTATTACAACTCACTGAAGTACATTTTTCCTCCCCTGACAAGGAGGTTGTCAAAACAGATAATTATGGAAATGCTAGAAATAGTTTGAAAGAAGACAGGAGCTGTCACAAAAAGTTTCTTTTTTTTAACATTTCACCTTATATCCAACTGTGCAATTCAGAAGCCACTGAGTTTTGTTACTGTATAACAAGTACATAATGAATGAGAAAAGCAGTCATTTACTGTGGCTTTCCATTTCAAACTATTTTCAGGCTCTTGACACTAATTAAAGGAACACACAACTCTGCTTTACTTCCCGTGAAATATTAACATACATACCCATGCATACAAAACAACTGTCAGGTTTCACTTCAGACTGAGAATACTTGTAGCTATGCAGTCCTGTGTGCGCTGGAGAGGAAGGAGCACCTCGCTTAATAGCGAAGTGACTTCTAGCACAAAGGTCTGTGTTTGAAGAGTCGCGCTACTATAGGTACACGTGGCAACTGCACAATATCACATTGGCAGGTTCAGAGACAAACCACATTTCTCTCCATAGCAGTTTCTCTAGGCATTGCCATGAGAACCTTCTCTGGTTTTTCCTCATGCATTTTCTGGCACCCCAAGACAGCCCGTAACTTGATTTCTACCTCCATTCTACAGACAAGTCCATAAACTATGCCAAGTACTCAGAAACTCTTGAACTTCAGGACACTGTCAGAAGTACTGCGTAGCTACAAGGTCTGTTATGGGAAAAAATAAGGGTTAGATTTCCAAGTACATTCAGGTACCTCATGTTACAGACAGCAGGATTCTTTAAAAGCCCCTACAAATCTGATGGCCTCTGAAATCAGAAACACTACTGAAATCAAATGAAAGTTTGGCACAGAAAAGCTTAAAAACTCACTATATGCCTGATATTTTTAGGGTCTGCTACATCCTTAAAAATATGCTGCCTAGTTTCTTCCAGGTTTAGAAGCTGAAGACTCCAGGTGTCTCAGACACAAGATACCTAAAACAATTCTGATGTGATCCCATTATCTGTGTGGAGTAAAACCTGGTTGTTACATACACACTGACCATGTAAAGATGAGAGACAGACAGAGAGGTAGACACTGTATTGAAACAGGCACCATACCTAAAGCTTGCAAGTATCTTATGCATCCAGCCACTATCTCAATTAGGAACTGCAATAACATAAAATAACAATTTCTTTCCTTAGTATTTTCAATACGTTCACATAATGCTATCTCAAATTTTAAATAAAGCTTTTTTTTTTTTAAAGGGAACATGACTCAGAATGAAAACAGGAGATGTGGAATGCAGCAAAGCTTGTGAATGCCATGCAAAGTTGCCTATCAACCAAGTGCTGAGAAGTCTTGAGAAGTTCTTACCAGCAGAACTTCACTTGAAATTCACGAAGGTGCATAAAAAGAGTGAGACATACCCATGGTGGTCCTACAGGTGTTACATTAACATCTTTTAAATTAGCGAGTTCCACTTTGGTGATGGGATAGCAACATAAGCCCAAAAAAAGGAGTCCTAAAGAGAAAGATTTTCCCCCTGCCTCCCAAGAGCATTTTTTCTTTCCTTTGCAACTGAGATGTGAAAAATCCAAAATACAAAGACACCATGTTTTAAATTGGGAGTGAAATCTGCAGCCATAAGGAAAACTGGGAGGTAGGAGTGTATGCAAGAGAGCATATTTACATTTACCTTACAACCTAGTTGATGAGCCATCCTGAAAGCAGACTACGGCTCGAAGAATGGAAGGGCATAGCCTCTTAAAGAAATAATTTGTATAGATGGAACATCACTCCTATAAAACAATTGCTATATCCCAAGACAACTTTTATTAAGAAGTACCAACAACATTAATGCTTAGCAGGTAAACTAATTTGCACATAAAGCGATAAATTATTAAATCTGCTTCCACAAAACAGCATTTCGTGAAAAATATTTTGATATTTGTAGCATTTAAAACATTTTCATTAATTTCAAACTGTAAGCTCTGTAGACAAGGACACATTTCCTATTTCCCCAAAAACATGCTACATACATCTAGTTTCCTATATACATAACAAAGAAATTTAATAATTACTTAATTATTCATCACTTGTTAAATTGGTTAAAATACAATTTACAGCGGCACAAGGATAAAGGTAACAACAAATTTTCCTCAGCCAACCATATTTGACCATACTCAATGTACATAAAGGGACAGATCACAGAAGCTATATTAATGTAATGCAAAAATATATGCATAAAAGCTCAGATTCTCACCTGTTATAAAGCAGTATGTGTGTATGTATGTGTATGCACACATGCATGCTTACACTGGGTGCAGATATGATCCAAAATTCTCTATCAAGATGGACTCCCTGATTACCACAGGAACAGAATATGTTTAAGCGCAAGATAAGAAACAACTCGATCTGCATTCATTTGCAGTTGTCACCCTCACCATAATTGAGCTGAGAATGAGACCTGGCATATTTCAAGCAGTAATAAAATCAAAAGGAAACCAACTGTCTCCAGTATCCTCGAGGACGGCTTTTAAAACCCAAGGCTTCCAACCACTAACATGCCTTACGTAACTGGTCAGATTAGAAATAACCAATGCAGTGAGCAGCATTCTTGGGTTGTGACTAGCCCAGTACATAGAATTCTAAGTGACTTCCTCCAAAAACAGGGAAAGAGTGGTAGGGGTGCAGGGAGGAAAGAATCCGTTAAGTGTATGAAACACCTAACACTGAATAAGTTGTCTTAATGAGTCACTGGAGTATTCTACCGTAAAAAAAAGATAGTCTAAAGAAAAAGAGATGTAAAGCAATTTCTTCTGTGGGAAAATGAAAGCTTTATAATGGAAACAAAAAAAGATCAGTTAGATGTTTGTGGAAGAAAGAATGGCCTGAACCCAAAACATTATCAAGTCTTAAGAACACTGTCAACAGACTTCGCTGGTGTCATCACTTAGCTACCTTGACCAGTCCAAGCAAGTACAACTCGCAATCATTCTCACTGAAGTGACAGACACGACATGACGATTATGAATGACATTTTGCTGGCCTATAGTATTCACCAAACCATTGGTTCCCAAAACGTAGTCATCAGTGCTATCAGTAAAATCCATAAGATCTGATTTGTGAAGCCATATCTCTGCACTATTTTCAGTAAAAGTTTGATCATAGAGGTCATCATGAGACCTCTGCCTCAGCAGTTCGGCAACCTCTATCATTCACAGCTAAGAGCCGAGTAAGACTAGTCTGACAAATACAAAAAACCCCCAAACCTAAAATGCTAAGGGGGGAGAGTAGGCAAACAGAGCATAGAAGGGGAACAGAAATTTTAATAAAGTTTAACATAAGTCATTTGATATTAGAAAGAAAAAAAATAGCTGATGGGCAAAAGACAGGAAAAAAAGGAAAACCATCAAAAAAAAGTGGTATTACAGAGCACAAAGCTAGGAACACAGGCACAGCTCCATAACCTTATGCTTTAGAAACTATAATGCTGTTTTGTGGTGTTATAATATGATGTTGACAGTAAAATGTCACTAAAGCAAAAATGCAAAAATTTGTGGGCTTTGTGTCCTTTTTCAGAAATAGTCTAGTCTCATGAGAAACAAGTGAAAGAACAAGGAGATTTGTTACACAGGGTTTCAACATGAAATACGGTCACAAATATTTCCTTGTTCCACAGCTGTCAAACAGCAGTTTACTGTATCAGCATTACTGTCAAAAAGGGAATATAATACACAACAGCAGCCAGTAAAGTTTATGTAGCTAAAACACTACAGCAAATCAGTCCTACAAATAGCGATAAAACTGTATTCTACATGTACTTCACTGGTATAATTATATTATAAAGATATTGTGGTATAAAGTTTTGTGGAATAATAGTTTCAAATCAGGAGAAGAGTAGATCTTACATATCACCCTACACTAATACAGAAAAAAAAAATGCTGCACTATCACATATTTAATGTGACTGCAGCATTATTTTCAAAATACTAGCAAGAATTTTTAACATACATATATTTGAACTACCTTCTCTTATACAGGGAAAAACAATTTAGAGATTACTTGAAAGAAAAGACAACAGCTTTTCAAATTCCTGGTATATCACTTCTGCTCTGATAAAGTCTGCACAGCTCTGCAGGTAAAGCACCTAGCTGCTATATTATTTTTCAGATCTATTACCTCAGGAAACTGAGAGTATAAGCAGTCCTGTAGCTCTGAATGCATCATTACTCCCAATAATTGTGCCTTCTCCATAAATTGCTTTTTCTGGAAGGTAAAATATTTAGAACACTATTGATCCATAGTTCTCTCACCCGTGGAGACTCCCTGTTCCCCATTTCGAAACGTAACCAATGCCACCAGGAGGAGCTTTATTGCACCAATTCCAAACCCAAGGCTGCCTGCGTTCTCTGAAGGAGGTTTGTCTTAGCACAACTATCATGGCAGTCTGACTCATGGAAATGATAGGACAAAAGCCATGCAACACCCCCCATCTTCAAGTGTCAAACGAGGCAGTAATTTCAACAATTAAAATTGTAAGTATGCAGTTAGTATGTGCCAGAGCTACTTAAAAGGAGATAAGCTTAGACAGAACAACTGCTGTAGTATCACTTCTGCACAAGTAACTAGGATGCGGAGAGAGGTGGGTAAAAAAAAAATTTAAAAATTTACACTTAATACTTCCCCGAATGTTAATGCAAAGAACAGTGTGTTAATTTTCTTTACATCCTAAAAAGCTTTGAGGACAAATTTACCTTAAACTTCTTCCATTCACAGGTGTATTATATCCCTTATTATGTCTACAACCTCAGTGGCAAGTGTGAAACAGAGGCAGAGAGAATTAGCTGAAAAGCTGTAAGTTGTGCGGGAGGTCATTTCCATGAGTTACGGCTCGTAAACATGAACTGACAAGCTTCCCCAAGTCATCTTAACACACAGTCATGCAGGAAAACTTTCCACAAAGCACTTTATTACTGAAGATCTCAGTGACCAAATCTTTGGCTACAGTATGCCAACATAGCTTCACTGACTTTGACACAGTTCCTCCTACTGATGCCAGTGAAGCATCTGCCTCTCTGGGTGTCAGTTTGAATCTTCTGTAGTAAACCATGCCTCATCTACTCACTCATTCCTAGCTGGTGCTCAGCAACTTGTAATACAAACCCAGGGCAATTAGAGCATGTGTGTGTGTCTGTATACGCAGATCAACAGTCAAACTCGCTCCACTCTTTACAGACTCATCAGCATGAGAGACCGTGGGGATATTTCCCCACTTCATTCCATTAGAAACCACTTCTGGAAGAAGTCATGGCTGCAACTCCCCCATCTCATTAGCACTGTAAAATGTTAGTGCAATTTGTTTTCCTGTACTGATGAATACATTGGCAACTGGATTTGAAACCTGCACTTTAATGTCAACTACCATGAAAAAAAAACTTGCACTAACACATAAAGGACCTATTTTTAAAATTCATAGCAGTAATTGCAGAATTCATTTAACTAAAGAAACTCTTGAATGGCCATGATTATCTTAAAGAATCTACTTAGATGATCTTAAAGAATTCGCATGGATAGAAGAACATTGGAGTTTATATTTTCATTTTTTTCTTTTTCCTAAGTGTTAGATATCTAGTCTGTGTATAATTTCATCAATTACGCAAGCAACACACTAAATACTACCCCAGAGGTGACAAATTACTGGACAGATGAGTCCACTATAAATTAATCACTGTAGTTTAGTTACAACAAGTGAAAATTTAAACGCACTTCATCTCTCTCACCTCAATGGTGGGTGGATCATTTCTTTTTTTTCTTATCCATGCTGCAAAAGGAAAAAAAAAATCAAATGGATTATTTCAAAGACAACAAAGCGTACTGAAACTCAAAATTACGATTAGTTTGGAAGAGAAAGCAAATGTTTATACGAAAAGTTACAATAGAATTTTCACAACCTGGCAAGCCATATCATTTTCCAAAATACAAAGACCCAAGATGTCATTTTCCATGTCAATACTCTCCGTCTTCACAGAAGGGAGGGAGGAGAAAAAAAACCAAACAAAACACCTCTGTTAGGGGAGAGTTTGGGCAGAATTTACGTATCACCCTGGTTGCTGAAACAGGGCTTAAAAATCAGGGCTCGCAGCCCAGGCCTGTTGTTGAGCTTGCTACACAGAGCTCAGCTTTGCCCCGAGAAAATGACAACATGACTGCTGAAAAGTACGAAGAGCCTCACACCACTCCATAGAAAAAGGATTCCTGTATATGCCCCAGGTATTGTTAAAGCCAAAAACCTATTTATGTTAGTGGCAACTAGAATTCCTTTACAGGGATGCAAGATACAGCCCCAAAACTGACTGCACCATGTCCTACCGAGAGAAGGCTCTCTCCACCTCACTCAATTAATGCAGGAAAAGACATCAGAGGAACGGAAGCGGTGGCAACAACAACTGTCCTGTGGCTTGGGTTTTCCATGACGAATCCAGGTCAACAGACTGATGATTGGCGTGGGGCTGACTGGAGGCGGCAACCCAAAGGGACCCTACTGCAGACGGAGAAGCGGTGCTCTGCCAGATCTTGCTGCATTCAGTCATCGAATTATTAGAGACAGCTCCAACTACTACAGGCAGTATTTAGACAAGTTACCTGACTGTGGACAAGGCAATATCCATCTCTCTTTAAAAGCATCACTACCCTAGCATTTTCCCATGCTTTTTCAATCCACACAATTTATAGGTACTGAGTTGCGTATTTTGTAGACATTTGTCTTTCCTGCTCATATATTTCAAATGAATGAGTAGCAGAATGCAAGTGGCCAGTAATGAACAGAAGGACAAACATAAGGAAAGCCAGTTCCAAGTGCCGATACACAGCAAAATGCTCTTTTGTATGTTTGTTTGGACAATTAAGACTTCTGTTGCTGTGCTTGAAAATTGTAGAGCAAAAGTTACATTTTCATTATCATCCAGTCAAATTCCTGGTCTGACCTGTAGCTGTCTATAAAGTTTCAGAAATGCTTTAAGAAGGAACTGCCCCATATTTGAATTTTTTAATACCATCTGTGCTGTATTTTGAGGGGAACTGGGGAATGAGTCAGATAGCAAGTTCAAAACACTAAAAGCTGCAGAGAGTCATACTGTCATTATGAAACTGGTTTTAGGCGGAATAGCTTCCAATTAACTTAAGAATGGAATTAAGGGAGGCAAAATGGCATTACATAGCTTGGAATTTAGCCACGCTGGAATGGCCAACAGCCTTAACTCAAGGTTAATGGTAAAATACCTGTAATGATACAGAGCAAGGTATTACTTCTGGTTCTTGTCTATCCGATGACACTTTCTGAAGATGTATTCTTTTAAATACCATTCTGAAACATCTTTTCTTAAAAGCAGTCTCTGTCAGCTCTTCTCAGAGGTCTTTTGGTCCTAACAAAGATCAGACCCAAATTTGCCATTGTGGAGAAGTGACTGAGCACTGAATAGTCAACATCATCCTTTCTGCAAAAGTTTTATGTTAGTGGAAAGAAAAACAGCCCATTAAGGTAAACCGAAATAAAACTAAATGACTTTCTATTGAATCTGTAGGCTAGAAAACATTTTGCATGTACCTGTAGCACTTTCAAACATTTAAATTTTACCAGGATTTCCAAATGCAAAATCTGGCAAGATCAGAGACTAAACTGGCATGACTGAGACTGGCACTTCTCAGCTGGCAGCCTTGCAGGCAACTCTTTGTGAAAGGACCAATGAAGCTGTTAGAGAAAATCACAGCACACAGGCCTTTCCTCCTGACAGAAGTCATCTTTGTCTGCACTGAACAACAGTTCCAACATCACCCAGAAAAGCAAGAAAGTGGTAGAGGTATCAGGTCTAGCAAAGTTTGTACACTAAACACTAACTGATAAAAGATACAACTGGAGAAAAAAGGAAATGTAGTAGTTTAAAATGTTTCATAAAAAATTAAATTTTAAAACCTTCAAAATTTAATGCATTACTTTCAAAAAAGTATCATCTTCTGCCTTGCCATGCCTTGCTTCTGTCACATGGATGTACAGTACCACTGGTTTCAACTCCACAGCTCTCGGCACCTAAAAATAACTGCAATTTTTTGAAATTGCCAGTATTTTCTTAAAACACCAGCTGCATTTTAACTTGAACTGATTACAATTAGTAATTCTTAAAGAAAAATTATTAAAAAGGAAAATCCTACAAAAACTAAATTGAAGTTAGAAACTACTGCTGAAATATAACGATTACAATAGATTTTTCTTTCAATAGCAGATGGGACTTTTAGGCAGTTACTTGATTAATGATTTTCAGATGAATGGAATACTTCTATTAAAATATTTTATCATTTAATTATCTGCCTCCGTTTAACAAGCCATAGACAGAACAGTGAAGGGTAACACAATGACACGTGCCTCATGAACAGAAGCTCTGAAGCAAGGAGCGTTATGCAACATGTTTTCATTCATTAATAGATCTCAATTAGTACCAACACTCAAACACAACAAAACAATCTTTAATTTAGGAAGATTTCTCATACCAAACTTCCCATTATAAGACCATATCTAATTAAATACACAAACAATGGACACAGTTACAACATTATGCTATTTTTCCTTCCGGCTATAACAAGCATTTGAATGCATGGTTTTGTAGGAGCTATCAACCTTCCTTCTTTCTAATAAGTGTCACGACTACGATTTTTTTTCAGTTTAACCCTAAATAAGACTTTCTGACACAAAGCCTTGATATCTTTTTCCAAATCACTACAGGTAAACTCATTTCAACATTTCTAATGAGCTTCACTAGAAAATCATTATTTAGTGAAAGATTCCTTCACTGTGATGTAGTTGAGGGAGAAATACAGTAACAAAATTTACTAAAATATCTTTACAGCCATAAGATGAAGTTAGTTAGCTTTAATATATAATAGTCCCTCCGTGTAAATCCATTTCTGAAATACTCTATAAGAAGAACAGGTCAATATATATTACAAGGTTAAAAGTAAAGAAAACATAATCTGAACTGAGTATATTTTAGTATATTGTACTTTACCATCTAATAGTTTTAACAGTCTTTCAAAAGCAATACGTTTTTCTAATAATTCACCTGACTTCTTAGGGGAGAAGAATGGAAGGACCCTAATATATTTAATTCCCACCAGTTTTCAGGTGGTTCTCTTTCAGACAGAAAATTTACAAAGCCTTTCAATTTTTTCTGAGGTATCAACAATATTTCGAACATCCAACATAATATTCAGAAAAACACCAACGCCTTGTAACTCTGGCATAAGAGAAATTCCTGGTAACAATTAAAGGAAGAATGAATGTATCCAAAAATATAACCAGCGATTTACTACTGAATTAGCACTAATTTTAACAAAATCCAAGTAAATGGTATCTTGAAATTAATACATTTTGAGTTCTCTTTGTCAAATACAGTCAGTGTATACCACTTAGCAACGGAAAAGCTCTCCACCTTTCCTTGCACCCTCCACTAAACTTTCAGTCAATGCAGGTTTAAATGACTGAACAGATTCATACCACAGTTAAATATTTGTTGATGGAGACAAGGCAGGGAGGTGCTTTATTACATGTTATTTGAACACAGTGTGCACACATGCATACACTTCATTAAAAAGTGTCCAGTGAAAAGGTTTCCACATGAACACTCCTGTTCTCTATAGCAACAAAACAAAATGCCCTCGCCATTGTCAACCAAGGTGTTTTAAACCTGGTAAGGTAGAGAAAGTAACATCTATGTACCGAGTGCAACCAAAACATACTTCCTTGCCCCCCAAAGGTTTAGCAAAATGAATCATTGCCTTCATTTCAAATTAATTATACTGCTGCTTCTAATTTTATCTGGATGGCACTGCTTGCATTCTGTACTCATTGCGATGCCACTTTTGTCTAAAAGGAATTTTGCAAGATAGCTGGACATTTCCTACCTTGACACCCTCGCATTCTTTCATCAGCACTCATTTGCATTCTCATTAGTATGCATGAGATTTTCATTGAACTTTAAGACTCCTACTGGCACATAACTGCACTGTAATGAGTGTAAAAGTGAGCATGCAAATTAAGACTCCCATTAATCACTAAATGCTACCAGGAAAGAAAAAAAAACAACAAACAAAACCCAAAAAAAACTAGGAGTAGATGGGCAATAAAATGCTGCATGAAGCATGCGATCTCATGAATCTCTATAGGTATGTAAAATTACTGATCTCCTCTCAGGAGTACTATTGACATGTCCCGAGGAGGTAAATTACACATTCTACAGCAGGTGAACATTCAGAAATAACATTGCAGAAAGGTTATCTGTTGTGTGCATCCATTTTGCCTGGGGAAAAAAGTACGACTTGCACTTTGTAGTAAAATACAAGAGACTTCATCTAAACAAAAACAGGTAATATTTGTATTGTGCACACGGATAATGGTTCTAAATTCAAAACTACCTTACAAAAGTAAACACACCATTGGTTTTTAAAATTAAAATAGACTTAATTTTCTGTGCACAAATAGCTGACACTAAGACTAAGGAGAACACAAGAAGTTATAATTCTATTCTTTTAACATTGAGCATGTTTCAGTTTTACAAAAGCCTTAATGGATATTCTGAACTATTATAAAAATCACAGGTCTGAGAACTTACAAAATTTAGTTCTGTGGAACACTTAAAACTAACATCTTCAGGAGAGAAATTCCAGGCAAACACTTCAAGAGTAAGCCCTCGGCCCTGTATTCAGTAAACCCTCAGGACTAAGACACAAACATTCTCTCTGTAGTCTGAAAAACAACTTGCACAGATTGCGTCTGTAATCCGGACGATCAGTGTAGCTGCTTGCTTTATAGCTTTCTACTTGGTCTCAGTTACCTTGTTACATGTTTATAACTTGATAAACACAGTGCCAAAATCAGCACCTTAGTTTACCAGCTGTCCAGGCTGAACACCTTAGATACACAATGAGATTTAACTCAGACCCTCTTCAAATTTCACTACAGCCTGCTCCCACTCCTTACACAACCCCTTGTCTCTGGCTTTGTGCAAGTTCTCCTCAGACAACTCATGTCCTTAAGTGCTTCCAGGGACAGTACTTTTATTCCTTTCAGTCACCAGAGTTTTCTTTTCTAGTCACACAGTGTGATGTAGGGAAACACGGGGAGGGAAAGGGTGCTGGAATGACTGCTTCTAAATCAGGTGGCCATTAAAGATTATCCACAGGTGAAAAAAATGAGTTCTGGCAGAACAAAGACAGGACAGGCGAAACCAGCTCTGCAGATCCCAAGGAAAAGGAGAGGAAATAAGGCAACAGAAAATTTAGCACTGTCCTTAAAGCAAAAAGCCTGAGAAGACGGCAAGGAGACTGCTGCTGCTGAACCAGCCAGAACTCCAGTGGAGAGGCCGCAAATGTCGAAGTGCATACACAGGATTTGGAGAGAAGGCCCCTGGAGATGTAAGCATGTGCCCAGCAGACAGGATTTAGAATACTAAAAATCAAAAAAACTTAAAAGAGTAAAGTGAAAAGAGAAGTAAGAAATATTATACAGCCTTCTAACCTTATATTTATCTTCTACTGTTCAGAGAAAAAAGCAAGTATTTCAGAAATTCTTCTGCAAAGTCTCGGATTATTTGCTGGAATGTTCAGCATCCACAATAGTACAAACTGTAAAGCGAACATCCACAGAAAGAATGCACCGGGAAATTTTCAAGAGTCTGGGCAGAAGGTACAGAGTGAAAGCTCAGCACAGGTCTTGTGGGTCTGGTAAATTTCTAGACCAATCTTAAAAGGCAAAAATAGGGACAAAATTGTAACGAGCCTTTCAGCAAAGCGTCTCTAAAAACTTGTATTAAACTGTTCCTACTCAGATAACTGGCATCTATGGTATTATCTGAACTCTTCACTTTTTCCATTCTTTCCCATTTCTTACTCACTGGGAATTTTTCATTTCACAGGTGGCAGAAAAGAATTAGTGATGAACCGAACTTCAGAGCATCCCACGTCCCCAGTTCACACCTCTATACATAGCAAAGGCACAGCAGTTCTCTGAATAGCCTCTATAGCCACAGCAGAAGTACCAGTTTGGGCTTTTTAAAATTATGTTATACTTTCACAAAACTGTTTGTTTGTAATCTTTAAATTGGCACTGGACAAAAAAGTACAGGTTAGCCTTTTTTGTGGAATTCCCATACTTTGTCTGTCAGAAACATGCACTACACATCCCTTCTGCTCTAGAAATGCCTATGGGAAAAAAAAGATGAATATATGTTTTCTTTCTGTTTCTAGAGAAAGCCAGTACTTATGAGGAAAAGACTGTTACCTATGTGCATACTGTAAATTTTTCTTTTCTCTGTGAATTCTTTCTATTTGGTGCTGGCAAAATCACAAAGAGAAAAAAGATGAGGAAGTTAAGCGTTAAAAGTGTAAACACAGCTCATAAAAATGGGACTGGCCAATTGTCTTTTCTTCTTTAAAACAAACCTGAATAAAATGCCTTGACTTGCAAAAGTGCATCTCAGGCTTGTCAGCTGCATCTTTTTAGGCAAGTCTATACTGCAGGGTACCTGACCCTTGACTCCAAGGACCCTGTGCTGCTGCTTGCCAAAAGCATCCCTTCCAACAGCTCTACCCCCCCCACACCACACTGTCAAGTCACACGGGTTTGTGAAGTTTGCTGACAAAAGATACACTGCAGGCTTACTAGTGCTACACCAATTCCAGCAGTCCTAACGAACAGGTTCATGCAGCAAGTCGGCTGAACCAGTCTAAGGCCCTTTGTCAAAAGGTGATTTGCCCACACCCATCCGCAACAGTCTGACTGTCCATGTAGTTTCCTGTTAATTCCAGCCACTTGCAGACAGAGACTACTGGATTGTATTTTTTGACTCTTACAAGGTATCAGCAGGTCTTAGATGAGAATTCATTCACAGCAGAGCAGAGTTACCTGAGGCTTTATATGTACTTCCCAGTGTTTGCAGTGCAGAGTGATTGCAGGACAGTCACACAGACCTAAGATGGCCAGCAGCGGCTGGAGAACTTTTGGATGAGGAAGTAGACCTTGAGGAAGTTGGATTAGGTAGATATTCATTCAAGCACCAGATGACTTCATAAGGACAAGCCTGCCAGGCTTCTGATCTCCTTCAGGAGATGGCTATCTCGGACTGACGAAGAACCAAGATTAAGACTTGCCAGCCAACTGTGGGTACTGCGGCAGTAGAAGACAGAAGCTGTTCATAGTGTGCTTTTGCCACAGTTGGCAAATGCTGCTAATAGGGCTGAAACACTTCCAAGAACTTTTAGCTGTTAATATTAGCCTTAGCTGATCACAAAAAAAAAAAAATATCAGAGGAATCAGTGTAATGACAACGATAAAATGCAGGATGGGAACATTGATATTTCTCTACCAACTCCATGAAGGGATATAACGCGAACAAGTTTTTCTTTTAGCTCAGTATCATCAGAGGTGAGTGCAAAGGAAAGAGAATGAGGTAAAGCAAATATATTGCGGTATTTCCTCAAAACACACTGTAGCTTCCATTAATTTGCAGCTCACTGACAAATTAAACAACAGTAATGTCTGTGTATGAGAAGGATTTTTCTTCCATGGGTTCTTTAAATCACTTTTTGAACTCATGCAAACTTCCAGCAAGCAGAATATTCAATGACAAAGAATTCCACAGTTTAACTACACACTGCTTAAAACTTAAGTTCATTTACTTTAAACCTACTACGTTCTGGGAGTTGCCTAGATATTCTTCTCCCCAAAAAGCATACTGAATGACAGGCAGGCTATAACTACTATTTCATGAGTTCCTTGCTTATGCTATAGAATCCTGGATTTTAAGCCACATCTCACCCCACACATGGCTCGAGCTCCTATAGCCTAGAGGACCAACACACACTCCCTTCTCTGCTTTCTCTCATTCTCCAAGGGCAGCTCAGCTAATCCTAAGGAACTTCTCTACCATCCCTGAATTTCTTTCTATGTTCCAAATTTTCAGACAAAATTTTCATCTGTAGCAGTCAGAAAAAATGGTTAATTAATTGTTAATAGGTTCTCCAATTCCCTGCAAGACTGTGCAAGGAAGAGTCTAGGAAAACAAATACCATCATAAAAAAAAAAGCCCCATCACTCTGCCACCAATAATTCAGCTGACCTACAAATTAACACTCTACTGAGGGTATAAATTACAAAGTTTAACACATCTAGTTTTGATTATTCTATCAAATCCCCCTCAGGCACAAATATTTTCACATTTAATAGGAGCAAGTCATACAGGCTCTATTTACATTTTTTTAAAGTACTTATTTCCTAAACGTAATTTATGCTATTTGTAAACAGGTTACTTTAAGAATTCACAATAACTACGCAGTTAAACAAAAGCCTGCATTACTCAAAATGAAAGATAACAGACAACCTATTCACATAGCCCAGGCTTTCCATTAAAATTACTGAACCTACATTCAATGGTGAAATTATCTTGAAATAAAAACAAAATATTCAGGATTTACCTTCCCATTCCGTTGGAAAGTCACCCATTTCATACTGATATGCTTGACAATTTATTGCTTCTACAAATCTTCTTTCTGGTATATTCTGCCCTATAGCAAAAATAAATAAAAAAAAAGAAAAAAGAAAAAGTTGGTTAAAAGTATTTCTATTTAATATTTAAATTGCTTGTTTTGAAAGAACTGTTCTTATTCACACAAGTGCAATGACGTCTACAGGACAAAAATGACGGACTGAAATACTGAGAAAATTATTACCATCTAGATGTCAATTTGAAATGCTATGTGTTTCAGGAACTTTAAAAAAAGCTTGCATGCTCTATAGTTGACTTGGATTTTTAATGACAACCATATTTCAAGTGAATTTATCCATCTTAGTGTATCCCTCCCTTTGAGAATGCTTCTCTGAAGAACTGTCAATCAGTTTTCTATCAGCTATTTTTTCCTTCACCCGGATATCTTCCTCACCATTGCTGGTGAGGGATCAGAAACTCGACGCTGTTCCCAAGTCAAAAGCCAGCACTGAAAACTCTCTAATTAGCTTCGCAAAGCCGTCAGGCCACACCATCTCCAGTCACTGGCAACTGCTCTGTGCATGTAAGCCTTTACACATATGCTTGCGAACTGAGCATCTTCTGTGTTAAAAGAGCCAAAAAACAGTAGGTCCCTCTCTGACAGGGAAAATTCAGTATATTGAAAGTGGAGCCAGTGTGGAAAGTCTGGACCTACACCCACCCACATTTCCTACTACTGCCAAAGAGGCAGAATTAAGGTTCAACCGGTGATGCAGCACACAGCAGACCGACTGTCACATATCATTCTACTGTACAGAGAAAGAGTATTTTAATCTGCTTTTTAAATTAGCAGATACTGGAAAGATGTGCAAGTTCCCCATCCCTCACAGGGAAAAAAACCTAACAATACTCCCCAGGCTTCTTCCCCCAGCTTTTTCGCTTTCTGGTAGGCTGATACGGAGAAATTTGACATTTTGAGGAAACACAAACAAATATATGCATGAAATATTTTCTTTCATAATGATGTGATTAATGCAGTTCACTCCTTTAGTATGCTTTCAATAAGTATTTCAAATGAAGTTGTTTTAAAACTGATAGCAGTCAGGAGTTACAATTCACCCATCCCTGGTTAATAGCTAAACTGCATACTAGTGCTCATTATTAAGCATTTAATACAGTAAAATAAGAACTTGTATAGAAACTGCAATTCCCTTTCTAAGTACTGTCTTTAGCTTTATAATATTTCTTTTTATTTTTAAGCAATACAACATTTTAACTGTTTCAGATATGCCATCAGGCAAAGAAAATAGTGTAGCATACTTTCATCTCCAAGATTAGATCTGTTTAATCACTGTTGAAACATATATCACTTATTTGTTTTACAAGTGCACAGTTCCTGTATGCCGATGATATTATACTTCATATACTTGCTTTAAAATAATTTCCTTTCAACAATACCATAGATAATTCCATTCCACAAACTCTTTATCTACAAAGCAAAACAAAAATACAGAATTACTTTCTTCCCACATAGAAGATATGCAGAAAAGCTGAAGGCCTATCTAATTAGGTCTGATCCCATATAAGTCTCAGAATTAACATTCTTCTCCATTGTTGGAAAGTCACTAGATTTTACAGTTAGCACAGCACCTTTTAAAAAACTGTCCATAATTTGAGTCCTACACTGGCTGAACAGTCTGAATAAACTGACACATAGAAAAGTAATGAAGAAGTGGACATGGAACTGTTGGAGCGGGTCCAAAGGAGGGCTACAAAAATGATCCGAGGGCTGGAGCACCTCTCCTATGAGGACAGGCTGAGAGAGTTGGGCTTGTTCAGCCTGGAGAAGAGAAGGCTGCG
>Ga0065711_1032264_pt1 | contig 27664 bp, 14 predicted proteins | sample Hoacrofraction12_FD_59098 | JGI IMG/M metagenome (GOLD analysis project Ga0065711, IMG submission 59098) | Hoatzin crop microbial communities from Cojedes, Venezuela - Epithelial fraction 12 v2 (version 2) | ecosystem: Host-associated > Birds > Digestive system > Esophagus > Crop | place...
GGGGGGGGGGGGGGGCAGTCAGGAACAGGCCAACAGTCCATCCTTTTGAAAAAGCTGAGTTGTAGCAACACAAACAAGGGTAAGCCTCTGGAAAACAGCATCATAGACAAGAATGATTTGTTCTCTGGGTTTATCATGAAGGGTCCAGATTAGCATATGCTATTTACCCTCAGGCAAAGGTAAGAAAAACCCTGCAGTCCATTACAGCCTGCTTTCTGCTACTTTCTGAACGCAAATGAGACCCTCTGCCCTTACGGGGCTTCAGCATTCCTTTCTGGCTGCCAAGATCAGACATACTCATTCCAGATGTCTTGGCAAAGTCACCAGGTGACTCTGGGAGAGGTGGAAAAAAGGCCACAATGCTTTGATGTGGAAGAATAGGGAAAATCTCCCTTTCCAACTTCCATCTGCACATGATTAGCGAGACACCTGCAATCAGGTGGTCACTATGAATACAGAAGAATGGGTGGTTGTGCTCAGTGAGCACAGCCTAAGTGAGATATTACTAACGCCAAGGCCACAGAAATGACAGAGTGAGCTATTTTTTTTGTCATGGAGGTACAAACTGAAAGGTACTGGCAATGGGCAGAGGAACATGTTGCCATGACATAGGTCAGGGAAGGACTTAGGTGGGTAGCAGATACTTAAGAATAACTGCCTGTACAATGCCCTTAATCTACAGTAAACAGGAGGAAACTGCCTGTTCATGTGAAAGAGACTATCTGCCTCCCACAAATAGAGGGTACTGCTAATGAGAGATCATGCACTCCAGCAGCTACCGGGATTAGTGATGTGCTACTCGTTGCAGCCATGGGTTCACATTGTATCATTTCTTCCCCAGCATAGCTCCACAAGTCTATCCCATCTATTGAGACTTCCAACACCATTTCACGTGAACCAATTTTTTAGTAGTCCAGGAGACTAAATTGCCTGATCTGGTATGAATTTAAATCAAGATAGAAATCCTTATGCCAAGGAAATACTGTCTACTGCAAGACCAAAGGTCTTGCCAGCTACACATAAGAACCCACGCCTACAAGAGGGTACCCAACAGGGACAGATAGCTCTATCTGAGATCCAGGCACGCAAAAGGAAGCATTTCTTCCTACACTGGGCTATGAATGTGTAACAACCTGTTGTCTGAAGACTCCTAGTGAGACCAGTGAAACTCCTTTTCTGAAGATGTAAATACTAATTCTTTGCATAATTTCAAAAAGGAAGATTGGATGAATTAATAGAAGAGAAGTCCATAGAGTACTCCTAATTGCACAGAAACTGCTTCTGGCTCAGAAAGTTCCTGAGCTGAAATTAGTGGGAGGCTGCGAGAGGCACCAGTTTATGGTTTTCTTCCAGAGACAGGATACTAGGTTAGATTAACCTTTGTTCTCATCCAATAGAGGCTTGTTTTTAATAGTGATGAGCTCAGAGCTCACTTTTATAATAAATTTTGGGACACTAAAAGGGAAGACTTGAATGTGGTTTTAATGCTTCTACTCTGTCGCACAGGGAACCTAAGAAATGTAAATGCAGACAGTGTGAAAGAGTTGACTAAACACTTCTGAACTGTAAAAAATGTCACTTAAAAATTATATTAAAATATTGTTTTAATTGTTCTATCTTAACATTTTTGTCTGTAGCAACCATAACACTGTTTAACAAGCACTATCTTACTTGTGTTAAGTTTTGTCAATGTTTTTCCAGGTGTTCCTGAAGCAGAAGTTACTTGGTATAAGAACAAAGTCAAGCTGTCCTCTACTCACCATCTGCATGATGGGTTGCTGCTAATTGCAAATGTTTCTCTGTCAGATCAGGGGTTGTACTCCTGCAAGGCAGCCAACCTTCGTGGGGAGGTAACTGAAAGCTCCCAGCTGTTGGTTCTTGGTAAGTCCAGGTTATTTTGCACTTGCAACAATAGTAATGTGGCTGCTGGCACATCTAGCCTGCAGAACTAATCAGAGGACGTGGAAAGAGGCAATGACATAAAGGCAGCCCTGTTCCAAGAAAACAATCAGTCTGTATTTATTCTCTGGGCAACATCATTTGAAACAAGGTGATGGCAAAAGGAAGGTGGATAAGGAGAAAATGTCTAAGCACAGGGACTGCACCTCCCAGTCCTGAGATACTCAGTTTCACTCTTTCAGACTTACTAGCTAAGAAAAGCATTTATTAACTATTTCTTAAAGTGGATCATTTGAAATGAAAATGATGCCACTTTTTCCCTGTGAAGTGCTCTTCTCTGCTGAGCAACCTGTCCGTACAAGACTGTCTGATACTGGCCCATTTCACACCTAACAGATGCATAAAGCCAGCATGCTTTTAAAAAACACTTCCCAAGTTCAGTGAAGGGTGAAGTTTACTTTTTCTCGGGTTTCTAAATAACAGACAGAAAGCCCATCTAGGTGATTTGAAAAGACAATGTCAGCTGTGAAGTATGAGTGGAAGTGTTACCTGGTGATAACTGGATGTGTGGGAAAGGGGTTTCCTTTCCCAGTAACACACCTTATATAATTTCTCCATGTCAGGCAGATGAATGATCCAGCTGAACTTTGTAAGTGCTTCTGTGCATTTGACAGCGAAGTGTCAAATTTTGAAATCTAATCCCTGTTATTAGTGCAACACCATTAAAGCATCCGTTACAGCTCTCATCTTTCATGAGTAGAGTAAGCACAGGCCTCGTGGATGATGCATATTTCAGAGGAAGTTTTAAAGTGTGGTTTCTCAGTTACACAGACAACACTAAAAACCCTTTATGAATGTTCACATGATTTCCCCTGTGAATCCATACTGGCTGTAGAAAATCAGTCTAAAAAATCTGGGGAAAAAAATCAGCTGGGCTGTAGAAAATCAGTCTAAAAAATCTGGGGAAAAAAATCAGCTGGGTTTCAGCCTGAAAATAAAATCTTCCATGATCTTTAAATCCTTCTCTGATCTTCATAAATGGCGTAGTTTTTAAAGTTACTGTGAGTTAATTAAGCTGCAAGTGTTTGTAGGCAAATCACATTTTCAGTTTCTAGATGGAAAGAAACAGTTCAAGCATCCATGACTCATAATTCTGGTGATGAAAGTGATCAGCAATAGAAAATTCGCTTAGTGTGTGCCGTGCTCTAATTGAAATGGGATGAAGCTACCATTCACTTAAATCAAATATCCCATCATTTCCATGGCAAACAGAATTTGGAATTATAGGCAACACAATCAATTTTTAAAATAGCTTTATGGTTAGTAAAGAACTAAATCCTGCAGTTCTCAGCATAGACTGATCCTCCTGAGCTCTGAACTCATAGTCCTTTGGAGCTCTGCCTAAGTACACCACAGGATTTGGCAGGGTTATAACCGTATTTAATCAGGGCTTGATCCAGCCTGTAGCAGGCATTAAAAAATGTTCCACTGACTGCCATGGACATTTGATTCAGCTTCTATGCTGTACAAATTTGCTCTTTCATCCAAGTTGCTGCACCTCCTGATACCGTGTACCTTTGTCACATATGAAGAGATTCAGCCAGAATGCCATGGTAGGCTTAAGACAAAATTTCTTTTATTTTGTGATCATACTGATGCAGATATTATTTGAATAGTTTCTCTAGTGCCTTACCTAACATGAGGCAAAACATACCTTTAGTAGTTCCTCAAAGTTGCTTAGACTGCCCTTCTGAAATGGTAATATTACACCATGGCAAATCATGTAGCAATAGCTGGTGGTGGTTTTTTTTGATGTCTCTGAGATATTTTCTACTATAGTGTTGCTCATCACTTCAGTTTCCCAATCTGTTACCAGAACCTCCACGGCCTCTTCCTTACCTAGAAGACTTGTCAGCAGTGCTCTCCAGTGCTGGGACCAGCACTCATTCAGTGCTGACCTCTCCTTCAGGAACAAAAATGACCATCAGTCCAGGAAACTCTCTTCTCATTGGTAAGTCTAGTGCTTTAAAATTTTTTTAGATTAAAGAGGGCTTAGAGTTTAGATTACTGTTATGCATAGGGTTATCTGTTACAGTTATGCATCCAGTTATGCAGCCATGGAACAAAAGGCATCAAACCGACAGCACACTGTCAGTCATAATCACTGCCAATTGTTCTCAGAACTCAGAAACTCATTTAAAAAAAGGAGGTCCTTTTATTAATGTAATGCCCCAGAACTGCCTGCAGAGTAAGGGCTCCATTGTGCCACGGTTTATAACACTCTGTAAGAGACAGTCCCTGCTCTGAGGGGCTGGCAATCTCATTCAACACAAGACATGACAAACTGGAGTGCCAGCTGATCTAAAAGCAGAAATGCTTGTTGTTCTTTTTTTCTTTTCTTCTGCATTTTGGTACTAGTCTTCTGTATGTCTCTTGTTCATATTGTATATCCTCCTTCTTCAGAGCCTTTTCTAGAGTTTTGCCTGTCGCTCATGACATTTGTCTCTTGCAAGCTCTCTGTTTCATTCTGGTCATTTTATTCCTCTTTATTATATCACACAATCAATGTCTGCGCAAAGCGAATAAGGAAGTAATCCCAAATGAAATGCTTTTCTTTTTTTCATCCTTTTTCTGCCTTCCATATAGCTTTCTCCTCTTTACACTGCAAGTTCTGTTATATGCTGTCAACTCTTTTCAGGTCGGTGGGTGTGATTTGTGTGCAAAGAGAATCTCATCCTTTTCTAAATTTCAGGGTATGTTTGTTTTAAAATTTCATTTCTCACGCTGATCTTGAGCCTTTACTGTCAGGCCCAGATAGGCAGACAGCTTCTCTAATGGCCTTGTTACTACATTCCAAAACATTATTTTCTTACATTTAGTAGCAATTTTAAGATTTTATTTTCACAGTGGGAGCTTTCCATTTATGTTTTTAGTTTTGTGCAGCTTACTTTTCCCCAGGGCTGACATCTGCATACTTTTGCAATGGCTTTTAGCATACAGCTCTGGATTACATTTCTGCTTTCACAAAAACTGCACTGAAATAGTCCTTGGTGGAGGGAATATCTGAAGTTGTTTATTAGCATTGAATAAATCATTTTGAGTATGGTTTTATTGTACTCACTCTTGTAAGACTGGGTCACACTCCTGTTTCATCCATTTCCTCTCAGGTTTCCAAAAAGAGGTCTGTAGTAGTTGTAGGGATTTTTTTATTGTTTGAAAGCAGTAACTGAACCACAAAGGGTGTTCTGCACTGCTCATATATAACCACCTCTAAATTAATTTCATTTGTCCATTTCGCCCTGTACCCTGCCATTTCACTTCAGGGGCAAGGAAACTCCATGAATCTTAATAGCAAAATAGCAAACCAGTTTCATTCTTGAGGCAATTCCCTCAACTTCACTGAATTTTTACTGACCTAAATTTGAGGTCTGTATTATTAAAACCTAAGGAAATCTCCTGAGAGACTTTTTCTAATGAAAAATCAGCATGGAACGGGCTATCCAATCAATTAGAAAGTGACAGTCTGGTGTGCCACATCATGTTCCATCACTGAAACAAATGAAAAAAGCATTCAGCTTCCATGTATGTTACTTAAATACATTGTCTGTACTTGTACCAAGGAATTTGGATTCACCCACTTTGAGAATACTTATTGCTGAAAAAATTAAAAAGGACTCATTTCACAGATATTTTTTTCTAATCTACATCTAGTTTACTCTGTAAACTAATATCAGTATGGACTGCAATCAAAGACTCTATATTTATTCCAAAATTTAGTCTCTCCACAGTCTTCCAACACTGTGGCTAAGTTTATCATGGATTACTGTGATACCTTCATGATCAGCCTTTGCTTGAAATATTGCTGCATGGGAAACAAAATCTGCGTATCTTTCAACTATGCAATTAGTTGTCCACTAATTCTTTCTATTCTGCCACCCAGCCAACTCATTTTAATCCTTTTAGGTCTTTCATTATTGATTATGTTGGGGTATTTGCTCTATATACTCTGGATGCCCCACGTAAGAACTTCAGATACATAAATTACTATGTATAGGGACCCTTGTCTGTCTGCTGGCAGGCACTGGCATCTCTTGGGACTCAGAAGGCATTGAATTAGACCTGATGTTTGGAAACCAAAGCATATGAGGATTTGTTGAATAAAGAATGAAAATAGGACATTTGCAAAGTGAAGTGTGAAGAAAAGTAGTGATAAGTAAGCTTTGGGGAAACTTTATATTTTAGAGGAGTTAAAAGACACCAAAGGTGAAAATTTATGTTAGAAGTCTGAATGAATTCAGGTATGGGTTTGCCAGGGTTTAAGAAAAATGCAGATCAAAACTTTGTTAAACACTTGTTCTGTGCCTCGAACAAACCAGAAAATATTAGCACAGCAACAGAAGATAAAAGGTGCAAATAAGGACTTGTTTAGAAATTAACAACTGTATAAAATACAGCAACAGTTAACAATCCAAGCTGAAAGGAGAGGAGCCTCTAGACTATCATACATGCTGTGCGCTTGCTTTTACAGACTTGAATTGTGCAGTGCTTCCACTGTCATTTCAACTATTTGAAGCAATGAACTTGCCCTGGTGTCAGCTCCTATGGGTTTCTTCTACATAACTTTCAGGGGGGTTTGCAGAAGGGAAAGGTCAGGACCATGAAGCAAATATCTGGTTTGGAGGTCTTCCTTTTCCTTGTTAAGTGTCATTCAGCTGTGTGTCATACAGTGTGTCTTCACTTTAGAAGCAGAGGATAAGATCTGTTAAAGACCCATGCTGCCCTGCCCATTGGAGTCAGCAACCCTTCCATTAAGATCTAACGTAAAACACCTTTTTGCATGAGCTTGCAGGACCATTTTTGTCTTATGTACTTCCTTCTTTGAACTGTTGACATTTTGGTTAGCTTTCTAGGCCCAACTTATCACCTGGTTAGAGAGTCTGATGTAGATCATGGCTTACACAGATTGATGTTTATCCTGCTCCTTCACAACTGTTGGAAGTACGTGTAGAGTACTACAGTCCTCTCCATCACTCACATTTGTTGTCAGGTTGTGTAGTAGACACTTCTGTGTTATCTTCAATTACATATCTGAAGGATAGGACTTCCCTCAAAGCGCGAGTACCCCTGAGCTTGGGAATATTTCTAGGTTTTTCAGTAGCACAAACTGACAGTTATTAATGAGCAACAGACTGTCATGAACTTTCTGACATCCATGGTTGAAGGTAGGCACACAGGAAGACTTTATATCACACAAAACATAGAACACAGAAAATTTCTGGACTGACACCAATTTGTATTTCTTTGGAAAGATTTCACATTAGATCTTAATCTTATTAAAGCTTCTGTCTTTGAGACTTTTTAAATTTTGAATACAGGTTTCCTGAATGTTGGTAGTGAAAGTATTATGAGAAACTCTGCCCTTTTCCTCAGGTAGAAATTCATGTTTGTCACCTGATAGGAACTTTTGGGTTTTAACAATATTTTGACTATTTGACTTCTATAAGGCCAGATTACTTGGTGGAATTCTCTTTTTGAATTAAAGGAACATCCTAAGTTCATGCATTTTCAGTAGAGTTTCCTTATCTATGCTACCAATATCACTGAAATTTTTTACATAACTGCCTGGACACGTTTACATGGGTCTTCTGCTTTGTAAATGTTAATTTTGGCAAAACTGAAGCTGTAGGAGCCAGTGTTCCTGACTTCTAACACATCTGCAGAAAAGGCTTTGGGCCTATCAAGTATGCTTGTTTTCATTTGGGTTCAAGCTCATCATTTCTTGTATTTGAAGACATTTCAGTGAGAAAGTCTGAGGATCCTACAAATCCTGGTGGGGATTCACTACAGTTTCTCAAATTTATTGTGACCTTATTGGAAACCTCATCAGACTTGTCAAAAGATACAAGATACGGTATAAAAACCTCTCCTTACTGTAGCACAGAAGAATACTGTATTTATTTCAGGTGTGTGGCACAGTGAAAGCTGAAGCTTTAATGACTTTGACTTACATATGTGAATTGCATTTAAGTGAGGATTCTTGTACGAACATTGGAAGGTAGGTCAGAAATTACTGTTTCTAGGAAGACAGAAATGTAGGAGTACCTATAAAATGCCACAATGAAGGAAAAAAGGTTAAAGGCGAACGTACTTTCACTGCTTGTAACACCACAGTGTTTCTTGGCATCTGTTGCTTTGTTCAAATATTTTGTTGCAGATGAGCTCTTTGAGTTGCACAGAAAATGTCTGTGAAAACATTTGATATATTTTTCCCCAAAGCTTCAGATTTATGTCCCACATGTTTTTTCAGAAATCTTCATCATGTGTTTTGGTTTCTGAAAACATACATAGTGTGCACTTGAGGATATGCATATTGGAGGAAGAGGGATTGCTGCTTTGCTCATTGTGTGCAATTAAATAAATGTTTTGGACTGCATTTATGAGGCAGGCAAGGGAAGGGATGCATCTTTATTTGGGAAAGCAGTACAGACTCATGAATTGAACGAGAAGTAGGAGCACAAACAGTTCAGATGGCTAGGATCTGAAATGAACAAAAAAATCTAGCTCTTACCTGGCACAGTGCAACATTTAAGCAATGTCTTTAAAAAGAGAAGACATCCGAGAAAAATTAAATATTCCGATAATGGTAGCTCCAGATAGTGCCTATCTGTTGTGTATTGCTGCAATGTATATTTTTAAAGTTCACTGTATCCTGATGAAATGTTCATATTTTGGCAAAAAAAAAGAGCAGCAATCTTTTTGATCAAAAGAGAAGATGCTATCATTATGTAAATTCTTGGCCTGTAAGCTGGTTTTATGCTTTGGATGAAATGCCAGTCTTGAAGCATAATGGTTATTATAGCAATATGAAGAGAGGAGTGAATCTATGGGGAAAAGCCTAGGTGGTTATTTGGAATCTTGTTCCCATCCCCTTTTATCTCATGAACTACATATTCTCCCGTTTGTTCCCTGGTAACTTGCTGTCATCCCCAGCTTAAGATATCTGTCCAACTTTGTGTATTTAGCAAAAAAGTCCCTATTTGTAGGAGATTCTGAAAATAACTGTAAAGTTAGATGATAAATTGTATGTTTTTATGACCAGAAAAGTACAGTCAATTGTAAAAAAAATGAAATACTGTTGCTCCATATCTATTGTGTTCTCCTTGATGACTTCCATACAAAATTTGCTCACTTCACAAATCACAACACAATTTTACTAACTGGCAGCACTGCAAACACAGTCCTAGAAAGCAAATTGCCTTCTGTTTTTGTACACTATCCCAAATGACAACAGTTAGAGCAACTTACCTGCCAGTTTCACTGCTGCTTTGGAAGACAAAGAGCTGGACTACAAATTCTTGTGCTGCAAACACCTATGTTATTTATCGATGAAGCTGTTTTTAAAACAAAGTAAGAACAAAAAATTTTTCACTTAAAAGATATAAAGTATTCCCCTTACCAAACCCAGTATTTCCTTCTCATTTTTCTTTTACTGGCAATAGTATATCCCCCCATTTTCTAGCAGAGCCAGTTACATGCCTAGAAGAGACCCCAGAAAGCAGAATGGGAAAATATAATTATGACAGCCACCTTTATTGCAATGGCCAGCCTTTTGAGTATGATTTTTTTTTTTTAAATTGGAGGGAACTATGTCAAGTCTGTGGCTAGTATTTACCAACCTGCAGATGTAAGGGTTAGCAAGACATGGCACTGAACAGAAAAATTAACCTAGAACATTTTTAATGTTCTGTAGTGCATTGTAGTGAGTCAAATTCTGTGCCACTGACTACTTTAGGAGAAGAAACAGATCCTATAGATAGACTGATGATCAGGACCAAACTCTTTCAGCAGAGCCAAAGAAGTAAGTGCTGCAATGCTTGCTATGTATCTTGATTTTGAGACGTAACATCTGTAAACACAGAACTGATACTTGTTCAAAATCAGTGTGAAAAGCCATAAATGGACACAACTGATCTCACCAGTACATATCTCTTGCAATATTTGGTGACACGCTCAAGGGAAAGAATATATCTTCTTGAAACAGATGTTTTCCTTCACTCCCTTTTGCCCTTCCGCTTTCTACCATAAGCCTCCTCAAAGTTTCCTAGGTTTTGGGAATTACTGCTGCATTAAAATCAGAGGCAGAGATACAAAATACAAAATGCAAAGTAATTTACTAACTGTATAAAGCCAGCTAAGAGAAAACTCAAGAGTCATTAAGAGTGTCTGTGCGCCCCTCAGGAAAAAGACAGCTGCAGAAGTTGTACAGTAGCAGTCAGATAAAATCATCACTATATGAGAAATTATTTTGCACAACATCATTTTTGAAAAGTAGTTCTAATGCTAAAGAATTATTTTTTAGCAACTTTATTTTATGCTAATAATACATCCACTGCGATGAGGATAAAGCACCAGGTACATTCATGAGATAGTCTGTGCTATGAATTGTGTTTTCCATTGCCTTCCATTTATGTCGTGGTGAAAATTCTGCCTTGTCACACTGTTTGCAAGAATTCCCATGTAAGTGACATTTCTATAAAGATGAGAATTAAAATTAAGATCAAGAGTATGCCATTATCATTGCAACTAATTCCCCAATCAGACTATCACTTTGGCTACATTCTAGATATAGTATAAAGTTCATACAGTATTTCAGTATCTTCCTTCTACATCAGACTACACCGCAGCATTTTGGTGAAATGTGTGACTTTTCATTTGCATGTGCATACAGTGTACATTTCAGTGTGTATGGTACATGATGATACCTCTGCCTGGTCATAGATTTTGACCACACTGATACAGTGTTTGTTTTTCAGGCAATCAGACACTTGTCCTGCCACTGCCAAGCTCTGAAAGTAGAGTCAAAAGAGTAAGGTCCTCAAGGCAATCTGCTGCCTTGGGATGTTTTCCTGCCTGCCATTTGATACCATGAAAGAGCTAATCTGAGAAACACTGTTCTACAGCAGTGGTCCAAAATGCTGTCACATAAAATAGTATCACTGGCCTTTGGGGCAACATCTGTTTAATTTTGGTTTTGTGGTAGGGGCTGCTGCCCTTGAACATGTGTCTCTAAGCTATTGTGCTGGTTTTGTCTGGGGTAGAGTTAATTTTCTTCATAGTAGCTAGTGTGAGGCTGTGTTCTGGATTTGTACTGAAATCAGTGTTGATAATACAGCGATATTTTCATTATTGCTGAGGAGTGCTTACACAGGGTCAAGGTCTTCTCTGCTCCTCACACCACTGCACCAGCAAGGAGGCTGGGGTTGCACATGGAGTTGGGAGGGGACACGGCTGGGACAGCTGAGCCCAGCTGACCAAAGGGATATTCCACACCGTATGAGGTGATGCTCAGCATATAAAGCTAGAGGAAGAAGAAGAAAGGGAGGGATGTTCAGGGTGGTGGTGTTTGTCTTCCCAAGTAACCGTTAGGCATGATGGAGCCCTGCTTCCCTGGAGGTCACTAAACACCTGCCTGTGGTGGGAAGTGGTGAATGGATTCTTTATTTTGCTTTGCTTGCGTGCATGGCTATTTCTTTCGCTGTTAAACTGTCTTTATTTTAACCTACGTGTTTTCTTACTTTTACCCTTCTGATTCTTCCCCATCCTAGAGCAGGGGAAGTGATCAAGCAGCTGAATGGAGCTCAGTGGCCAGACAGGGTTAACCACTACAGCTTTTCCTGGATCACTGGCCTAGATTATTTTCTAACATAGATATAAATGATACAGAGCTCAAGTGAGGCAAGTTCTGGTGAAAAACTAGAGGTATCAGACTTGGTACATATACCCATGTCTGGAGACCTGTCATTCTGCCAGTTCCTTTGCATAGAAGATCTTTTAGCCTCTTGTCCAATTTAGCCTCTTGCTCTAGACTAAGTGTTACGGGACTTTTCAAAGGCTGTGAGATTTCTGACCTGCTGACTAAAGGACCTACCCATTCTCAATTTTGAAGCACTCTCTCCAGCTAAAACACTTCGTTAATAGGACAGAACTTACAGCCTCTCTGCAACAAGCAGCACTGGATTTCCTGCACTTTTCTGCCCTCCACCTCCTCTGCTCTGCATTTGCTATTTTCCTTGCACCACAGGACTTTTCCTGAGCAGCAGAACTCTCAGGACATAGTGAGTTTATATCAGCTTAAGATGTACAGAAAGGCTTCTACAGTAGCACTGACCTTCACAACTTGGGCTGGTAATCACATTACACGCTAGCTCTTGCTCTGTCTTTTGCTGAATTCCTTGTGCTGTACTATTGTTCAGTGCTTACTCTGCACACCTCTTTTGAGTGTTATTTTTCCCCCATAAATGTGCTTGTATAGTTAAACTGGAGCTGTAGCAATGGTGGAGAAGTTTATACTGAAGGGTACTCCTTTTGCATCTTTGTCCATCTTTGTCATGTCATCAGAGTTAGCTCAGCAGGTCATTTTAGCATGCTGTATTCATTCTCATAGGCTTTGGTTTCATGATTTGCCACTGGTAATTATTTTCAGCCTAACGCTTGTAATACAAGATTCTCGATAAGTCGGATTCCGTTTGTCAGTCGTTTTTAGAAAACAGTATTTCTACCAGAGCTTGAAAATTCCCATGGTTTTTTAAGGGGCCCACCATGTGGCTGTATGTTTGGGAATATTTTTTATAACCTCTGTGGTGCAGAGAACAGGCCTAACTCAATTTTTGTTCATTATGGTGTGAATTTAAAATGCTGTGTAAATGATACCTAATAACAACAAGATGTGTGGCATTGGGTAACCAATTTAGGTGTTTTGAGAACTGTTTAAAAACCATGTCATATGTTTAGTATAGTAAGTTTCAACTGCTCCTTTGGAGCCATAAATAATTATTTAAAATACCTTCTTTTTTTAAAAATGCTACTGTCATCAGCTGAATTGGCCTATTTCAACAATTTCTAAATGTATAGCTTTCCTTGTCTAACATAAATTCATGTTCATTTTACCTCCTTTAAACTATTAAAAATACAGGTTATACTTACATTAACAGTATTTTTTTCTTTGGGGGATTTACAGGATCACGTTATCTTTTAGGAGTTTTATTTCATTCAGTGTAGGAAAGTACTGAGAAGTAATTTGCATAACACCCTAGTTAAGTGTCTGTTTAAATTTGCACTTTGCACTATATTGAAAAATCTTTCCTCATAAGACAAACTATAAAGATGTGTCTCTGAGTTTTGCCATTTCAGCAAAACAGGTTTTACATACACATAACTTTCAGACATGATCTTACCTATCTTCATTTGGTTTGATAGCATTTTAAAAAGTTGAATACATCCTGACAAATTTTCTTCTTTATGTTAGGTACAGGACGGAAGTAGATTTAACCCTGGTTTAGGTTTAATATGCATGTCTCGTTTCAGTCACCTAAGGAAAATCAGGTGCGACAGGAAACTGGGGAAGTATTTCTCTGTTCCAGTCTCATCTCACCTACATAGTGTGAACATGGTAGTACAGTGTTAACTACAACATAGTAGTGCAGCACCAAGCTTGTGAATGTTCAGGTTGAACTGTGGCTTCTCTATATTTTGTTCCAAGCATTTTGTTCTTCATTCCATCCTTAATCTTGTTTCGATTTTGAAAGTATACTTTAACTCTGAATGCAGAGGTTAGAGTGGCAATATTGTCAGGCTTAAAATCCTATAGCTGCACTATATTTTTCACTTTAGCACAGTGTATTTTAGTCTCCCACACTTACCTGTCAGAATTCAGTAAAATATATGCAGAATCCTGGATCTTTTTTTTTTTTTTAGCTTCCTTTATTTCAATTTTAATATAATTAATAGTTCTAACACCAAATCACTTCTTTCCTTCTTTGCCAAGCATTTTAAGTAGTAGTCAGCAATCATACTTCATCTCCTAGTTCTATGTTTGCATAGGTACATGCCTGTGTCTTGCGCAGGCAGGGGCATAGGTCTTCCGGCTTGTATGTCTAGCTGAAGTTTTCTGTGACCTTTCTGTGCTGCATTTATTGTACTTTGTGATGTCCTGAAACACACAGTCCCCAACCAATGGGAATGATTGCTTTTTTTTCAAATTCAGCCTTTTTTTGTTGATTCAAAATATTTTGAACTAATGTAGCAAGAACATTTGCCTATTTTGCAACCAGTGATCACTGATGAATAGCAAGAGTGTAAAACTGAACTTCAAGGTACAAGCATGTAGCTGGACATTAATATCAATGGATCCAAACTGTATACCACAGTGTGGGTTTATATCCAGGCTAAGATACCCAGACCTGTCTCTTAAATAGGAAATAATTTCCAAAGATGAAAGTATTGGCCTGAGACAAAGAAGGCAAGTGTTTGATTTCCACCTCCACTCCTGGCACATGGCTTGGCCTCAGGAAAGACAGGATGCACCTCCATGTGCTGGGAGAATGGAAAAGGTGAGTTTACCTCCCACGGTACAGCAGCTTCAGGGCTGAGTTGGAACAATAAGTAGCTTGGTGAGCTCTGACTGCGGGACTATTTTGTTTAAAGATATTTCAAAGAAACTTCCTCATCTTGATCTGAAGTCTTTACTCAGATTCCTTCTTTCATAAATATCAGAAATATTGCCTGGGTTTAATCATCAGGTCAATAGTAAATTAGAGAGCTATAAGTTAGACAAATATGAATGCATGAAAATAATCTATATTTTAAGAATATATATATTTTAAAGGCTATGTTGGGTTTTTTTACTTGTATTACAAATTATATTTAGAACTTGCAGAATTTGTTTGACATTTTCACCATTGCTTTCCATACCATTCTACTGATTTAACATATCAGGCTGCTAAAAAAAGGAATCCTAAAAATAACAGCCTTTGCACTTGTTTTTTTTCTGTCATTCAAGTCTGAGAGTGAAAGAGTGATGCATGCTTCGTATTTTGTTCTCTTAGCATTAGCACAGTAGCCCAGAGTCTTTCTGCAGCTACAGTCACATACAAAGTGTTGCAGAGGTATAACGGGGCGCTGCATTGGCCTGCACTCTGCATTTATTCTTTCCTCTTAAGAAATTGTTATCATTGTTGTGAAACATTGGTCTTCCCTTTCCAAACACCCCCCCTCTTATCCTTGAAATATTAACATTTTCACTACTAAAAGATGTCATTTGTATTAGATTTTTATTTGTATCTCCAGCTTTTGCACATGCATGAGTCATCCTGCCTTTGAATTAATTCAGAGTCACAGTAGATATTGGAAGGGAGGCTTAAGACAATATTTTCTTTCTCTGCTTAAGAAAGAGTGGAGGAGAAGGGCCCTCCCATGCCAGAGCTTTCACCGCTCAGAATCAGTCCCAAAAAAATGTTCTCTCCTCACCTCTCCAAGGGTTCTGATGCACTAAAGCTCTGCAATAGCTGTGCTGTCTGGAAATAAAGCCAGCTTTTCCTTCCCAAGAATTATGGGGACAGGTGTTGAGCTTTGGAAGGTTAAAGCAGTCAATGTCCACAGGGATGGGAGAAAATAGAGAATAGGTGTTGGTAATCTGCATTAAATGGTATTAAAATTATTCCTGGGAGATGAGTAGGTGATATTAATGAAACATGTGTTTTATTGTACTCCGATTCTCACTTAATATGCATAAAACCTTATCCCGTAGCTTATGAATCCATACACATGTGAATCGTATAGGAAATGTCACTTGTGAAACGTGATTGATGCTTGTTCTGCATACACAAATGAGGAGTATCCATTACATATGAGTCTCAGAGGTGTTAGTAAAGTTTTATTGTTAAATGTTAGAAAAAAGTAATAATTACTCACTGGTAGAACATATCTAGGGAATAGCGTTTGGGGCTTTTCCCCCATAATATTGATTACTGGCTGTTCCTTTAGCTAGTATTTAATATATACATTTTGGAAGAAGAGATAATATGTAAGGCAAGTAAAAGTGAGTACTAGGAAGTCTATATTGTTTTGCCTGAGAAAAAAAATTTTAAAGAAAAGCAGGCACAAACTAGGACCATTTGCACACTGAAGTCAATTTCACTTCCTCTGTGTTTAATGTCAAACTGATTTTTCTGCTTTCTTCATTCAGCCTGTGCAGTCTGTAAATGGAAACAGTAAAACCGAGCTCACAGCATGTCTTTGTCAGTTGTGACGGCTACATGCCAACCCGTGGAAATCCCTGCAATTATCTTACAAGACAAGCAAGCTACAAAAAATTAGAATACTGTAGTCAAAATACATACAGTCACTTATTGTTAAGCTTGTTCATTTCTTGTATATTCCTTTGTTTTCCATTGGTTTTAACTTAGGCAGCCTTAAACCTGTAAGGCTGAAATCCTTCACATCACTCATTTACTTGAGAATGACTATCTTCGGAACTGGATGTCTTGTTTTTCAGCACAAGAGTATGAAAACACGCGTCAGTACTCAGGACAAAAGGAATAACGTGAAATGAAGCATAGCTGGAATAAACAAAGAGCTTCCAGAGATAGGAAAAATGACTGAGCAGCAAAGAAAGCTGCGCCTTTGTGGCCAGGAAGTGAGTGTTGGGGAGAGAACTGCCAAGGGTAAAACTGCATTAGGCTGTACCAATGGAATTAAAACAAACAGCAGATTCTTTACCCTTATAAATAAATGTGGAAAAAGGGAAGAGACAAGACCACTGTGAGGAGTGTGTGCTCTCTCATTCTGCCCATTTTCTCCCTTTTCCCATCTTTTTTAATATTTGGCTTCATTAACTGGTTCTTTGCCAGTAAAACATTGTCATTGCCTCTGCAGAGCCTACTACACGCCTCTTGCACCTTCCACCAAGGAGCCCTTGCTCTCTGTAATACCTATTTCACAGAGCATGAACCAGCCCCGAAGGGCAGCTTTATCCAGCCCACACCCTTCCCCACCATGGATGCAGGCAGGCCTTGCCAGTAACAGGGGACTCAGCAGAGACCTGTGTAGCCACTGCACTGGTGAGAGGCCCAGTATTTATCCTCTCGATCAGCAGACAGGGTCTCTCCAGTGCCTGGATCTACCTCTCAGCATGAAAGCGGCTGGGACATGCCACACATCACCAGTGACATTTTCCATCTTGTATGAGTTCTTCTTCTTTGTGTAAGCAAGAAAGCTTCCATTCTCATGGGCCAGGAGTAGTGTAACTGGAGGTATGATTAGTGGCAAAAGACAGACATGTAAAGAGTATAGTAGCCCAGTCCCTAATGTTAGGTTAGGGGTGTGACCAAAGCCAAAAGAAGGGTAGCAAGAGTTCCTAAACCAAGTAGTGTGCTCCTCAAGTTTCAAGGATTTGGTCTTGATGATGGCTGGAAATCAAACTGTTCAGCCTTCCTGAGTAGAGTAATGAAAATGGTATTTTTATTTGTGCAGTGATACATACCTCAGTAAGGTATAGATAATTTCTTAAGGAAAAAGTGTGTATTTAAATAAAATCTTGATTGCAGCAACTATGTTATCTTACATCTCTCATAGGAAGAGTACTTGCTCCATTTATGTTGGCTGAGGATCTCCTCAGGTGGATAGACAAGAATGAAAGGAAGAACAGCAATAAAAATGTCACATTGCAGCATCTGTTCATTGTGTAATGCAGCTACAAAGGCATCATATTCACGTCCTTATTTGTCTCAGTGAATAAGAAGTAATAATCAAATGACATGGAGATGATGATGAAGAAAGATCAGCTGATGGAATTATTCCTTGATCTTAGAACGGTCTTCCATGTTTTAGTCTTTTAAATTTGTACTCTTCCTTTTTTTATCCCGTTCCTTTTGAAAAATGCTACTGTGAAAGTTCATATATATGTTCTGCTTGTTTATAAAGTACACTTCTTTCAGAAAGGATTTTTTATGCAATTAAGTGATTCATTACACATACATACTAATATAAATACGACAGTGTAAAGCTGCAGGATAACGAACTAAGAATCATTGTAGATTGCATTTACAGAGACTTAGCCAGACCCTTCATGTATCAGTGAGATGCTTGGAAGTGCAGGACTAGACTAAGCCACATGCAGTCCAAGCAACATATGCTATCCCTTGAGCATGGCTTTCCTGGCTCCCCACCCTGCATTTGGTGTGGATGGGTTGTGCAATGGAAATTGCCTAGTCCTTTCTTTTTTCCCAGGAACCATGCAAGCCAACTTAGCTATCTTTCTGAGGATACACAAGTCTCACAAATCTTCAGCAATTCATTGTGAAACTGGCAAAGTATGAAGGTGGTATGAGGACCACAGGCATTAGTATCTGACAGATACCTTCCCTCAGCTCAACAGGCAAAGAACTCACTGTGAACCTAAACATCATCATCTGTGCTGATGAACCATAGGCATACCTGTACAATGCTTCCGAACATCAAGCTTTTTTTCAGTTGATGGCTTTGGTTGGTTGTTGTTTGGAGAATTTCCCATTGCTATGAAGAAATACCCCTAAAGGTGCAATTTTATGTCTGTTTTTTCAACAGTATTTTGTGTAACAAAAAAATCTGATTTTTAATATAAAAAATAAGAAAGGAAGGTGGCCCTGTGGTTTAAACAGGAGGTTTGGAGACCAAGTTCTGTTTTGCATTGCTTGTTCAAGTGTGCTGCTTGAGCTTATACTAGGTGTGTAACCTCGCTATCCTTCTTTTCTCAGTACTAAAAATGAGGATGAACCAAAATAATGGGAACCTTAGAAGGCTTGATATAAATATTTCCAAACTGATCTGTCTGATTAACTGGCTTCTGTATAGACCTTTTTCAGCTGTTGAAGAGGTGCTCATTACTACAGTATTCCTATTTTTCATCATGAGAAAATCAGGAAAATGGGGTGGAATCAACTTTTCCCCCTAATTTTGACTACTTCAAAACCTGTAATTTTACAGCAAGTTCAGTATTCAGTAGTTTCTTCCACATCCCGTTTTTTTAGGTTGTGCTGTTGATGGGTATCCAACCCCAAACATCACCTGGCTTTACTCCGGCGAGCCTCTGAGCCTGCGGCATCACCTCCTGGCAGCAGGCCGAGTTCTTCAGATACTCAATGTCAGTGATGCTCCTGATGGTGAATTCAGCTGCCTTGCTCAGAATGAGGCTGGCTCGCTTACACAAAAAACGTCGCTGGCTATACAAGGTAATATTCCAGTTTCAGTCCTGCTGCCCTGTGAGGCTCTTGCCATGGACTTCCCTTTCTCATCCTCGATTTCTCCTCTGTGAAGCCAGGACTGTCATGCGCAGCAGGAAATAGATGTTTCAGTGTTTTACTGCCATGGATATAGGTTTGCAGGACTACCAGGTACCTTGCAGTGTCTTAGATTTTACTTCACCAAAACGAAACCTGATATTTCTGGCCTGCTGGGCATAAAACACACCTTACTGATTCAAGCTATGCTTATGCTTGTTGAGTCAGGACAATTTTCTTGTCCAGAAATTCAAGACAGAGGTATCACAGTTTGAACCCCTAAAATTAGAAGCACCTCTGTTAATCTGCTAAAGTAAAAGTTTCACAGTCTCTCCTTGCTTGAAAAACCTTTGCTTGTAAAAAAGCTGCAACTGTTATGTTTACCCAATAAATAAGATGAAGAGGATAAAGCCACAGGACAGAGCAGTGTGGACAGGTAGGAACAGAATATGCAGCTTCCGTTGCCCCAGTTGTCAGGGTGGGAGTGGAGAAGCCCTAAACTTTTCCTTAAATTCTGTGGTAAAATTTTAAGTGTGTTGCAACTCCCTCATTCATCTTCAGGACGGATGATCTCTATGATCTACCTGATGAGAAACACACTGTTGTAAGATCATAGAATCATAGATACTGCTGGTAACTTCTGTTAACCATCTCTTTACTAAATATTTATAAACCTCTAAAAATATAGATGCCATGTCCTGCATCACTGGCATCTGGCTTCACTTAACTGCTCTACCATGTCATTCACTTTCCATACCTGATGCTTCTAATCAGCAAAAAATTGGGTTTGTTACACCGAAGACAGTCAGTGGCTTACATCAGCTGGAATCCTGTTCCTTCTTTGTTCATTGCCTGATGCCTTGTAGGTGTAGATAGCTCCCCTTCACCTGAGACACCAAGTCCAAATATTTCATCCAGGAGAATATCTCTAACACTTTCACTTCTAAGGGTGTCCTGCTGGCAGTTTTTGAGTGTTAATGTCTCTCTCCTACACTTTTTGGCAGAATACCGGTGGTCGGTGGACAAGCTGACAGCTTGTTCAGCTTCCTGCGGCCACAAAGGGGTGCAGCTGCACCAGCTGAGGTGCTTACTGGATGGGGCCGAAGTCAACATATCCCACTGCAAAGAGAAGTTCAAGCCAGCCCTGCAGCCCATCGCATGCAACAGGAGAGACTGCCCTTCACGGTTCGTCTGTCTCACGTTAAAATGACATACATGCTTTTAAGATGTGCTTGGAGAGTTCTTTGGACCAGACATCATGCCATTGCAGCCTCTCTGGTGCCTGTCTGGAGAAAAATCATGTCTGAAAGGGAATTTATGGGTGCTTACCTAGACAGTTGGGAGTTTGTAGCAAGATTTGTGGAAAACAATAATAGTACATGGTAGAAAGACAGTTTACCCCTTCAGTAATTAGGTTAGGAAATAATAGAGAGGTTACAGCCTGCACTTCATTAGCAAAGTTCACAGCTTGAGATGTCTTGGGTGATTGCAGCCTCACCCTGTGTTGGATGTAAATATCAAGCCTGTTCTGAGCTGTGTATATACAGGCGTTTCATCACCCAAGAGCTGTAAGGTCATATCTTTTTTGTGTCCCACATGGCTTCATACCAGTTCATCCCAACAACATAGCAGACAAGAAGCTGGGTTTAGCAGCTTTTAGGTGGTTTTATTCTGAGTTCCTGTGTTGCCTGAGCATCAATACGGGCAGAACTGTAGCTGCAAATGCAAAGAAATCCCTTAGCAGAGTGGAAATATCTTTTGTAAAATGGGTACATCTCATCAGATCTAGTGGGCATGAAGAGGGTGTCAGACTGAGTTCTGCCTCCTTTTGGAGATTGCTAGTTTGTGGTTTCCTTGGGATTGTAACTCTCTGCCTCTGTAACCCGATTTTTCAGTTACTGTTAAACACAGTGGAGCAAGAACAGCTCAGAAGAACTCTGACCACGCTTAGGCTTTCCTCTGCTGCTTCATCCCCATGCAAAACACTTTCCTTCTTTGACACCCTTTGGTGCAAAGAAGAATACATCCCAACTGCCTACCCAGAGAGTCAATGTAGTGTTCTACTCCCTCCATGCTAAAAATGTACTCCTTCTGCAATTCAGTGGCTCCTTAGATGAGATATGTAGACGTGCTTTGCCATATTTTTCTGGCTTTTTACTCCCTCCTCTCCCTTATTTCCACTGTGGACACGATGTGTTTCAGTATACAAGCACTTCAAGGTAGTCAGGATCTCAAGAGAAATTTAGTACAACTTCTCTCATTCAGCAGTGATTTGGGACTTGTATTGAAAAAGAAAGTCTAAGCTAAGGCAAGGAGAGGTGCTAAGCGACCTGATGAGAAGTAAACGGCCAGATTTACCACTCTTGCTGTGTCTTGGGTATATAGCAAGGTTCTCTTTAATTACCTTTTAAAATACAGTCCTACCCCTCTTTGCAGGCAAATGTTTTCTGAGTTGCCAGCTGTCATAAGAAGGAAAGCAAAAGAGATTTGATGAAATATGAAACACACTCATTAGCAGCAGTTTTCCTTGGTGATGGCAGTAAATTCTATTGGAATGGTTTATGTCTTTTTATACCTTTCCCTGAACTATAATGCAGCCCACAATCCTCCTTCAGTTCCTGAGAAACTGCTGAGATGTAATCTTGGAAATAAAAGTTGATTGAAATGCAGAGCAGAGCTTTACGAGGCGTGTGGAAACTTCAGATTCAACCTCACCAAACTGCATGAAAAAAAGTAGCAGTGTTATTGTTTTCCGTGTTGGGAGTGTGTTTGTTTATGTACTTGTTTCTGTGACCACGGGAGTTAGTCACCTGCAGAAGGCCTAGGAATAACAATGGATGCCTCTCCATGGGACTGGAGAATACTGCTGATAAGGGACATGATAGGCACTATTTTCCTCCCCAAAATAGACAAATCCTGCCAAATATCCTGAAACTTAATGAAGCACACTGCTGACTTGATCATAAAACTCTTCAGGAAACCAGTAATCAGTCCCATCCTTCCTGTTCCTACCTACCTCCCTCCCAAAACTGACTGTACGAGCGTTTCACTTCGTGATCCTTAAAGAGACCAGATGTGTTGTCCAAATTCCTAAGAGTTGGACCTGGATTATTATTTTCTGTTGTTACAGTCTTTTTACTAGTTGGACTAGATTTTTTAAACTCCAGCACACAAGGGTTCAGAGCACCAGCCTCTTCTGGCGAATGTATGGTCTGAGCTCAAGAGGAAAGAATAAAGTTGTCCTTTGTCCCTCAGCTGACTTTGCACCAGCCCCACCCCTGAGCAACCTTCAGGCTTTTCTAGATTATTTCTGCTGTCAGGGGGCACAACAGAGCAGGCAGACACCAGAAGGACCCAGCAGGCTTTTGGCTATTCTGTCAGCAAAAAGTTCAAAGTGGCCAGTGAGCCACTCCAGCAACTTTACAGAGATAGGTTTCCCTTCTAAGGGCTGTAAACGGGCTAGTCATTGCTAGCAATGTAACAGTAGCCTGCCACCATGGCCTCCATGGCACAGTCGTGTCAGAGCAGCCATGCCCAACTCCTGTGCTTAGGCTAGAAAAATTTACTAAGACCCTTGAGAAAGATAATTTAATGACAAACATGCTTTTTTTGTCAGCTTTCATCCTTTGAGCAGTTCTCAGTGACTACTATAGGAGGCTGAGGCACTCAGCACCTTCCAGGTTTGCATCCTAATTGAACCAAGCCATTGTTGCCTTTGTTTGGTCCAATACATGAAGACCTGTTGATCAAATCATCCTGCAGATGGTGGCACATATCTGCTCCCTGACCTGTTTGCCTTTCTCTCACAGATGGATGGTAACATCGTGGTCTCCTTGCACACGGAGCTGCGGTGGAGGCATCCAAATGCGGCGAGTGACATGTCAGCGCCTGACAGCGAAAGGCACCTCTGTCCCAATGTCGAATGAGGCTTGTGCCCAGATGTCCAAGCGCCCTGTGGACACACAGAACTGTAACAGGCAGCCCTGTGTTGAGTGGGTGGCATCCTCCTGGGGCCAGGTGAGGAACAAGCCAGCTGTCTTAAGAACAGCCTCATAAGGTGGGCTAGAAAAAAATGACACAAAATGAGAGGAGTTATTTTGCACCCTGGTATCTTTAGATTATGGTCTGCAGGCTTTTGAGGAGGCAATCAATTTGCTCAGCTCTTTCAACTCCATATTCGCTGCACAGCATGCCTGCATTTCTGTAGCTTCCTGCACTCCCTAGAAATGCTGCATGTGAACATGACTTTTAGTGCAGAACCCTATATCCTCCCCAGTGGAAAGGTCTGCAGCTCCTCTTTGTAGTGACAGGTGACACATCTGGGAAATAGCCATCTCCAAGTCTTAATTCCCCTTACCACTCAATGAGTGTGTTTCAGTTTTGGCTGGCAGGAGTCAAGACTGATGGTTGTGATTGATAGGTTTGTGGTGGGGAGGTTGTACAATAACCCAGTTTTACAAAGTTGCTAATGTTGCCTGAGAACGCCAAGAAGTGGAAGCTTACTTGGTCTGCTTCGTGATGAAAAGCAGGATGGAGGGCTAAAGCGTTTTCAGACTTCATGCTGTTTTGCAGATCTTCAACTACTCTCCTTGCAGCTTCATACAATTGACCAGATGTTAAAAAGCTTCACTCCGCAGATACCAAGTGTTTCAAGTATTTGGAGTTAATTTATTTCATCGTGGGAATCTGCAGAAGAGTTTTGTCTTTGTCTCTCTGTGAGCTGTGAGCTTTCCTGAAAAGACACTTGTCGATATGCAGTCAATTATAACCTGCGACCAGTCATTACTATATGCTTTCCTCCCTTTTCTATCTACTCCAGCTTGACTGAGCCATGTGAAGGTTGATGAGTCCACTACAGCCCCGAGTTAGGGGTAGAAACTAACAGATTTTAGCCCAAAGATCTCCAGAGTGATGATTCATACTGGGGTAGAGCATTCCAGGATGAATGAGACACAGGTTTAAAACCACAGAAGCCAGTTTTGCTAGAGGTTAAAGCCAGATACCAATACTACTTTAACATCACTTTTAGTGAAATAAACATTTTCAAAGGCAAAAAGAAAAAGCAGTTTGACAAAACCAAAGTAGTCATACATCGAACTGAAATGAAGAGTAAGATAAAGGTGTAGAGGCAAGGCTTCTTCCCATGCAAGAAGAGGTGGAGAAAATCATCACTCAGAGTATTAACTATCAGTATTGACATATAACGAGCTACCATGAAATATTTTCCCTCCTTTTCCAATTAACATGTGGTAAGTCAGTTTGAAACAATGGCAAATGGTATCTCAATGTATTAGAGGTTAGAGTAATATGATAGTTTGCTATTAATAACCACACACATTTTGTATTTTCTTGGGGTAATACACACAATACATTGTGCTGCATCGGGATTTTTACCATATTGGTAATAAAAAGCGTCTTCAGCTACTAGAATTTATTGTTCACTACTTGAAGACAAAAAAGAGATCTGAATTAATTTGTTAGACCTGATCTCTGTGCAATATAATATAATATAACATTTCTTCTACCTAGCTTAAAAAAAAAATCGAGTCCCACATGATTCTATATGGCTCAGTCTCCAAGCCAGAAGACTGTTATCTAATTATGGTTAGGAATATATCACTGGCTCAGTGGCTCAGTAGATCAGTGGCCTTCTTGGTAGTGTCGTGGGGTATCAGGTCCCTGTTGTCTAGGTGTAGTGACCAACTTTCCCAGCTCACAGAGAAAATAAACAGTCTACCTACTCTACTCCCACCTCTAGAATGAATTCGTTTCCTTCCTTTAATGTTAATGGCATTTTGATCTCCACCATGTAATCCCACAGTATTTTAACATTCATGACTCAGGTTTGCTGGTGATGAGGACTGCTAGCCTCTGCAGATATTGCAGAAGTGCTCCACATACTCTGATAAATGACATTTCCACCCACCTTGATCAGTGAGGGGGTTGACTGGGAGCAACTGGAAACCTGTCAGTCACTGCTTCTCTCTCCCAGTCATCAGGGAGGGAAGGAACAGCAGTGGAGAGAGAGTGTTAAGTGAGGAGTGCATGGTAGTGTGAAATAGGGCTCCTGCTGATGGGGGCGTGGAAGGGGCAGAAAAATTGGTAAGCAGCCCTCCCCTGGAAAGAAGTCCTCCCTCACACCAAGGTCCCTTTCTTCAACCCTTAGTCAGTTCTTGAATACAACTTCTAGATGTTTAGAAAAAAACCCTCTGTCCTAAGAGTTCATATAATTTTAAAAGAACACAAATACATGCTTCATACCTATTATTATTATGTTTGAAGGAGAGGATTAGAAGAGTTAAACAGTAAACATGTGATCGATAAGCTTGAATAGGTTAGGATAACCTCAGTATTGGAGCAAGTTTGCAGATCTGCTATGTTCATCATGCTTGCTGCTTTTGTTTATTGTCTTGTAATGCTTTTAAATTATTAAATGGAGTGGAATATGTTCTTGGTTCAATGCATTCTTGGTTATTAACTATTTTCCCATAAATTATGATAGTACAAGCTGAAAAATACACAATAAAAGGCATGTATTGAGATATCCTGTATGGATCATAGGCTCTTTGCTAACGGCATGAGAGCATTATATTTGCACTAACAGATTTATTTAAGACTGAACTTTCGAAGAAGAGAGGTAATGAATCTACCAAGCAGAAACAGAAATGCAACTTTAATGCTGCTGGAGGAGAGTGAGAAAGGGCAGAAGATGACTGTGCGCTCAGCCTTCAAAGCCTGCAGAGCTGCAGGAAGTGTTCACAAACTCAACAGTCACTGCACAGCAGTACGCACTTCTTTTCACCAGCAGTTTTATAAAAGGGGAACAAGTCCTGCCTTTTAGCTCCCTTCAGTGATTTTTCTGTGTTCACAGTGTAACGGGCCTTGCATTGGACCACGACTGGCTGTGCAGCACAGACAGATATTTTGCCAGACCAAAGATGGGACTTCTGTGTCTTCGGATCAATGCAGTGCCTTACCAAGGTAGGACAGGAATTTCTTATGTCTGAAACCATCACCCTTTGCAGACATGTTGAATGGACTAGTGACCTGACTGACAGATTTTTCAGTTTCCCTTGCATAATGAAGAGGTCATGCTGCAACCCGTACAGTTATGTGGCGCAAATCTCACCAGGCTTAAGCCCAGGCTTCGCTATTTGTTCCTATGAGCCTCAGAAGAAAGCACTAGGTATCCAACAACTGGAAAGTCTTCTTGGCACGCCAAATCCTGACTGAAAGGCTATGCTATCTCTTCTTTAAGCTGCCAGTCTCCTTCTCTCTTATTTAAACACGAGCTTTAACTGGGGGAAAAAAAGGGACTCTACAGCTGTTGTTTTCCTGCAGATAAACTCCACTGTCAACACTGTAGACATATTTACTTTACATGAGACTTAGGTATGTAAATCATGCCTGGTCGTGACTGAAAATTAATACAATTGGCTCTTTGGCTCCCACTCACGTATTTTCATTATCTGTGTGACAAACAGGTGGGAACCAAATGTGCCTGTGCACCTCCTGTGAGACAGCGTTGGAGGGAGAAGGAGGGTTTCAGAGAATCAGTTTTTCCCACTGGTTGTAAAGCCATAAAAAACTTTAAAAAGCCCTGCTGGGTCTTACTGTCTGCCACTTCACTCACTGCATCTTTTCAGTGGTCCTCTGTTTTGGCACTTCATGGAGAGGGCTTTTCAGCCAAATCCTCAAATATTTCAAATGCTCATATAGATCCAGTAGTGCTATACCAGTGTGCGCCTGCTGAGGGTCTGGTCCTTCTGTGCAGTTAGAAACTGCCTTTCAGTGCAATGAAATTAACCCCACATGGACCCGCTGAAGACCTGACACATGCAGTGCTCCAAGTGAACAACGTTTGGGTTGTGGAAGGCTTGCTGTCCATGGAGCTTGCATGACACCTGGAGTGGCAGGTGCTTGCTCCATGGGCAGCCTGATGAAGGGACACCCCTCCCTCACTCCCTCCTGCCCGCAGGCCTCTGAGCACCCAGAACTGCTGGACTGATGTCTGCGGCGTGCACTGGAGGGTCAGCCTGTGGACCGTCTGCACAGCTACGTGCGGAAACTACGGCTTTCAGTCCCGGCGTGTGGATTGCGTGCATGTCCGCACCAACAAACCCATACTGGAGCATCACTGCTCCTGGAGGCCACGGCCGGCAAACTGGCAGCGCTGCAACATCACGCCCTGTGAAAACGGTACATTGCTGAGAGGACGGGATGCGGTGCTGCGTGGGGTGGGGGGAGGAAAGGTGGCAGAGCTGTCTCTCAGAAATGCAGCACTGGACCTTGCAGCTGGGCGTCCTGGGGAACCTCCAGCCTGAACATGTGCAAAATGTGGTGCCCAGAACTCAGCATCCCAGGAGGAATGGTGCCCATTGTGGTTTGCTTGCGATGGGGTTAGTGCTGGGATTGTGTCCCCTTGCTAACAGCATGTGAAATGGCTGATGCAGTCTTAAACTTCCATTGATGGTACAGACAGAAAGAAAAACACGAATCGCATACTGCTGGCTATAGTTGAAACACAGTAAGTCTAAATCCAGTGGGTAGGCTGATGAAGGGAATTCCTGGAGTGGAGGTTGCTTGCTGTCAGGTGACAAGCAACTAATTGGGCCTGCCAAAGAACCAGAAAACTTATGAATATTTAAAAAAAAAAAAAAAAAAAAAAAAAA
>Ga0065711_1032266_pt1 | contig 27662 bp, 7 predicted proteins | sample Hoacrofraction12_FD_59098 | JGI IMG/M metagenome (GOLD analysis project Ga0065711, IMG submission 59098) | Hoatzin crop microbial communities from Cojedes, Venezuela - Epithelial fraction 12 v2 (version 2) | ecosystem: Host-associated > Birds > Digestive system > Esophagus > Crop | place...
CACCTCTCCAGCCTGTCAAGGTCCCTCTGAATGGCATCCCTTCCCTCCAGCGTCTCAACCACACCACACAGCTTGGTGTCATTGGCAAACTTGCTGAGGGTGCACTCAGTCCCACTGTCCGTGTCGCCAACAAAAGAAACAGATTAAATCACTGATAAGAAATTGTTACTGTATATCTGATGAGAGTTGTCACATCTGTAATTGAGAAAGAGCTGGGTTTTTTCAACATGTTCCTTAACCTTGTCCCCTAGAGTTTTCATCAAGGATTAGTTGTGTCAGCTGAAAAAATGCAGCATCCATGTTTAGTAAAGTGTATGTGCATCAGTAGTTACATGCCCATGACATGTATCTTCTAAAGGATGAGAATAAAAGATTAAATAGCTCTCAGCACATTCCTCCCAGATTTAAATGGAACTCTGAGCTTTTAATTAATTGAATTAATTCTTTATAGTCAGAATTTGTTGAACCCATGACACAAGGTGTTGCTATTTTGCACCCCTCCACTCTGAACTGACATTGACTATATTCGCATTAGCATGTGGTGCAGTTATCGTAGGAGTAGTTAATGAAGCATAATGTTTTTTACTGAGGACTTGATGTCATGCTGTTACCTGGGAGTTAAATCTCACTATAGGTACTGAATGTCCATGAGGGGTTAGAGTGCAATTTTCTGTTAATTGGCATCCACAAGGAGCTGAGTCAGTGCAGTTTGGGAATGCTCCATGACAAAATCACATCAGCAGGTGGGGACAACTGGGTGATTCCCTTCAAAAATGTCACTACTCTCCAAAAGAGCATACTTATGCAGAGAAGCATGTCATCGGCCTAGCGCTCATGGTAAACGGGAGACCATGGAGCATTCTACTAGCATGAATTCAACACTTCTCATTTAACTTTTACCCAAGATAACTCAGCAGAACTGAATCTACAGGAAAAAAGTAAGATGAGGGGTAACGCAGACCGTACATCATCCTCTCCACCAGACACTGTGAAAACAGCCAGTTTCTTCGGCAACTGGATGGAGCTTTCCAAGTAACAGAGAGGAGTTGTCAATAAGGCATCCAAAATTGCTATAATCCCAACTGGCCTGTACTAGTAGCAAAGGTTTAAACTGAACTCTGGCAACAAAGATCAGTCAGATTGTGGTGTAGTTCAAGTACTGCCCACAGATAAACCACCTTGAAAATATTTTAAAAAGCCTTATAGTTAATGGGAATTTGTTACTATGAAATTCACAGTGAGCTTCCAGACCCAAGTTTGTCAAACACTAAATTTGAGACGCTTGTGCAACTTCGTGCTACCGTCAGGAGGAAAGATTATCTAGTCCATTAACAAGAGGCAGGGAAGAGCTTAAAACTCATGCTTTTTCTAAAAAGACAAATGAACGTTCAGATAAAATGTTCAAAGTATTCCTAGGTTGATAAAAATAGATGCTTATGTATTGCTTAGTCCAAAGAGAGTAGATAAACACATATCTGACAGCTCAAGCTTTCTCAGGAGCATTCTTAAAATTTTTTCACCAACACTGAACAAATATCTTCATTACAATTTGAAGCAGGAAAATTCTTTTCCTGCAGATTCTATTTGAAATAGAGTGTTCTTTGATATTTTTACATCAAATTGAGAAGACAATTTTTCATCTGAATTTGGAAGCTGTCATAGAAAACATATGGCCCCAGTGAGTTAATAACATTGTGTAAAAAAAATTGGACTTTCAAAAACCCCAGATTCTCAGCTTCAGAAAAGCATTACATTCATGAAATAATGACATATTTCAGCCTCTAACTTCCTCTAACTTGTACAACAAAGGATCCAAATTGATTTAGAAGATTTTGCTATCAGCGTCTGAAAATAGGTAGAGAAATATATAAATAGACTTATTTTGTTTTCTGTATATCTTTACTGTTACAATTGATAACACTAAATTATTTTATTTTTTAACGCATAATTTCTCAATAAGAATTCCTCCACTTTCAACATCTGGTAAGTGTTTCGAGTATTTCGTCCCATGTTTTTCAAATATTCCTCTGAATATTTAGGCTTGTCTGACATTTGGTCAAGAGTTACTTCAGCTGGCAGCCACGATCCTAATGCCACAAAACAACCTTGTGCACTGTCTCTGTGATTTCCGGTTTTCTACGTGAGAAAACCAGGACTCTGAAAAAATGCAGATAGATATCAAGCAGGTTTCAGGTATCTCCAGTAGATAGTTCAGGTAGCTATCTTCACTTTAATAGTATTTCTGAAAACAGCTATTCTTACAGCATGTCATAAATATGATGCAATTAACTTCCAAATAGCTTTTGACCTGATGGATTTACTCTGCAACTGGTTTCAGTCAAAGAGAAGCCTGACTTATCTGAGACTATTTCCTAAGTTTATATATTAAATAAAGTGTTTTTAAGAAAGAAAAAAGAATGTTCTTTAGCCTAAAGGCCAAGTGGCTCATTCTGGTTTACCTCCATACCAGTTCACCTCAGTACCATTCCACAGTCTTTTCTTGTTTGCATGAAAGCCGTGTGATCCAAAGCTATATAAAAGAGTCTGTTCAGAAAACCCCAATATTTACCTCATTCAACCTTACAAATGAGGCAAGATTCCTATTTCCAGGAACCTACTGTTTCTGTTTGCCTATTTCAAACTCATGTTTGTTGACATCTCTTTTCTCCTCCTTTGCCTGTTGCAAAGAGATCTTAAAAATACAAAACTTTATCTGATTTTAAAACTGCAGTCCACAAACAGACCCATAAAGCCTCTGATGACAAAGTATATCTCATCATTATTCATCACACTTAGAGTCTGACCCGGGAAACCTGCCTTTTCATGCTTGTAAAATATTGCTAAAGCACTTGCTGGAGTCAAAACGTGTTCCCCAAAATACATGCATCTTCAATCACCTCAGAGGATGAAACATGAGGAAAGATCTAAGATGTATCACCAGGTATAAAAAGGAAAGGATGTACTTATGTATCTTCAAAAAGTTCTCATAGCTGCTTGCGTGAAGCAGTCAAAAAAAAAGCTGATAGCATATAATAAATCTGGAGATCTTTACACCGCTTTTTAGAAGAGAAATTTTTGGTTATCTGAGGCTTACTATAAGCCTGTGTACGTGAGGTAAACATACGAGTCATCCCAGCATTCAAGTCACCTGCCACACAGACGAGCTTAATGTTCAGTGCTAGACTGAATACTCTTGATGAATGAAACAGTTTTGAGTTACAAAAATTTTGTTAATAAAATTTCACATAATAAAATAAAAATTCTATGATGTAACTTGTTTGAAAACAAAAGATTTGCAATCTGCAATTTATATTTTTCCACTTTATCACAAAGCAGTCATCTTAAAAAGGAACAAGATCTGAAACAGTTTCTATGAGTTTCTTAATTTTCTTTCAGATCACATGTGAAGATAACACACACTCACACATGGGACAGACTGTTTTGAATTATTTGGAAAAATAATCAGCATTGACCTCATGATCTATATTCCTTATCTTGCTTTTACTAACGTAAACTAGAGTTTACTATTAATTTAAATACAATAGGATTAGATCCTATTTGAGCAGTAATGTGCTAATAAGATATTTGTTTCTGTTATTTTGATAGTCTAAGAATTTTCATATTAAAACACGTTATAAAACTGGATTCTAAATAAAAATTATCTTCTGTATTTAAAAAAAGTCCGACTTATCGTACTTTGTTTTATTTGGAACAACGTCTTTGTTTTGGGATTACTGATTCAATGTATGCTTAGTGTTTCATGAAGTAAAAAAATTACAAGTTATTATATATAATAATGTCCATATAATAATAATTGATTTTTGATTAATGCTTCTTAGTTCTGTGAAGTGCTATTAGAGCAGCCTCAAAAATCTTGACAGAATCCAATTTTCACTAGGTGTCAGGGTGGTAACCACAGAAACAAAGCCAATCTTTTGAAAGGTATGTCGTGAAAACTAAGATACATCTGAAATATTTGGTTCACATCACTGGTGTATATATATCCAACACAATGTGTCAGTGTTTCCTGGATATTAGTTTGTGAAGAATATTTTTAAGGAAAATGTCTGGTTATTATATGATATGGAGTATATAGTACAATTACAAAAGTTATGTTGTATATTTCAATAATTATTTTGGATAAGAATTGCTGTCTTCTTCAGCTCAATAGTGTAATAATTTTCTTGTTTAAAGAAACCACTGTAATGTTGATCAGGAAATAATTTTTTTAGAGGAACTTATTTTCTCAGTGTGAGATTAACCTAACTTAAATCTATAATAACCAGATAGTTGCTCAAGTAAAAAAAGCATACTGTGGAATTTTTTCTATAGTAAATGTCTTTAAAAAGAAAAAGTCTGTATCTCATCATTTAATGATGTTGATGGTCTCTGACTTAAATCTACAGTTTTCCTTATCAAATATTTGAACATATTTGTGAAGATTTGTGGTGAAACTTTAAACTGATATAACGAAATATATGGCCTCTTGACCACAGGGACACACAAAAAAAAAAAGACACCAAAGATTCAAATGATTGAATAGTAGCTGTTACCTTTAAGTTGTTTTTAAAATTTGAAGAAAAAAATTAATTGCCAGATGAAAGCACTCTTATCTCACAGAACGCTGCAGTATTAGGCTAAGTGAAACACACTTACTCCAGGTAAAACCTTCTGGCAGCTTAACAATGATATCATTTAAAAGGTGTGTTGTGAAAACTAAGATACATGTAAAATATTTGGTTCACATCACTGGTGTATATATATACAAAAAAATGTGTCAGTGTCATCTTCCGTATCTTGGTGGGGTGGTGGGAGGTAGGCGAGAGAGGACATGATTGCTAGAGTCAGCTCTGTAGTGCCTGTAGAAGCTATGAAGACAAGATATAGGTAGCAGCGTGTCATCTTCTGAGGAAAATTATATACCTTTGTTACTCCTAAGAGTGTTTTGGTACATTAATAAAACATTGCATTTGTTACACCTAAGGTCGTGCCTTTTAAACAGAAAAGCATACAGCATAGTAGAGAGTGCAGAATCTGAGCTCAAAATGCAATAATGTTGGAAACATTAAAGCTGAGAGTAGACATAAAAATATTTTTAAATTTCATACAGTCATAAAAACAAGAACAGTTCCCTGTACAGCCTACACCTGTTTCAATGCAAGAAGTACCTTTGGGATTGTTCTCTGATGCTGAGGTCACCTTGAATACTTTGACCCACAGTTATACTTTTCAATTCATTCACCCTGCAAAATCTCACTCACTTGTCCCAGCTCCTAATGTGTAAACCATTAACTGATCAGAGCCAAAAGCAAGCAGAGGATAGGTGAACAATTTTGTGTGATAATGAAAATGTGGCAATTTTCAATTGCAAATGTCACTCCCATTACTGAAAACATATGCAGATGATGTGTTCCAAACCCATAAACATTAGGGAAACACATGCTGAAGTAAGCTTGTATCCATGGTTTAAATAGTTATATGTATCTAAAGAAGTACATAATGTTCTGCTGTGCAAATTATTTTCCTGCTATTAAAACAGAGCTATAAGAAAATTCTATTTCTGAACAACTCTCTGCATACTGTTGGAGGTAGTTAAGTTGAGCTTTTATAGCCAGATAAGGTTCCCTTCTCAGACAGAAGTATACCTGCTTCCTACCAGGGTGTAAACTGATGGGTTTGGCCCAGATTCCGTCTTGGTGAAGCAGTATTATGAGCAGAATTTCCAGACACTGTTACAAATGCTGCACGACCTCAGTGAAAACCAATAGATTAACTTAGCTACAGAGAAAGCAAAAGAGAAACCACCACAACGGACTCAGGAAGAGTGTTCGTATTTACTTGTACTTTTTCTCAGCATCCCCATCATCAGTGGCACTTGAAGTCAACAAAATCTTCCAGTATGTTTGGGAAATTGTCCCACCGTATTTGTTAGAAAGAAAAAAAAACCCAAGCTGACACATAGTAGATTTAACTAACAGGTTGTCTATTTCACCAAATATACTGCTGTTTGTCTCTTTAGAATTAACTCACGGTCAAAATAGTGTATTTAATTATAAGCAGTTTAATTGCATTAAAACATTTACCTATTTATTTGTGTTAATATCAGTCTAAAAGGAGCTGTGAGTATCTTCACAGATGTTTAGTTCCAGGTCACTCGAGACTGGATCAGACCTGTGTTACTGCACAAGTAAATAAATCACTTCTTGCAGTTAAAGCAAATCTACAGCTGTAAAAACGGCTGCTCAGATTAGTTGAAAACTAATTTACTTCCTTTAAAACCAATTCACAGAACTAGTTGGTTTTTTTCAAAGTACAAACAGATCTAGGGATTTTCAGATCCAGGACAGTGCTTCTGTTTACTTGTTATTATAATGTCAGAGAAGATACTTGAATCCTCACTTCTATACAGTAGTACTGCTACTCGTCTAGATAAAAAGCCAACATTTAGTTATTCTAGAGTATACTCAATAAAAGATCTAAAAAGATTGACTTGCTTTTATGTGAAACACAAAGAAATAAATGAAATATAGTAATTGAGAAATATAACCTGCAAAGAGTAATCTCAAAATTATTAATCTCAAGGAGATTGCTTCCTAAAATGTACTCCAGTCATAGATAGCTTTGAAATTTTTGAGTAAACTGGAGCTACATGGAGGAATACTCTTTAGAACTGACCTCATCAAGACCGAGTATTTTAGTTAATGCCAGTTTTCCTTTGCTGATGAACACACTGAACATTTTACCTCATACAGAAGTAATTAAGATAATTAGTGTCGTGTTTATGATCTAATAGATCAGAGGTAATTCAAAAACCTAGTATGAATAATGAATGGGGAAGTAGCATTAATTTAATGATGACATACGTTATCTATATCAGCATCCCATGGACTGAAAATTTCAAAAACCACCTCGCTGACAGATTTGCCATGACCTATCTTTCTTCTTTTGCCCTCCTGTTGGAAGCTACATCTTAATGGAGTGAGTAGCTACAAAATTTGGTTAATCCAGAAAGAACAATGCAGCAGATTAACACAAAGACTTGAGCTTTGAAACAGATAACATCACAACACCTCATTGTAAACAGCAAGTATTTCACCAGTGGAAAATTTATATATTAGTCCACCTCCACTCCTATTTCACCCAAAAGAAAACAACTACCATTCAGAACAAAGTCTGAACTGGAAACTCCATCTTGGCACATCTCAGTAGACAAGTAATTTTCTTATTTTTAACAAATACCTTTAGAGAGTAAGACACAAATGTATAACATACCTATGATTGTAGAAAATACGTTAGTTTTGTTAATCAAACACTTGAGGCAGAAGTTCTATCTCTGTGTAGGACTATTGAGGTGGACAGTATTTTTAATAGCACTTTATATTATTGTTTCCAATCATAAAACATGGTGCCTTTTAGAGAGGACCAGCATCTCCATTTTACTAGTTAAACTATTCAAACACAAGGAAGGAAGTGGAAAAGGTAGAAGAGTGTCGCTGATGAAATGAGTCTTCTCTGGCAGGATCCTTTCTACAATAAATTTGCAAGTATGCTCACTGTACAGACCTGCTGATGGAATCAAGTCAAAAAAGCAAAGAGGATATGAGGAATAAAAGAAAGTAAAATTCCAAAGGCCAAGTAAGAAAACTGCAACTGGTTTCAGTATAAGAAAGTAAATAGCAAATACTGAACTTTTTCAGACGATATTTTTAAAGTATTTTCTGGTTTAACTTCACTTTTTTTCCTAAGAAATTTTAATTTTGGAGAAAACAAAATGTAAAAACTGTATTTAATTCTACAGGGTTGCAGTTTCTGCAGTTATAATTAAAAAGCCCCATATTTTTATACGCATAATTACGAAAAGGGAGCCATAAGTGGGAAAGTGAAAACTCAGAACTGGAAGCCAACATATGCAACCTTCTTTAGAAGTTTCAATGGCAAAAGTTGGCCTACTAAAATAATCCTAGTACCTATGAAGTTTCTCATGTTTTCAGTAACAACAGCAATTTAATGAATCCTACTGAGAAAAACAAGTGGAGTTTATTGGGTAAGTTCAGTACGTATAAATAGAGAAGGCTAATCAATTTTACAACTTAGTAAGACACATGAAACGAGACACTTGCAGGAAAGCAGGTCTTCACAACTTCAAAAAGACTACCTATTAAAGAAACATAAAGATTTCAGTTTTAAAAAATTAAGCTTTCATTAAAAATACTATCCCTCAATTACAAGTAAAAAGAATAAGTTTTCCAGATAGTTTTGCATAGAGTATATACAGTTCTTTGTTTCAATTTTGTTTTGTTAATGAGTTGTTGAGTTTTGAAGAATCATTTTTCAGCTTTTGTGTTTTCATTGACTACTCAGTGTAAACCACACTTAAATAAATAAATAATTCTTTTTGTACTGCACTTAACTAAAAATATAGGGTCTGTTGTAGCAGTGTGGGTCCTGTGTGAATTCATTATATATATGAGAAATTATACAGAAGGAAAATTATGGAAGCAGTTGAGAGCTATTATAAGAAAGTAGAAAATACGTCAACATTCTTTCAGAACTTTATCAGCAGAATATACATAGTGTAGCATGCAAAGTGCTCCCTAAACTTATCTCTCTAAATCTGAGGGCCATGTATGAAGCATATTAAGCATACAAAGCACATGAAGTATATTATTCTCAACTTCAACATATTTAAAAATATTTCCAATTGGTTTTCTTTCAAAAGATAATTTTTTTTTATAAAATGTTAACAGAAAATGGGATAATAAAAGTGTTGTTATTGGTAAAATCCGCTATCAATTGCTGTGCTTTCTCATTTGTACATTACAAATGATAGTGTAGGCTGCGGAAGATCTTCTTTTTTTTCCTTTTTAAACGATCTCTGTGTGGCTGGATTAGCATGGATTGGATCCTGGGCCCCAATAAACCTTCTTGAAAAGATCAACAGTTTATTACCAAAAAAAAACTTCTGCCTTTGTAAACATTTTATTACATTCAATACTGTGCTTTTGGTCAGATTAGAGAACAAGTATAATGGACAAGTCATTTTAACTTCTGTAATTCCACATCTAACTAAAAATCATATGATCTCATTGATGGAGAAGAGTAAAGTCTACACGCTAGCATCTAAGTATTTAGGCATTAAAGAAAGGTTTTACCAACTAATGTCACAGAACTTCGTCCTGGGCAGTTCTTCATATAATGTTCTGAGATAGACCAAACAAAAGATGCAGACACATCAGGTAGGTCTTAGGCACGGATAAAAAGTTTAAGTTTTTCCTGTCTATATTTAACTTTATATAAACAGAATCACAGAATCGTAGGGGTTGGAAGGGACCTCTGGGGATCATCTGGTCCAACACAAATGTACAACACCTCACTCATTACCTTATTTCATTCTAAGCTTGAGTTATGTTGGGTTGTCTTCAGAGAAACAAACTCCTCATTCTAAAAACTTTGTTTCTGTCATCTTCTCAAGAGGATCCTTACATTAGAAGATGCAGAGAATACATTGTCATCATTAAGACCACCACAAAATGTTCTTGTGATCACCGTCTTTTAACTAAACATAGCCATCAAAGGAGAGTGGTTGTCATGACCGCTTTTTATATTAGTCCAGAGAAAACAATCCTGAGTCATCTCCATCCTTCCTAATATAGTTGTGGCCCTGCAGACACACAAAAAGGACAAGCTTTCTAAAGGTAACGGCCCATTTAAGATATTAAGTGATGGCCCCTTGTCCTTAGGTGGGAAGGAGATCATATCTTTTCCTTTCATCCTAACCTCTTCAAGTGTGAGGGAGCAGCAAGATCCAGTGACTCCCTTAATGAAGGTAAAACAGGAATAATTCCTGCGCAGGCCAACCCACAGGACAAGGTGCAGTCCCACAATATCTGAGCATGGTGGGCAAAGCCAGATACCAGCAACAGAGACCTCAACAGCCTCAGACCCAGCAAGCAACAAACTAGATCCATCCAGGGAGTTCAGTCAGAAGCAAAAGGACACAGGGACAGAGACAAGCTGTAACATAAACAGAAAGCATGCATACAGAAAACAACATAAACCCAAGAAACCAAACAAAAAGCTGAAGATCAGTACTCTTACACTGTAGGTAAGGCAGGCCTAAGTTTATAGGTGGTCCTGGGCCGATGGATAGATGGTGTGGGTGTAGCATAGATGGAGGTCTAGGTGAGGCTAACCAGGGCTGTCAAGGGCTTTTTGGAACTCTAAGGAACGTGACTGAAATTATTTCCTCTAATTCCTCAGATTACTTGTGATAGAAGTGTCTTTTCAAGATCTTATGCTCCAATTGAAAGTCTCATTTGTCATCCCATAACAACCCTTGGTACAGGACTATAAAAATACCCTAAATCTGTATTTTCTTAGTTAGGTCATAGAACTTGAGTTAGAAATTCTAGATTCAGCTCTCCACTTCAAGGCTTTTTTTCCCCACTGACTTAAGTGCACTTGGCATTAAGTTACTTATTCCAGATCTCGTTTGAGTGGGCTCACTTAAAGGTTTCCTTTTGTGCAGAAAGGAAGACAACGCTTAAACTTTCTGTCCTGCTGTTTAGGATATTTGCCTGTCAGTTAGTCTAGTGATTCCAATATGTTCAGGTTCAGGTGGTCAAGCGTTCTGACCAGAACACTGAATAAAAAGAAAAATGGTGGCATCTTTTCCTCCGGGATCCAAGGTATAGAAAAAACAAGATAAAAGAAGGTTTTGTTTTGTTTTGTTTTGATCTTAACTAATAATAGGCAAACACACTTTCAGAAGGGTATTTTGTACTCAAGAACTAGTTTGCACAGAGCTCAACAGCATAGAGTGGAGTTAAGCTTCTAAACTCCAGATGGGGAATTAATTCATCAAGCATTAAATTTTCTGTGACATGTTCTGTGCTACTCCCTAAGCACAGTATGGGTTTTTGGCTCATCCACTTTTCCCCTTGAAGAGTCTAGTTCCTCTTGTGAACTCTGTCAGGACTTCATAAGAACCCTGGATTCTGCTGTGAAGGTCAGCTGAATACAGACCTTGAAGTAGCTCAGTTTGTAGTGTGCAAGTCCTTTACTGGTTCTAGGTCCTTGTTGGTATGTGCATATATATCTCAGTGTAATTGCATGTTTTTTCATAACCTGATAGCAAGTTCCTACTGCAGAATAACTGATTGTGCCTTAAGGAAAGCAATTAAAATTCAATAAGGATTTCAAAACATTGGTAGTCTCATTAATGTCTTTCTGTAAAGATCCCTTCCGTATGAATTTTCTTCCAGTCTTCTAGTTTGGAACTTCACAAGGGCTTAGATTACCAGTGAACTGATGTTAAAGTGAACCAACACTACGAAAGGAAACCTTTCCTAACAAGAAGTAATGATAGTTAAAAAATACCTACCAAAGAAAAGATATTTTTTATTCAATTTAGATATATAAAGAAATAATAGAGGAACCTGACAAACTCCAGTTATAACCTTTACTTGGCAATTGAGTCATAGAGCAGTCACGAAGTCAAATGTAATATTGATCATCCTATAGAAAATGGTGCCAGAACTATTACCATCTCACTCAAAAGGAAAACTTAGCATCTTTTATATGATGTTTACAATGCAGTTGCCAGATCAGTGTAAAAAAACCCTCTAAAAAATTGTATCATTTAACTTAGCTTTCTTGTCAGAAGATATTATTTCCAGGAACCACAAATCACAGGAGGTTTTTTCTATGGTTTGGATGAGGAAATCTGTGAACAGACCTTGGTTAGGAAGAATTGTAACTCTAATCTCCTTATCCCTTACAATTACATTTAAAGTGTATCATCTTGCATGATTATTAGTACCTTGATCAATTAATCTTTATCTATCAAACTGATGCTCAGGGCACAAGTGACCTAACTTGGGTATGATATATATTTCATGCTAGAATTTATTTGTAGTACAGTTTTCTGAACAGGAATGAGTTACTGAATGATAGCTCTACACTGAGAAAATAAAGTGGGAGTAAGGAATGGTTAATTAAAAGCAATAGCCTTTTTCTTTTTTTCTTTGTTTAAATGGACAAAGTAACAGCTGGCCACAACAGTTGCCAGCACTCTAATTTTTGGACAGATGTATTTTCCACGTAATTTTAAGTTCACAAAGACCAGATGCTTCCCATGGTTACTCTAACAAGCTTCTCCATTTTCAGTAATCTGTGATTTGCTTTGAACTAGCATTTTGTTCTTCTCCTGAATCTTCCATTATTTGTATTTACAAAGATGTTAGGCAAGGCAAGAGACATTAGGGTCACAACTGAATTAATTTTGACCACACATTGCTTCTTTTGAAGTATTTTCCTTTTAGACTCAAAAGTAAAATTGTCATACCTGACACTGTCTTTACATACGTATAACTTGTGTGCATACCTTTTCAGAGAGGAATTAAAGCTACAAAAATCTATGTTTCCTGTAAACACTTGTTAAAATTTAGAAATTAATTTGCCTTAGAAATGTCCATGCTCCCAGCTACACTCAAATTGAGGAAGATTGAGTATATCTCTTTGCTTATATGAAGTTTGGACTACTTCCTAGAATTGTACTGAAAAACTGGAAAAGAAAACAAACTACAGGATTGAGTTCTAAAAATTTCTGGGCCAAATCTTGAGCTTACAAAACGCTAAGCATGCTGTCACTGATCCAAAAAAATAACGAGGCCCTGCAATTACAAGAACAGTTTAGCCTCAAGGATGAGAAGGATGTCTCATTGGATTCAGCTGGACAGTTGCAGTGTTTAGTTCTGAGTCCAAAAGTAGTTGCTTTGTTGGAATGAGTCCAGAGCACTTAGCATATTGTTAGACAGACACTTAAGTAAGCCACAGATTGATCTTGTCGTCACGTTTAGGGCTGTGCAACTCATTATTTTTCAGCATAGGCTGAAGTGATGACAGACACTTAAAGAGAGGTAATTGCAATGAACTCTGTATATTTCTTATGTGATGGGACATAAGGAGGAGCTGGGTTCCCAAAGTCTGTTGCCAGAGCCCTGGCATAGAGGTAGTTAAGCCAGAAAATGTCAGACCACACCCTTCTCAATGACAACAACACATCCATACAAAATTATTTTGGCTGTGCTGAAAGAACAAAGCAGCAGAGTCTTTTGCCTACGTAGCAAAGGAAGTAAAGATTAAATAATTTATTCTTTGTGGTTTTATGTGTATGTTTTATTTAATTACTCATTCTGTCCAAGAAATGTACAGCATTGTGCATCCTCAACTGTTAATAATTCTTAAGCTACCTGGTCAGGTAATAGAATAAGAATGTCAGGGAATAATTAAAATACCTCAGATTTTAAAGGTTTAATGGTCATACCTGATGAAGTATACCTGATTCATACTGTTTGCAAAGAAATATATTTGCACTGCTAAAATAGTGTAGGTCTTTGATTACTTAATCTTTGTATGGAAAATATATATATAAATCCCCCATTTTTTCCTGAAGCTATTTTTGTTTCTACTACCTTTATCTTCTCAATTATTCAACGGATTGTAGTGTATATACCTTACTTGTATCCCTGTGACCTATGTATTGCATCTTGATATTTTTAGTTTCCTATTATCTCCTAGAGGTGACTGTTTATGTGTTTTATACCTTGTACTGTCTTCTTAGCTTGGAGGGATGGCGTGTCTTACGATTTTAGTCAATTATTTCTGTGTTTCTTGGGATCTCAGGAACTGTTTTGTTAAAGTATATCCAATATCCATCTAGTCAAATCTCTGTTGCTGACTGTGGACAGTACCAAACAGAATACAGAAAGCAAAATCCTAGCAGTAGTGACAGAAAAAATCTGGCTTCCTCCATGACAGCTTTATGCTGGCTTTTAAAAATTAGAAATTAATTGCAATTCTGAAAACCTGCAGTTTTCCAAAATATACTTTCTGCTTCCAATTCTATTGTTTCTTTGATTTGCTCTAACTTGCACTTACAGTTCTTGGTATATATCAAAACATTTTTTTTGCTTGTTTTTACTTTTAATCTCTAAGCATATCCATATGTTAAGTGTGTGCTGAGTAACAAAGGATTTACGATCTTTGATTTTCCCTCAGGGACCTTTGTCAAGCGTATTGTCATGCACAGTAAAGTCTTCTGATTAACCTTGTGCATCATTACATCCAACAGTTCTCATGACATCGCTTTAAGTATTTCTTAGGAATTGTATTTTTTCACACCTCTCTTCATTGATATCTTTTCTTCTTTCATAATTACTCCCATGATCATTCCTTAAGCTTCCTTTAGTATTCTAAAATAACTGTGTCTTGAGATGGATTGAACACTTCTTCACATAGTCCTCCAGAAAATGTCATATCATAGATAATCCCTCTTACTTTGTAAGAACTAGCTAGAAAGTATTGTAGTTTCTTTTGTAGAAAGTACTATCTTTTCATAAAAATACATAATAAAGGCATAAAAAAATTTGAAACATTTCTGCTTAAATCATTAATAGAAGCGCAATATTTTAAAGACAACCTGGTGTCAAGATCTCAGTATTTCTGTATGTTTCAGTGACACCACAACTCTTTCCCCCACAGTTCCTTTCCTAGTTAGACTATACCGAACCTTGTGATAAATTTAATCTCTGGAGAAACTAGTTCGTAGAAAAGAATGGAATGATGAGATATACAACCTAAGTAAAGCAAAATATCAATAGCAAGTTTAAATATGTTTTGGGTTTTTTTTTAAGATACCTTTTTTATTTATTTGTATTTATTGCATTTTTTATAATACATATATTTATTACAGTTTTATGTATCTATGAGTAGAAGTGGATGAGAGACAACATTATTTAAACAAAATGGCACTTTGATGGAAACACAGAACTAAAAAATCTTTCATGGATCTATCATCCAATATTAAGAGTCTGGCATTTAATTCTAAAATAGTTAGCTAAGGCAAGCTAACTAACTAACTAACTAATTTTTCTGATCACAAAGAACACACAAGAACAGTGTTTAACACTGGAGGACTTGGAGTTCTAGGAATCGTGAACATGGCCAGATACAGCCACCTAAATGAAGTAAATTCACAAATGTTTATTAGAACTTACTGCAGTTTTAATGTGATTTTCTAAGCATACAAAGGGACCTTTATGATGTAAATTGACTGTGCTTTTATGCTTTGATCTTCTTGTAAACTGAACCAGCACCAGAAAATGGAGAAACTTGTGTCCTTATAGGGGAATGAAGGAGTTAGAAATCATTGTATTGCTAATACTTTAAGTTGTAAGTAGGGGCAGCGGTATCAAGGAAATGGGAAAGATTTAAGAAATGCTAAGGGAGTGATAGAAATCTCATTATCTTGGCTCAGCATTATTTCCACAGTACAAATCAGGTGATGTGACTATGAATATCTAACCCCTTCCACAATTCAAATTTTTCTTTTCACTTTGAATAGAATAGCTGAAGAATGTCCTTCCTTGCTTGATTTCTTTCTTCCTTTCTTTTTTAGTATATTAACTGTGAATAGTCCATTAGACAAGAAAAATGAAATCATTTTAACTTAAGATATCTGACTATTCTATGTATTTGACTTGCAATATTCAACAGTATGTCCTTACAGCACATACTGTAGAATTTTACAAGCACTAAAGAGTTTTGAACCACTAGGTCAGTGTTCCCACAGATGCAGACCATTAGGTTACTATTTCAAAAAGCATGACCTATCATTTGGTATGCTCAAACAGCTGTGTGTACATAAATTGGTAACTAGTGTTTGGCTCGGTTTTCAAAAATAATCAAAATTTGCTCATTCAGTCCATTTCCTGGCAACTACAGTGATTCATTAGTAAATTGTCTGCCTATAAGCAACCCATATAAGCATGGCTTCTTCCCAAAATTGTTTGCATTATCTGGATTACCTTCAAACTTTAATAGACATTTCGTGGGATACCAAGAAATGGAGTCAGATTTATTAGGTTAATCATATGATAGCATTCTCTTAAGGATGCATATTCCAGCGTATCAAATGGATGACCAATTTTATGCAATTCCAGAGATAAACGGGATTCATACTGTGCTCCTCCATGAATCTAGAAACCTCTTTCTCTGGGTAGAAGATACAGCTATTAAAATGTTCCCTAGCAACACTTCCAGCTGAAGATGACAGCCTTGTGAACTCATAGACGTTTATCAGGACAGTGGTCTCCAATAGGCTAAAAACTCTGAAAGTCTTCATGGTCTTAGGAAACACTGCCCCTAACTGCTGTGCCAATAAGTATTTCAAAGTGCTCTTTGTTCAGATTCTCTTCTGATGGGTCCTCATGGATGATAAGTCTTCAACAGATCACAAAGAGGAGTGCTTATGAACCATTCTTCTGGAATATACTTTCCTTTCAAGCACAGTCTTGATACAATGAAAAGGTTTTCATGAAGATGTGTATAATACGAGTCTGATGAGATTATAGCATAACAATAGTTAGGCCATCATTATTTCAGAAGTACACTCTGAGTGTTACCAATTCACATAAGAAAATGATGAAAAGAATGAGGTTCTTCTTTCTAGTGCTGTGCTCCAAATTAAGTAAGTAAGTCTACTGATGGTACTAAACCTGAAAAAAAAATTACTTCTTCTTCGCAATTTATTGATTTCAAGAGCATACTTTCAAGGTGTTGCATATAAGGCCCCATAAGACTTGCACACTCATTCTCTGACTCTTCCTCATTTGCCAAAACAGGCTCATACACTGAAAGCAGAAGTTATCTGCTCTATATGCTGTAGGTTAAATTAAAACAATGCTCAAAATACACTTCTGTGGTATGAAATTGGGGGATTGAAAAGCATTTAAATGAAGAGGAAATCATCAAGTACATAAAGTCCACGTGTAAGACAGCCTATCCAAGTACCCTGAAATTTCCCCCTGAACAAAAGTTTCCCACATTTTTATCACAATAACATATCGAAACTAGATTTTCTTGTCTACTTTTATCTTTAACCAGTCTCAGTGTAACAAATTTACTGTGTTGTCCAGAGCTTCTCACTTCCTTTGCTCTTTTCCTCCTTTTTCTGTGTAACAAATCCAAATTCCCATAAACAGTCCAGTGTTCAGTCCAGTTTTACATGGACTTTACCAGACTCAGTTGTTCCTTTTGAACCAGAGCTGAAACGATTTTGGTTAGCATTATCTTTAGAAAACGGTGAAACTTAATTAAAAACTTAAATCTGTACTTTTTCTCTGTTCCTTGCCATCTCATCCCCAAATGGCCCCCTTATTCCATGAAAAAATATTCTTAAAACACAAATGGATCTAAAACTCTTCAACCAGATGATCAGGGTAAGAAAGAGAATGTAAAACTACTCTTTTGCTCTAGATTATAATAGGACTTAAGAATATACATAGTTCTTCATAAAACATGTTCTGCTCATTGTCTCTGGTCTCACAGCTCTGTTTCAAAAGAGAAAATGGCTTCAGCCACAGACTCTTATTTTATTATAAATTTATTTGTGACTTGGGCAGACCATTACTGTAATGAGAAACGAAAAAATTAGAGTCTCTTCACTAATCCGTCTGGCTTCTGGTGTGTATGTGACCATGCTGATCAGGAATCGCTTGCATAGCAGACAAGAGCAAAATATGGTTCTGTAGGTCTTATACAGACACCTGTGCTAGGATGGACCCAGCTGCTGTGAGAAGTGAACCTCCCTTCCTTTCACTTTAGGAGGAGCACAAACACATCATGGTGTTCCTTCTAGCAATGTAATAGGAGAAGGCTGTTGAGTTGGAGACTCTCAGAGGGTATAAGGCAACAGAACACTGCTGCATTGTTCTTGCTTAGGCCCAGAAAAAAGTTGCTGCTACTGCAAGCAACCTACAGTCCTAAACTGCTCTACTGATCTCACAAGTCAGTTTTTTTCTTTCCTGAACTCCACACCAAGCAGGGAAGTATTACGTTTCTCCTGCTTTTAGTAAGGTCAGCTAAGAAAAATTCATCTGAAGTCAGAGACTTTTATTATGAGGACAGGTTCATAGGATAAACAAGTCAATCACCTTAATTCTGAACTTTAAACATTTCTATTCTTATAAGTTAGAAGGAATAGCAAGATTTTATTTGCTGAAGAGCAGAGCAAATATTTCAGAGTCCTCTTTTTACTGTCAAAAAAATCTTCAAGGATGCAGTTTGAGCAAGAAACAGTTTAGAATATGTCTGTTTACGTATGAATAACACACACATTATCCAGTTGATAAACAGTGCTGCTTTTGGAGTTACTTGGGTCTAGGGTCTTTTCTTGTTTTCAGCTACAACAGTAGAGGGGGGAAAGAAAGAAAAAGCATAGCAATGCTTGACTTTTGGGTCTTATTTCCAAGTTTTAACGATCTTGATTGACAATATAGGTATGATTACAAAGTCAGAGGTAGCACTTTGAGAAGTTTTGTTAAATCCACTATCTCAGCAGCTCTAAGAACATTCAAATGGAACAAAATAACATATCACTATAAAATTTGTCTCTGTTTTGAAATTCATGAAGGGTACCTAGTAGCCTTTTATTATTTTGGCTATATTCTTGTTAGAAAATTCTACAATGAGAAACACAAATGCAGTGTTCAGAAGAACATGAAAAACTTTCCGAGAATCTCAGAAAGGAGAACAGTAAGACCTGATTTGATATAATATTTTGAAATTGTCAGGATAGTTCTATATTCTTTTTTTTGTATGATCTAGTTTTAACCATAATAACTGAGCAAAGATGGCATATGGTCAGACTATTCTACATGTTAATCAACATCATTGTCAGGATGTCTTCTTTTAAATATTTCCAGATCTCTTGTCCCTTTCCCAACAAACAGCTCAATTTCACACACAGTTCCAGGACTCTTTCTGTCCTGGAACTACCCTACACAATATCTGTGCCTACAAGATACCTGAAATCTTTGAGTGTTCAGGGATTTATTTTATAATCTGCTTCACTGCTACATTAATGAGTTTGTGTGGGCGTGGGTACTTTGGGCTTGGGGGGAAGTTCACATAATTAAATTCTATATTTACAAAGCTCATAATGTCAATATACACTTATGCATCTCAACAAAGAGGACAAACATGCTCATGAGGTTTATTTAAGGTATTTTCTCCTTTCAGGGTGGTTGATTCTGCAAATGTAATATTGTCTAAACCTGTTTCTGGACACAGTTTCCTCTTGTACATAAAGAGAAGCAGACATGAGAAAAAAAAGGAAGAAAGAAAAATCAACTAGGTTGACAAATAAAAATGGATTTTACATGCACAATTTTATTTGGCAGTCAAAATCTCTGAAGATTTGCATGTTCCAGCTTAGTGGCTTGTTAAAAGGATCGATTTTCAATAAATCTTTGCTCATCATCATCTAAGTAGAAGGAATCTTCAAATGCCTTTTCTTTAGGACCTCTGAACCAAAGGCGCCCAACATGACTATTTAAAATCTAAACAGAGCACAAACTCTGGTGGTCTAGCATATTCAGAAAGATTAGCCCCAAGACCTGTTTTTGGCCACAGGAGGTGACCTGGCTAGGAGCGAGACAGGTTTTCTATACAGCATTCTCCTTGTTTCCTTTCCCAACAAAACCTACTTAGCAACAGGGTTTTTTTCAGTTAAATGACAGCCTTCTTGGAACTTCTTTAATTCCCTTATACCAGTGATGTGCACTTCTTTATCTAGATGAGGCACAAACACCAAACTTACCATATTTGGGTGTTGGAAGATAGGCTTCTGAAAACCTGTATATGTTCCTGTGAATAGAAATGTCCTTTGCAATTCAGAGTTCCTTGTCCTTGCTTACATCAACTAATAAAACAGTCCAGGGTCTGTCCTGCAGTCCTGAGGCTGAATGCAATAACCAGCCTTGTGTGCAAATAGTAAAACTCTCCAAAATAGGACGGACTCTTTTGTGTTGCCTTCTGGGAAGGGCAGTGCTTGCTGCTCCTTGACGGGCACCACACTGTGTTCAGGCTCTGCCAGGAAGAGTATTTGTGGTCCGGGGCCAAACAACACCAGGAACTGTGCAGTCAAACAGCAGTAGGTTGTTTGCACTTTGTTAACATTTTATTGTATGTCTCTGCTGCTAACACATATGGGTACTTGTGTGCAAGTGTTTAAGTCTGTTCCCTGGCCCTGATTAGTTTACTAGGACACCTATAACAATTGCAGTGAGGTTTTGGGATTGGTTTGATTTCTGGCTTGTTCATATGTTTTGCTTTTAGACACCAGCAGAGCAACAAATTCTAAAAGGTTTAAACCTGTCCTTAAAATGAAGAGAGCAGATTTACACAAACAAACTTTAAATGAGAGAAGTAATAATGCAGTGTGTTAAATGCTTATGTTTGGGCTTAAAAGACTTGTAATAATTCCCTGGTCCATCAGACTTTCTGTGAGACCATCAAATCCCTTGGTCTCTCTGTGTTTCAGTCCCACACCTGCAAAGTTGTATTTTCCATTCTTCCCAGGAGTCCTGTTAAAAATCCTAAGGCCAGCTGACCTTCTGGCAATTGCAGCACTGTCACAGTGCACAAATAAATAAGGAATGATTGTTTTTAGCTCTGACTATTAGAACAAATTTAGTCTATAACTGTCCTGATTATTCTGGAGTTCAACAGCTATTACCATAGCAACCTATTTTAATAACTTCCATAGTGCACAAAATACACTAGAATTAGGGTAATTCTGTAGTTAGGCACTGTACATAATATGCAACTATCTGGATCCCCATGGAGACTGCAAGAAATGCACATTCCAAACAGGAGCTTAATCAACAGATCAAAGCACCATACCTGTCAGTGAAAAATATTTTTTTTCTCCCATTTTTACAAAATGCCTTTGTTATCTTAAATTTTTATTTAAATGGAGATTATTCATTTTAAACTACATGATCTTGATGAAAACAATACTGTGTACAGAAACTCTTGGCATTAATTATCCTATCTCTGGAAAATATTATGTTTCAGGATTAAAGAGAAGATTATCCTTTTTCTACAACTTTATGTCCCACCATATAACAAATATGCTCTTTCTGATAATTCTTTAGAAAGTTTGCTCATGTACAAAAGGATAAATTCTTCATTTTCAGTTCAGCTTCCATTTAACTCAAGTAGGCTTTCTAGATAATTGGGCTTTTTAAATCCATTATCTTTTCATTTGGATCACTGATATTTAAGATCAAGATTGATTAGTACAGATAAGTAATATATTGGGAAGAATTACTTTCATGATTACATACCACGAGAAAAAGCCAAGAAAAATCCCATTTACTTTCAGTGCATCTCTTCTGAAAACAAGACAGTAAGACATTCATAATATAGCATACTTGTTGCATTTTCAGCATCTGTATGCAAGTGACTTCACAGCCTTAGGCTACCAGACAGAGAAAACACACTGCGAAGGCTGAGGACAGGTGAAATACAATTTAAAACAAGCAGATTTAAAGTCTTCCTTCCCCTTCATTTACACAAATGCATATAAAATACAACATATTTCTACACTTCTCCCCTCCCTTTCTATGATTTTGTAGAATCCAGTTTCATGTCCTCTTTCTAGTCATTTAGATATCTATTTTCTTGGAAAAGTTAAGTTTGTCTCCTACAGAACCAGTTTACAGAGGAACAAGAAATTTCATCTTAATACTCCATGTAATTTTGCCAATCCATATGACATATTCAGTATCAGGTTAAAAAATAGATAACTGAAATTCCCAACAAAATGATGGAATACGTATAAAAATGAATAGCATCAATGCAGAATGTGTGCAGACACTCTTTTGTTCAACAATTTAAATTGTTAGTTTGTGATTAATGTGTGAAATTGTATCACTAAATATAGTATTAATGTTTTCCTAACAACTTCACCTTGTACTATGGTATGTTACCTCTTTCCTTAAAAAGGACCAAAAAGTTGTCTTGGTGAACCTGGATTTTAATTCTATTTCAACCCTCTCATGTTATCTAAACTCTGTATGAAGAGAGGCTTAAGGACATACCTCATCACTCCCTCTGCTATGCCAAAGAGCTGTCATACGGATTTTTGTGCCAGTCTCATCAAGATGATCTGCAAGAGAATATTACAAGAAAAAAAATTATTGCTATGCACCTCTTGAGAGTTGTTGCTTTCAATTGAAATATCAGTGGACTATCTTGATTTTTGAACTTTTATGTTTGAACGTAAATGGGGGAGGGAATCTAGAGGGTGGGGATGAAATCCAGAATGAAGTACTGGGTTGTATAAAGTATAACTGTCAAGCTATTATTCAACAATAACAAAGACATATTTAAATATTAACATTGACGCATGTCAGAAAAATATATATACTAAGTACAAATGTGTACTGTAGTCACTGGTGTTATATGAGTTTCTTTAAAAAAAAAATAAAAACTTCCAAGAACAGCCCAGCTGCTGAGGAGAAGGATTCCACTATGCATCTGGCCAATGTTCTGCCACATCACAGATTCTAAATGACACCAGTTACTCAAAAGGTAAACCTTGATTTTTGAACCCATGATTAGGAGGGCTGACAGCAGGAGTCTAGATATGCTGGAGAAAGTGAAGTCATAAGCGGGGTCACTTTTACACTACTTCCTATAAACGAGTGCATCTTCTGTTTTCTTATATTTGTGCTGAGTTTGCTATTTCAAGCTATAATTATGAAAACATGTTTTTTCTTTTATTGAACTTTATGAAGATTTTCATGAAAATACAAGCTTGACAAGCCATAACAATGCAAAAATTTCCTAAGACAGTGCACCACCCACTGAGGATATTGCTCTATATCTGAATCAGACATGAGTCAACATCTAACTATTATTTAGAAGGCGATAAGGTGGCATAATGCAAAAAAAAAGTTATTTCTTTTTAGTAACTACAGAATTACAAGTAATATTTTACATCAGTGCCATTTCCTTTTCACTTTGTTGTGATCTAAAGGACCAGAGGAAGTGGTGCACAAAGTATTATTTTTTTTACTTTTAATTCCTATCATCAAGCTTTCATTAGCCAACACAGTTCCCACCATCAGTCAACAATGACCTTGAGGTTTTGTTACCTCACCCATAGACCCAGGCAGGTGTAGACTAGAATGTTTATTCTCACCTTTGAAAATACTTCACAAGATGATATTGGGCAATTACTGTGACTCTGGCCTATAGAAGTCCACTGAACTTCTAATCTGCCATTCATCATGCTGTGGTTTCTAAGTGGCTGAACTCAGGCTATAAAGAAGAAATGTTGCTGTTTCTCCTTTTATTCAACTCTAATAGTGCAGTCTTTGTGCTTTCATAAATGATTTTTGAAAATGCAGTTTGGACTAAGGTTTGATTCAGAACAGCTCCTGATAGGAAACATGAACAGGAAATGGAAGTGTTGTTGTGTATTCATACTATTCAAAGGCTTTTAAATCCTTTACTAGCTTTTATTCTTTTCTAGTGGTAGCGGGAATGTAAGTACTTCAAACAACCTTCCCTCTCCTCTGAAGATGATAAAAAGCTTATATTCATGTTGAGTTATACCAGGAGGTATTACAGTGTGATCTGAATTTTGTCTTACTGTTCCTCACATGTTGGGGCACATCCCAGTATCCGTCCAATATTAATAATAAACTTCTATTTTTATGACACCTGTACGATGTTCAATATAAAATTAACAATGAAAATTATTTGTTTTACATATATATAAATAATTTAAACTCATATACACTCAAAACCATTTTGATACATCTATTTACTTATTTTCTCAGATCCACCTGTGCTCAGTCTATACAAGAGAGTTGTTGACTTGCAGAGTGGTTGTATTAAAATATATTCTTTCCTTCTCTTTTTGAAATGTTTTCTCTCATATTATCAATACATAACATTATTTCTTTGCAGAAAAATTAGGAGGGATCAGCACTAGACAGGAGATTAATCCATGTGTAATTAATAGCTTGAAACCTGAGAAAAACAGGATGAACTGCATCAGTGCAATACATCAAATCATTTAAGGACTGACTAATAAGACTTCTTTTAAAACTAGGTTGAAAGACACAAAGGAAAACAGGAATGAAAATTCTCAGTTAGTTAGATAAAGGGTAGAAACACGGAAGTGTATGCTGTAAAAGTCATGGATGAGTGTTGATCTGGCATACCATACACACGTCAGGAAATAAAAATGTGAAATGGAACCAGAATAGGAAAGACACACTAAAGTGATCAGAGCAAAGAAGGATATATTTATAGGACCCAACTAAGTTAGCTTGTTTTATTAAGCTTATCAACACTGAAAGGACTAGAAGGTGTGATATATATGTGTAATCTATATATAAATATGCAACATATAGGCATTATGAATACATAAATATGTATGTCCTATATCTAAATATGCAAGACATGCTTAAAAGCTGTACAAAGTAAGGCCACATGAAAGAGTAATGTTTTCTATGAGAAAGAAAAAGTAACATAAATACGTTTAATCTCAAAATGATTAAAAAAGGAATGAGATCTTGGAACGGCTTTCCTAGAACATTCTGTAGTAGAATGAGAGGGAAGGAGGAAGCAACTGATTTTTATGATGAAGCTTGGCGTGTTTATGATAGGTCATGTGACATGTTTCCCTGACATAGCAGAGTGCAGGGCACAATGACCTCCACAACATTTGCAGCTGTCTAAGATGTTGACCTCTTAATGCTGCTAAGCATTGTCTTCTGGCATGATTATGGTTCATGACCACTTTGAATTTGAATGGTCCATTGCCAGACAAAGTCTCAAGATTCAGTAAACGTATTTCGTAGGAACGTCATCCACTTAAATATACTTAACTTAGCAAAGATGTCACAAGCAAGTAATAACGAAAATCCATATTTTCAGTCAACAAGTCACTTGTGCTCCAGGAGATCAAATTTAAATATCTTTATGAGATTATTTCTCTCCCATCCCAGCTGAGACACAACAACCAACCATATATAAGACCTTAGTTACAATGAGGGGTAAAACAGGGCTGATTCTACTGTCTGCGATTAAATTATCTATTAATGGAGTGTACTATGTAACAATATTATTTAAAAAATTATTTCTTGCAAGCCTATGGCTGATTTAGCAAAGAAGTAGGACTTCTCTTTCTATAAATAAGAGATAATGAAAAAATATTTTTTATTTCCATGCCACACTGACTTGCATCAGCTTTATCTTACTATGAAATCCAAGACAGGAAAAATACAAAGCAGTTTTATTTTGATTAGGGCTATATCTATGAAATAAAATAGAAAGCTCTTGATATATAGTAAAAGCCTCTGCATATGCTAATTCTATAGCATAATACTAATATAATATTAATATCCAAAATAGATATTGTTGAAATCCTCAGTATCTGTCATATACTTCCGTTACAGACAAAACATAGCAAAGGACCATGGTAGTCCCATAAATAAGATTTTCTCAATATTTCTTGTCATCTCAAAGACAATTTGGCTCAGACAAGGTCATGTGCTCAGCTGAAGACAACACCCCTGTCTGGCATTGGAGAGAATTGAAAAAACCCCTGTCTGTGAAGTTTCTTCCCAGGAGTAAATGTTATTTTTAATTGGTGAAAAATAGAGCATACTAATTCTATCAAATCCGTGAATGAATTACATATGTGCCTATGTTCACTTGATTAGGGTAATGCTTATGAAGACAGTTTTGGGAAGGGAAATGTATAAATAAACACATAAGGAAATTTTGCCGGTAGAGTGCTATTTGCCAAGTAAACTCTGTGAGAAAAAATACTCTTCTACCACTGGAAAGTTTCTCATGTCAGTTTTTAAAACTCATAAATTGCTGAAGAGGTCCCCAAAAATGTAGCTTTTCCTAATAAAAAATGATTAGAATACCTCTTTTTTTTTTGATGTGAAATTGCTAAGAATTAAGAAGTCATCTGTGCCCTTATTTGCAACTAAAATAAATTCTGTAGACCGTGTTTCAGGACTCTTTGGTAAAGAAAGATAGATAAACTTTCTCTCATTTAAATAGGAAAAATGCAATGGGCACTAGCTTAAAAACAAACCCAACAAAATAAAGATGAAATTCTACCTTAACACAATAAACAATTTTTCAGTGTGCAGCTGATCAACACTGGCACAGGTTGCCCAGGGAGATTGCAGACTCTCCCTCCTTGGAGATATTCAAAAGCCATTTGGACACGGTCATGGGCAGTCTGCTCTAGGTGGCCCTTCTTGAGCAGAAGGGTTGAACAAGACAATCTCAAGAGGTCCCTGTCAACCTCGACCATAGTGTGCTTTTTGTGATTCTGTGATAATTGTATATATTTTTCACAGATATCCCTACTGCCACTTGCTTCTCTAAATCTGCTGTTGCTTAAAAGCCACATGATGACAAAGTTTTAACCTTTCAGCATGATGTTTTCAGTAGCATTCAGAATTAGTCTTATTCTTTGCTTACTAATATTATGCAAGAGGCCTAATGTGAGCAAAAGATGTATCCTGTATCTCAGTAGTATTAAAAAAGAGATGAACATAATCAATTAAAAACACTTCTAGAAGTATAATACAAAAGCGTAGAACAAAACATAAAGTCTGTTTGATTCTTCTTTGAACTAATCGTGAGTGCTATGATCCAGGTTTCTGAGCAACTCATTCTCTAAATTGCCTGTTTCGGTTAATGTGCAAATGGCTATTTACGCTTCAATGCTTCTATATCAGCTTTTATGGAAGGTTGTTTTCAGAACTATTTTTATTATATTTACTGATTGATTAATATTTCACTTCTTAGCAGCAATTAAAAGAGAAGTTGGGATGATAAAACAAATTAAACCGTAAGCCTTCACCATACTTGGATTGCTGCCCAAGACTTATGTAAGTCAAACTAATGATCAACGTACGATATGGACTTTATCAGCATAGATTTTAAGTGAGTAAATGGTGGATTTGAATTAATGCCAAGATTTTTATTTATAAGCACAAAAATCCAACAGTAATTTAATAATATTTTCAAAAAGTAACATCTATAACATCAACGATAAAATCAGAAGTAATCCTGTATTTACAACAGTTTTTTTTAACAAAACAAGAACTTTATAAGAATATGCCTGAGATATACTACATGCTGCACTGACTGACCTTCACAGTAGTGGACCCCTGAATTTCCATGTGTTGGGCCTGTGGATTCAAATTTAAAGGCAATGCTTGCTCTGGTGAACAATAGGTAGACCGTATCAAACACCAGCAGGCAATTCTACTTCCATTCACAAGGTGTTTGGTGGCTCACTTAATTATAATATGCCATTATAATACACCATTTAAAATGTAGAGCACGACATAGCTCTAATTTGAATAGGGTAAGGAGAGAAGAGTATGCGAGTATGGTGCACTGTGTGATTACAGAATCACAGAATACAGAATGGTAGGGGTTGGAAGGGACCTCTGTGGGTCATCTAGTCCAATCCTCCTGCCGAAGCAGGGTCACCTACAGCAAACTGCACAGGACCTTGTCCAGGCGGGTCTTGAATATCTCTAGAGAAGGAGACTCCACAGCCTCCCTGGGCAGCCTGTTCCAGTGCTCCATCACCCTCAGAGGGAAGAAATTCTTCCTCATATTCAGCCGGAACTTCCTGTGCCTCAGTTTGTGCCCATTGCCCCTTGTCCTGTCACTGGGCACCACTGAAAAGAGCTTGGCCCCATCCTCCTGACACCCACCCTTTAGATATTTATAAGCATTTATAAGGTCCCCTC
>Ga0065711_1006603_pt1 | contig 27657 bp, 28 predicted proteins | sample Hoacrofraction12_FD_59098 | JGI IMG/M metagenome (GOLD analysis project Ga0065711, IMG submission 59098) | Hoatzin crop microbial communities from Cojedes, Venezuela - Epithelial fraction 12 v2 (version 2) | ecosystem: Host-associated > Birds > Digestive system > Esophagus > Crop | place...
GCTTTGCGCCGGCTGCCATGTCCTTCGGTGTATAGAGGTCTGCCGCTATTGTGATACCAAAGCGGTTTTTATAAGCCACATGCTTTCTGTCCACGTCCTTGCCAAGTGTGAAAATGTACTGATTGTTCGCCATATCTGATTCCTTTCCGCCTGTCGGCACCGTTACTGATTTTCCCTGACTTCATCCATCACATAATCGATACAGTCAATTTCCTTCTGTATCCTGTGAAGTGCGTCCAAGGATTCTTTTCGTCTTTGTTTAAGAAGTCTCAGCTGCGCTTCCTTTCTGCCCGACTTCATAAGTTCCATATACTGTTTTTTCTTTTCTTCGCAGAAGCCACAGTCGCTTAGCGTATCGGGTGATATATTCTGTTTATTCATCAGCCCTCTCCTTTTCGGTTTTTCGCTGTTTTGCTTCTCTGATTGCAATTATAAGTTGAGTGTTTTATGATAGCAAATAGTTATTATGAATGATTTATCATAACCAAAAGCGAACATAAAAAGAGGCATCAAAATGCTTGAAACAAGATTGTTGAAATACTTTCTTGCGGTTGCGAGGGAGCAGAATATAACCAGAGCCGCGGAGACTTTGCACATATCGCAATCCACGCTCTCAAAGCAGCTTACCGATTTGGAAGACAGGCTCGGGGTCAAACTCCTTGTACGCGGAAAGCGCAGCGTGACACTTACCGATGAAGGAAAATACTTAAGAAGCCGCGCGCAGGAAGCGGTCGATTTTCTTGACCAAACCGAAGCGGAACTTCAAAAGGAAGACGCCGTAATAAGCGGCGAAATAAAAATCGGATGCGCGCAGATGGCATCCATGCGTCCGATTGTCGAAGTGATTGCGGAGTTTCAGGAAAAATATCCCGATGTTAAATTCCGAATGTTCAGCGGGGACGCAATGAGAGTCATGGAAAAACTTCATACCGGCACATTCGATATAGGCATACTCCTCTCGCCGCCAATCGAAAACGAATTCGACTACGTAAAACTTCCTATGACCGAATCCTTCGGCTTTATCATGCACAAGGATTTTCCCCTTGCGAAAAAGAAGGTCATACGCCCGAAAGATCTTAAAGGATTTCCCATCATCGTTCCCGATCAGGCACACGAAGGCAATTCACATCACGAATGGTTCGGAAACGACCTTGATTCATACCGCATTATTTCAACATACGACCTGATTGGAAATGCCGTGTACTGGGCAGAACAAAACTTAGGATGCATCTTCGGACTTGATAACCTTGTCCCCACCGAAGGAACAAACCTGGTCTTTATCCCGATTGCCCCGGCATTTTCCATCGATGTCTACCTTGCCACAAAGAAATATCAGGTCTTTTCATCAGCCGCAAAACTGTTCCTTGACGATTTATATAAGCGGTTTGCCGACACTGATATATCCGAAAGTTCTGTTTTTCAATCACACTTTTCATAGGAATAGCCATGATAATCATCATCTTCCGCCAGGATAACATCTTCCGCGGCATAATCCTGTAAACTCCACACTTCCAACTCTTCATTGCCGGTACCGTCTATCGTTACTGTTCCTATTGATTCAAACTTCACAGCTTCGGTAAATTTAGAGTTTTCTGATCTTTGATATGTGGTATTGTTAATCTCTATATAATTGTTATCGGTCCCATATGCTCTGCCTATAACACGGGTATCGGTTGCAACCCAAGCCCAATGAAACCGGATAAACGCACCCAAAACAACCCATAAAACCGCAAGAACTCCCAATACAGTAAATAGTTTTCTTTTACCCTTCATTTATACTTCCTCTCATCAGCGGCCAATTCCGCATCTCTCTTAACCTGCAAAGCATCGAATCTTTCATTGTGTATGGTGTTAAATCAGGGATGCCATGTAAAGCGGAAGATACACGAATCCGTCTTCAGTCTTCAGGTCGCCCGTGTGCAGGATGTACGGCACATCAAGTTGGGTTTTGAATTTTTTTATAAATTTTTTTATTGAACTCAATGTGTAGTTTTTTCCCGACTTTACTTCGATCGGACAGATGTTGTGTCTGTCGGTGATGTTGCTTTTCGCGGTGAGAAAATCTATTTCCATGCGTTCTTCTTTGTTGTCCCTGTCGTGGTTAACATAAAAGTAAAGTTTGTGACCGGAACGTCTGAGCATCTGGGCAACGACATTCTCGATTACCATTCCCATGTTGACCTCCAACTTGTCCAAAAGAAGTTTTTTATAAACGCTATCGCTGATGATTTCGTTCTCATCGAAAGAATGGCTTATCAGGAGTCCGGTATCGCCCATATAGCATTTAAATATTCGGCGGTCCTGATTCATTCGCAGGCCGTAGTTGGGCTCGTAAACGTTGTAGCAGTTGTTGACAATCATGGCATCGGAAAGCCAGAAAAGCGGGTCCTTGAATTCATCGTAGCGCGCGCCGTCCTTCAGGGAAGAAAGTTTAAAGTGACGATTCTGATTTCTGAGCTGAGACGGAATTTCATCGAAAATCGCGGTTACCTTTACAGGGTCGTCCGCATGCTTTTGAATATCATCACGATAGAGATTCAGGATACGCCTCTTGATTCTGTCAACCTGCTCGAAATCATGAGTGTCGATAAAACTCTGTATCGGCTGCGGCATGCCGCCAATAATCAAATACTGTCTGAACAGATTCATTGCTTTCCGATGAAGAGCCTGACCCAAAGGGATTTTCTTTTCAAAACAGGTTTTGATTGTCTCAGACATCGTGTCTTCACCGAGTGCCCAAAGGAACTCTTCAAAATCCATCGGGAACATGTCAATGTGATCTTCCTCGGACGGAATCAGAATACCGTCAGTGTTCTTCTTGATGGATATGAGCGAGCCCGTTTCCATGTAATCGTAGCGCCCGTCTTTGACAAGATATTTAATCACGCTGCGAGCCCTGGGAAACAACTGAACTTCATCAAGAATTATTAAAGTATCACGTTCATAAAGCCTCGTATTGAACAGTGCGGACAGTTTCAAAAAGAATGTGTTTAAGTCATTGATATCGTACAAAAACAAATCCTTAACTTCTCGGCTTGCAAGGTTAAAATCAAGCAGAATACAACTCTTATATTCATTCTTACCGAACTCCTCGGCAATATAACTTTTACCCGTGCGGCGTGCGCCCTGAATCAGCAACGCGGATGTTCCGTTGCTTTTGGTCTTCCAATCCAAGAGTTTGTCATATATTTTTCGCTTCATACAACTACAAGATAACACAAATCGCGATTTTTTACAGCCTGTTTTCTACACAAATCACGATTTTTGAATGGCTAAATTTCACACAAATCGCGATTTTTTATTTATTTACAACACATAAAATATCCGGGATTCGTCAAATAGACTTCATATTTTATGTCGCAAATTGCGATGTCAATCAAATTGTAATTTCCCTGTCGGTCTTTTTTAGGCATGCGTATCGATTGTTTGCTACAATATTCGTTCGATAACCAAGTCAGTCAATTTGAATTTATAAGCGGGGTAATTACATGGATCTATTGAGGACAGAAAAAGTAACCGGTGAACACCGGGACCTGGGTAAAATCGAAAAGCTCGCAAAAGAAGCATTTCCGCCGGAGGAATATATGTCTCCGGAGTATATGCTTGAATTATCGGAATTCGAAAATTTTCATTTTGATGCTTTATACGATGCAGATCGGTTTGTGGGATACATGACCACAGTGGATTATAAAGATTTGGCGTATCTGTTTTTTCTTGCGATTGAGCCGGAATGCCGCGGCAAAGGTTTAGGGAGCCGCGCTATACAGACAATGAAGAACATGTATTCGGATAAGTACCTTACGGTGGATTTTGAACTGTTGGACGAAAACGCTCCGAACAATGAGCAGAGGAAGCGACGGAAGGAATTTTATCTCAGGAACGGATTTAAAGAAACCGGCCACGGCCTTCGCTACTTCGGGGTTGATTATGAAATTATGAGTACGGGAAAATTCGAACTTCAGACATTCCGGGATATGCTTATGGAACATAAGCCCGATCGCGTAGGACCTGAATATTTTACGATTTGAAAGGGATTTCTTTTTCGAAGCGGTTCCCGACGTATTTCCCCTCCGCGCATTTGCCTTCCACCTGTGTATAACCCAGCGATTTATAATAGCCGTTCAGAAATGTACTGTCGGCGGCGCAGTCCAATCTCAGGAACCTATTTCCTTCACGGATTGCCAACTTTTCGATTTCTGCCATTATCACTTTCCCCGCACCCGACTCTTCCGTGTCTGTTACGAGACTGCGGATATAGCAGGCAAATGTATCCCTTCTGTCGGTCCATTCTTCGTCACTTTCAAGCAACACAGCCGCAGATGCAATTTTCCCTCTTGGTTTAACGTTTTTGTTGATTAAAAAAATAAAATTTTGAAATCGTGACGTTGATAACAGTGCTGTAATTAAATATAATATATTTGATTTCAAAAGTTTAAAAATATTTTAATTTTGAAAGTGGTATGGATATGAAATTGATAAAACGACCAACATATATTAATCGCCTTAAGTCTTTATGCGGCAAGCCTGATATCAAGGTTATCACCGGGGTCAGGAGATCGGGAAAATCCGAATTGATGAGAGCTTTCATCAATTGCCTGAAGGAAGAGGATCCGTCCGGCAATATAATGTATGTTGACCTGCTGGATCTGGAAAATGAGAAACTGTCGGAATATCACGCCTTGTACAATCATTTTTCCGGCCGCTTTCAGGAAGGCGTGAATAATTATGTTCTGATTGATGAAGTACAGCTTTGCGAGCATTTCGAGATTGCCGTGAACAGTCTCTATAACAAAGGAAATTACGACATTTATATAACGGGCTCCAATGCATTTATGCTGAGTAGCGACCTGGCAACACTCTTTACAGGACGATTCATAGAAGTACACGTGTTTCCGTTCAGTTTTGCGGAATTCCTTTCATACACAGAAGAGACAGATTTGAACAAGGGCTTTGAGAAGTATACAAATATAGGCGGTATGCCGGGCTCATACAACTATGATTCCGAGAGAGATCGCAGAGACTACATAACGGGAGTTTTTGATACCATTATAAACAGAGACTTAAAGCAGAAGTATAGATTGCCCGATGACACCGTGCTTTTTAAAACTGCCGATTTTTTGCTGGATAACATCAGCAATCTTACAAGCGCAAACAACATCTGCAATACATTAGACAGCATGAACGTTAAAACGAATCACGTTACCATCGGTTCATACGTGGAGTATCTTTGTGACGCATTTTTATTTTATAAAATGAAAAGATATGACATTAGAGGAAAATCGGTATTGAGCAGCCTGGAAAAATACTACGCCGTTGATTCCGGCTTTCGCTATGCAAGACTTGGAAAGCGCAATATGGATTATGGACGCCAGTATGAAAACATGGTCGCATTGGAATTGATGCGAAGAGGATATTCTGTTTATGTCGGGAAACTGTATCAGAAAGAAATCGATTTTGTGGCAATGGATGGAGAAAAGAAAATCTATATTCAGGTGTCTGATGATATTAATTCGGAGGAAACTGAAAAAAGAGAAATCGCCCCTCTTTTATCGATAAAGGATGCATATCCCAAAGTGGTCATAGCCATGACGAATCATCCGGTTTACGATTACGAAGGTATCAGGATGATTGATTTACCCGGGTGGCTCGCCGGACGGGAGAACATTTGACATCAAATTCGAACTTCAGACATTTCGGGATTTGCTCATGTACACAGGCCCGAACGCACAGGGTCGGATTTTTTTAATCTGAACAGCGTGCGACGCTTCTGTCTGTTCCGCATTATTCATTTCCGGGGAGTTCTTTTTCGAAGCGGTTCCCGACGTATTTTCCCTCCGCGCATTTGCCTTCCACCTGTGTATAACCCAGCGATTTATAGTATCCGTTCAGAAATGTGCTGTCGGCGGCGCAGTCCAATCTCAGGAACCTATTTCCTTCACGGATTGCCAACTTTTCGATTTCTGCCATTATCACTTTCCCCGCACCCGACTCTTCCGTGTCTGTTACGAGACTGTGGATATAACAGGCAGATGTGTCCGCTCTGTCGAGCCATAGATCATCGCTTTCAAGCAGCACGGCCGCAGCCGCAATTTTTCGGGTCGATTCATTGACAAGAACATACAGATTTCCAAGTTCCGTCTGCTCCCGATAATACTCCGGAGGATAGGCTTCCAGGTAATCGGTCACATTCCATTGCTCGATACCGACAGCATCCATCCACTGCACGCGTTTTCTGTATATATCGAAAATCTTATCCACGTCGTCCGGCGTAGCTTTTCCAAACACATATTTCATGTACCTTCGCCTCCTCCTGACCGGTTCGGCTATTATACCATTTTGTGGCAGTGAGGATTGGCGGCTTTAAACAGGAATTTACGGTATCAACAGACTTATGCCAAAGCATATACCGCCGAAAACCAATGCGACGATAGGAGAAATAACGTAAAGTTTAATCTTTCCCTTAAACTTAATTTTGGGATCGTGCCACAGATGTTCCAAATCCGTCGCTTCGGGAATCAGCCACCAATCTGTGCAAGCCACCCAGTATACATCCACCAAAAGCCAGTCGCACAATTCCTGCCCCATAAAAAGAACGCACCACTGCCATACAAACTCCCAATAGGAACGCCCGCCGTTGATAAAATAAATCATGATAAATGGCACAACAATATCCATCAGGAGCAATAGTACGCTTGAGAACATGTACTGCTTTTTGATTTTTTCTTCCGTTGTAAGACCGCATTCAACCGCACGCTGCTGCACCTGCTTCGGGTAAAACTGAATACCTCCCATTTTCCCTTTTTTTCCGCCGACAAGGATCCACATATAAAGCAAAAATATCAACCACAGAGCAACAATTTCGACTATTATTTTTATCAACATAAAATCACCTCAAAACTTCCAAAATTATCGGTTCGCTTGACCGGTATGGTCCTTATTTACAAAAGGTCTTCGTTCTCGATTATAAAATCTTTGAAATACGGCAGAGTAAATTTTACGAAGCCGCGTTCCGTTGATTCTATTACCTGGTCGTCTATCAAACGTCTTCTGTATGTTGAAACATAGCCTTTTGTTTTCTTCGTTTTTTCAACCAGATATTTGGTTTCCACCTCGTCTTGGCTGCAATGTGCCATGACTGTGACAAATTCTTTTTCAACCCGCGTCATGTCCGAATAAATTTTTGTATAGACGTTTTTGTAGAGTTCAATTCTGTACTTTTCCGCAATTTTGTCGATTGTTTTGTCCGTAATTGTTTTGGTGTTAAGTTCCCAAAGCAAATAACCCAAAAGTTGGAATGCGTAAGGATAACCGTTGGTCATTTGAGTCATGCGTGTTAAAACACTGTCGGCTACTTCAATTCCGGCCGAATCGAAAGTTTCTTTGTAACTGTACTTAATGTTTAATTTACTGAGCGCATCCAGATTTACTCTTGCACTTCTGAGCAGGAATGTCAGGACCTTCTCATTCTGCAATTCAGATATATTTTTAGGTAAACCTGTCATCAAAAGAGCAATGGGGAATTTCTGATTTTTCAAAACATTGTAAACAGATACGAACCTGCGAACTTCCTCGGTATTTGCAACTTCATCTATAGCAATAAGAACAGAGATTCCTCTCTTCTGAATTTTCTCAAAAATTGCTTCAAGCTCGTTTTTATAACTCGTGCTTTCTTGAGTCTTTTTATCTTTTGCTGATAAGGTCAACCCATGCGATGAAACAGAGACGCTTAATGTTTCTCTGGTCTTATCTGATTTGGTTTTTGATTTACGCGCCAAAGACTCTGTCAAATCCAAAAGGATATTGCTTTGGGAAGACAAATATACAACTATCCACTTTTTATCGTTTGAAAATCTGCCGCAAATATCGTTTAAAAGAACAGTCTTACCGTAACCTCTTGTTCCATAGATTAATGTTGTCTGATAAGGACTTGATGACAATTCTTTTATACCGTTTGAGACGGTGTTCACAATTTCTTCTCTGTCAAGGAACAATACCGGCGGTATACCAAAATTAGGGTTAAACGGATTATTTGCCATGGTTTTGCCTCCTTTTGTACTTTTGAATTATTTTAGCGCAGATTTGCACCGTTTTGTACAGGTTAGTACAGATTTGTACTTCAGTTATTTTTTAGCACATGTTTGTACTTTGTCGGGATTGTGTTACCAAACGAAAATTTAAAAGATGCAGAAAAATGCCGCTATTGCCCGCACCGACACTTTATGCCGTCCCGATCAAACCGATTAGAATGTATGAACCGATAAAGAATACGAGAAAGATAATTACCAAAAATTGTGGCAGAGCAACGGCGGAGAGGCTCACAGCAGATATTATGCATCCTTTGCTTTTTTTGAACATGCCGATTGTGGCGACTATTATCGCGGATATTTGGAATCCGACTGCGATTATGGTTAAAACCAAAAATGCGATTATAAGTATATCAACTATAAGTATTCCCATAAAAGCCATAAAATCACCTCACCGTTGTGTAGCATTCCATTCCATTATATTCGTATCTTATTGCGACGGATACATCTTTTTCTTTTACACTTTCCGAAAGGGTAAGATCGCATGTGCGGGTTTGCCCCTCTTTGATTTGTTCGTCGGATCTTTCGGTGTATCTAGGTGATGTATCGTCTGTATATACATAGATGGATATCAATGTTATGTCGCTGTCGGGTGTAATGTTTGTTGTTAAGGTTTTGTTCTTTATTTCAAAATCGATGTTAATGTTCGGAAGTGTTTGGTTGTCGGTTATTTCAATGGGGCATGTTATTTCGCCGTTGATGCAAAGCTCGTATGTGCCGGCTTCCTTCGGCATATCGTTGATAAAGTATGTTGTATCGCTCAGCATTGTGAGTTCGTATTCAGATAGACCGTCGTCTATATATATTTCGTCGATGGAAAGGGTGTCGGTACCGATGTTTTGAACTTGGATTGTACCTGCGCAAGATCCGAGTGTTACCGGAGCCGCCTCAACGGTAGTGGCGGTTGAGCCTTCGCAGATGAACGTACCGTAGGCGATGTTGTCGCCGCACGGAAGGACTATGCGGTAGTAGGCGTTTTTGCGGTCTTCTATTTTCGAGATGTCGAATTCGATGTCAGCGTAGCCTCTCGGGTCTATCGTGACCTCTTTTGCTTTAAGGTTTTCCGCGACCGTCTCGTATTGGTCTTCGCCCGTTTGAATTTCAATCGAGTAGGTGTCGCCGGTGGTTATTTTGTCAGCGGTGTTGTTCCAGAGGAAGCAGTGTATTGTATCTTCGTCCTCACTGTATTTTCTGAGGTCGTCGGGCAGATAGAGGCGGTCGGAGTACATGTTTAAATCGGGAAGTTCGGTCTCGTATCCGTATTCGTCCGTGGGGTAGTATCTGTCGCCGTCCTTCTTCCATCCGACATAACTTATGTCTTCGGTGCGCTGCAATCTCGGGGATGCCTCGGTGCAACCTGCCACATAGATTCCGCCTTCGTAGGCGCGTCCGGAGAGCCTGAAGATTCTGCCGTCGGATTCGATACTTTGGAGGGTGTAGTAGGTGCCATCTTCGTCCTCCATGTATCTGCAGCAGAAATCGGGATTGCCGTCGCCGTCGTAGTTGTCGAATGTAAGGTCGAAATTTTGGGGCAGTGTATCTTCGGTATGGCCCGTTCCGTCGTCCGTGAAGTAGAGACCTGTGCTGTACGAAACTTCTCCGTTAAGAATGCCGCTCTCGTACCAGATGGCTGTGTAGGTGCCGTTGCCGTTGTCGGTCAAATAGCCTGAGGGGTAGATTTCCACACCGAAAACATCTCCCTCCATTGTTTGCGTCACACTGCTTGCGACGGTGTAGTCGTACCGTGTAGTGTTGTTTTGTTTGGTAACTTCGTTGAGATCGGGTCTTCTGGCAAAATCGAAAAAAGTTTTGTATTCGCTGTCCGAATCTTCGATTATGCCGTTTAAGCCTTCACAAAGAAAGTCTACGGAATCTCTTGTTCCGTATCTTAAGAATTTGACCATCCCGTCTTCCCAGGCAAATCTTCCGCATAGGTAGTAGCCTGACCAATAGGTGCCCGCGGCGGTATACCTTCCCTCCTGATATAAGTCTTCGTATCTGTATTCGTTATCCAAAACGTCGAAGCAAAATTCTACCGCAAATTCTTTGCGGCCGTCGACCATGCCCGATGCGAGGTATGCTGTTTTTTGTTTGCCTCCGTATTCGTCCACGACAGTTGCATCGCCGTCGAACCAGTTGTAGAGACAGTCGCTTGCGCACGACACAAATTCTTCGTCGGTTACAGGTTCTGCGCACTCGGCGGTGCTTAAAACTTCTTCTGCGTTCTCTTCTTTTGTTTCGGTTTCTGTTTTCGAGATTTGGCTGCCGATAAGGTCTGATAGGGCCTTGCTTTCTGAGAAAAAATATCCGCTTCCCGCAGTTATTTTCCAGCCCTCGCTCGTGGCAACGCGGGAGAAGGTTTTATCCTCCGCACCGGGCCCGTCGACCTCTATTTCCCAGTCCGAGGTCTTGGTGTAGGACAGGCTTTCTATGTTCTCGTATTCGAGGTTTCTTATTGCGTCCAGGAACGCCTCACGGGTGTCGTCGTCCTCCACGGGAAATTCCCTGTCTGCGATATTTATCGTGACGTCCGCAGTCTTTGCCAAATCGAGAAAATCCTGCACGTCGTCCGTTGTCTCCCGCGTGTCGCAGGACGAAAATAAAATGCAAAGCAAAAGCATGCACGCTGTGATTTTATGTCTCATATATGCCTCCCCCATGGGCACATATTAACACATGTCTTTGTCTAATTGTGCAATTTGTTGCTCAGGATTCTTTTTCTTTTGCTTGGCGCGCCGCACACATCGGGCATTTGTCCGGCGAGCACTTTCCGCCGCACCCCGGGCACCCGCCTTTTTTGTGTGCTTTGACGGTCTTAGCAACGGCAACCGCCGCTATCAGGACAGCGACGGCTCCGCAGGCAAAAGAAGGTAAATTGTTTACAAACCACTCCATATGTTTTCCTTTACATGAACAGGCACGCAATGTGGTAGACAATGCACGAGAGAATGAGCGCTCCGGCGATATAGAAGAGCGCGACCCTTGCGGTCCACTTCAGGGAGTGCGACTCTCTGTATGTGGTGGAGAGGGCCATTACGCAGGGGATGTTGAACGTGCACGCGAAAAGGAATGCAAGCGCCTCGGGTTTTGATATAACCTCCGGCATTATCTGCGAAATCGTGGATGCCGTGTACACCGTGTTCTGCGCGTTGAAGGTTGCCTCAACAAGCGAGTTTTGTCCCACAAAGATTGCGTTCAAAACGCCCAGGATTGCTTCCTTGGCAAACGCCGATGTGAGGAATCCCATGAACGTCTGCCAGCCCAAACCGAAGAATTTGGTGACAGGCTCAATCGTCGTACCAACTTTGTAGAGCAGGCTGTCTTCGATGTTTCCGGTCGAACTGTATGAGAATACCCAGAAAAGAAGCGACACCAAAGTTATGACTCTCAAAGCTCTTAAGAAGATGTCCCATGCCTTGAGGCACGCTTCCTTGAATACGTTCCAGATGTGAGGTCTGTGGTATGGCGGCAGCTCCATGATCATGCCGGAGCGGGTCTGCTCGGGCGAAAGTTTTTTGCCGAAAATCTTTGAAACCACAACCATCAGAACAACCATGTAAACCAGGATCCCGAGGCAGATGCAAACGACACCCGACGTCGGGAAAAACATCGACGCTATTACCGGAACCACAGTCCAGATTGACCCGCACGGTACCGCCCAGACGATTGCCATCGCAAGCATTCTCTGACCCCAGTTGTCCATGACACGGCTTCCGCAGGCACCCGCTATTGTGCAACCGAAGCCCATCAGAATAGGACATACAGCCTTACCCTGAAGGCCCATACGCGACAATGTTTTGTCGAACTGGAACGCGATTCTTGCCAAATATCCTATCTCCTCCAAAAGTCCGAACATGAAGTTGATTCCAAGAGCAAACGATGCCATAGAAATCGCGAAATAAATTACGTTCGGAATGATGAGACTGAATATCGATACAAGCCACGGGTGAACGCCCCAGCCGTTTAAAAGATTTGCAATCGGTTCGTTTAAAAGGCTCGGCAGCATCGCGCCGATTGACATGAACGGCGAGCAGATGCACATCGCAACCATGAAGGACGCCAGAATAACACCGAGCGCGATTATTTTCCCGAGCACGGGAGACGTCGCGGCACGGTCGAATTTGCTCATCTTGTATTCCGTGATTGTATTCTCCGTCGCGCCGTCAAGGATTGTTTTGATCCAATCGTATTTGGCATTTGCCGTGTTGTCTGCCGGTTTTGTTTTGATTGTGTGAGGACTGTCAAGTTCCTGTTTGAATGTCTGCTTTAAGTTGGCGTAGTATTTGCGTTCCGCTGCGACAAACGGAAGAACCGGGATACCCAAACGTTCTTTGATTTTTTCTTCGTCAACCTTTATTCCCTTGCGTTTTGCGACATCGCTCATATTAAGCAGCAGGATGGCCGGAGCACCACATGCACTTGCGAAGTCGGCCGTCATGTACATAGAGCGCTCAAGCTGCGACTCGTCGACTAAAATACAAACCAAATCCGCCTGCTTTGAATTTATATAGTCTGCGGTTATTTTTTCTTCATCGGAATTTCCGGTCATGCCGTAGCTTCCCGGCAGGTCAATGACAGAATAAGTCTCACCTTCGAACTTGAATGTTCCCTCGCATTTTTCGACGGTTTTGCCGGGCCAGTTTCCGACGTGCTGGCGCGAGCCCGTGAGGGCATTGAACACGGTGGATTTTCCGGAATTGGGCTGTCCCAAAAGTGCTATTTTCTTCATGCTTCAGCCACCTCTATCTTTTTCGCGTCGTCTCTGTTAAGTGCAATGAGAGACTGTCTGACAAAAATCAGAACCGGCATCTTTTTGTCGTTCCTCACCATCTGAATTCCCGCCCCTTCGGTCACTCCTATGGACGTGATTCTGCTTTTGAAATGCTCGTCTCCGGCGATGCTTTGCACCGTGACTTTTTGGTTTTGCCCAAGATCTGCCAAAGTCATTTTCCTGCCTCCTTATAGTTCCTTCTCCTGTATTCAAGCGGCGTTAAGTTCCAATAATCTTTGAACGCCTTGCCGAATTTAGACTGATTTGAAAATCCGACCTCCTCGCTTATCTGTCCCACGGGCTGTCTTGTACACTTTAAGAGCCTTGCGGCCTCCTTCATGCGAATATCTTTTTGGTATTGCCCGTAACCGATTCCGTAAACCCCTTTGAAATAATTTTTGAGACTCGTAACGCTTATTCCGAACTGCGAAGCCAATTGTTCCGCAGGGTGCCTTTGGCTTAAATCAGCAGATATAATTTCCATCGTCTTTTTCGCGATTTCCGCCTGCGAGCGCGTGAAATATTCGCGCTTCTTTCCCGCGCCCGAAGAGATCTCCTCGAGCAAATATAAAATCCTCTCGGCATCGGCTCTGCAAAGACCTTGCATGTGTCTTTTTGTTAAGTCGTAACTTAAGTTTTTTGACGCGTTTAAAAGTTCTTCACCCGCATCGTTAATAAGCGGCCCGTTTGACTTTTTACATTCTCCAAGGATTTTAAAATCCGGGAGACTTTCACCATTCTTCACAAGCACCAAAACCTCAACTCCGCGGTAGTCCGCAACCGGATAGTAAAAGGCTGAATTTCCGCGTCCGGTGTTGCCCGCATCGACGGAAAATTCGCCCGCACTCAAATATGTGCAATCACCGTTTTTGAGCGTGACTTCACACCTGCCCTCAAAGCAAATGTTGACCGTATAAATTTCGGAAATGTCATCAAAATTCCCACTCACAAAATCGGGAATCGTGTTCGACTTAATGTCGATATCCAAAACCGACAGGTTATCAGAAACCACGCCGAAAACTATCCGCGCATTGGCACCTTCTGTCAGTTCAAAATTTCTCTTCCACTCGGAACCGGGCACTTTAACTCTCCGTAAATTTATTTACGCCGCATAGGTTAGCACTGACTAACTCTAAAAATATACACCCTTTCGGCGTTTTTACTCCAAACGACATCGGATATCAGATGCGCGACAAAACGAGCGCGATTACCGCCGCAAGCCCGGCGAACGCTATGATCTTTATAATCTGCGACTTCAAATTAAAACCGAATTTCTCCATACTTTCGCACCCCTCGACTTCCGGAAAAAACCTCACATAAACATTCAGTTTTGTAAGCAGGAGCCAATCGAAAACAACCATGTCGAAAATCTTATATCCCTCAAACAAAATCAGAAACCGCAGGAAAATCTTTACAAACGGCATATCGGCACTGACGGCATCGTATCCCGCATAAATCAGAACTCCAGCAATTCCCGCCAACAGGATTAAAGCCAAAACAACACCGACCACTGTCTTCCACACAGGTTGCGCGGGCCTTCCGGCAAGTCTTTCCTGCACATCTTTCGGCGCCGTCTTGATAATTATTCTCAACAAAAACGCTATGGTCACAACCATAAACAGTACGAATAAAATCAGAAGACATGCGAGCAAGATCAGCGTCAGTTTCATTTAAACCTCACGGTTATGAACTTGAACAAACCAAGTTTAAATCCACCGACTATTCCCGCTCTGATTTTAAACGGAATGCCGTCAAGATAAGATTTAATCTCTTTGGCCGACATCTCTTCAATCGACTCAAATCTGTCGGACCAGGCGGACAACTCTTTCTTCGCGTTGTCTATACCGAAATACATCTGCGCGCCGGAATTGCCTAGTTTTTTAACTTGCCTGTTCGACTGCTCCGTGGCATACCTGCTCTCGGCATCGAACTGAATCGCACCGTGCGGAAATCTCTCTGCCAGGGACACAAAAAGTTTCCTGACATCCCCGGGATGAAAATAGTAGAAAACTCCCGAGGATGTCACAAGGAAACCCTTATCGGACGGAATGTCCGCTTTTTCTATCCAGCTTAAATCCGTCGCGTCGCACGCGAGATTTATCTCCGAAGGCACTTTGGGAATCAGGTGTTCCCTCATCTCAATAACGTCCGGAAAATCAATGTTCACAAACCTGCACTTCCCGTTATCCACATAAGGTGACAGCACATCCATGCCGCATCCGATATTGACAATCGTTGCCTCGGGAAACTCTTTCAAATATTTTGTGGCACTGTCCACCGCAACCTTATGCCGCAACCCGTAAATCACATGCGACATGTCTCCCAAATCCTCACGCGAGGTATTGAACTCAATCCCTTCCATAATCTTCTCGGAATAAGGATCTGAAAAATTCTCAGGAAACTTCCGTGCCGCCATAACACGTCCGTACAATGGCAACAACATCGTCTCCTGCACTGTGTTCTCATTAACTACAAGTTTGTCCATTTTCCACCTCACAAGTCCATCGGTTAGCACAAACTAACTGTAGTATTTTAACACAAATTTTTTCTTGCCGATTATTTCGTACTCATAGCGGTACCCTGCTATGGTACCTACCATGTTACAAAACGGCGTTTTGTACTCAATGCGGTACCCTACTGTGGTACCTGTGATGTGACAAACAGGCGATTTGTACCCGATGCGGTACCCTACTGTGGTACCTGCGATGTTACGAATTATTCAGACCACAGATTGGATTCCTGTTTGATGTAAGAAACGACATCGAAGCCGTAAAGATTTGAGAGTTTATCCCGCGTGAACAGATCACCGGTCTTGCCGAAATCGATGACTTTGCCGTCTGACATCAGAAGTGCGGTGTCGCACAAATGGAGTGCTTCGGATAAGTCGTGGAAAACCCCGATTAATGTGTTTTTGACGCCATCGGTTTTACCCTCGCACCAGTTCAGGATGTAGTCGTTTATTTCGGCACGGTATTTGATGTCTAAGTGGTTGTTGGGCTCGTCAAGCAAAATTATCGGAGCACTCTGCGCAAAGGTTCTTGCGAGAAGGACACGCTGCAGCTGGCCGCCGGATAACTCGTTAATCTGTTTGTTTTTAAAGTCGGTGCATCCTGTGGCTTCGAGGGCCTTTTCGACTGCCTCGGAGTCTTCTTGGGTTGTGCCTGAAAAGAGCGATGTTTGTTGTGCGAATCTGCCCATCAGGACGGTTTCCTCGACCGTGTACGAGAAATAGATTTCGGTGGTTTGGGGCATCAGGGCGATTTTACGGGAGATGTCTTTGCGTTTCATTGAGGCAATGTTTCGGCCGTCCAGTATGACCTCTCCGTCCATTAAATCGGTAAGGCCCGCGACTGCACGAAGAAGCGTTGTTTTGCCTGCGCCGTTCGGGCCCACAATGCAAAGCCTCGCGCCTTCGTCCACATTGAATGAGACGTTCGAGAGGACTTCTGTTTTGCCGTAACCTGCTGAAATATTTTTAACTTCGAGCATCTTATCCCCTCCCCCTGTTTCTGAAGAATATGTACGCGAAGAACGGGGCACCCAGAATTGCGGTAACGGCGCCGACAGGAATTTCAGAGGGCGAGACGACCGTTCTTGAGATGTAGTCGCAGAGGGCCATAAACGCGCCGCCGGTGAAGGCCGACATAGGGAGAACGATTTTATGCTTCGAACCGAAGACTCTTCGTACTATATGCGGCGCTGCCAAATCCACAAAACCGATGACGCCGGTGAAGCTTACGCAGACGCCGGTCATGAGAGTGGCAATTAAGATAAGGACTGTTTTCGTGTGTTTAACCGAGACACCCATCGCCTGAGATTGCAGGTCGCCGAAAGTTAAGATATCAAGGTGCTTTGAATAGAGCATTGCGCCGATTGTTCCAAGGATACAAAAGACGGCGCAGAAGGCTGCGTTTGTGTAGTTTTTCGCCGAAAAAGATCCTGTCATCCACATCCAGATTTGCTTAGCGTGCTCACTGTCGATTGAACTCAAAAGATTTAAAATGCCGCTTGCGAAAAGCGAGATTATTACACCAATCAGGATAACGGTGGTGTTCGAAACCGACCTGTCGATTTTGGATGACAGGAGAAGTGCCGCGGCGACTGTGGCAAGGCCGAACAGGAATCCCGCGGCGGGCAAAAGGAACGCCGACGACAACCCTGCCGAGATAACGAGAGCCGCGCCCAAAGACGCACCGGATGACACGCCCAATGTGTAAGACGATGCCAGAGGATTTTGCAGGACCGACTGCATGATGACGCCGGACACAGACAGTGCCGCTCCCGTAAAGAACGCGGTGAGGGCGCGCGGAACACGAATCGAGAAAAGGATGGACTCCATTATGGGACTAACATCCGAAGGCAATTCCGCGCCGCCGAATTTATGCTTAAAAATAGCAAAAAGCTGCGGCAGCGTGATATCCACACTGCCGCAGAACATGCAAAAGAATAAAATCAGGATTGATATTAAAACTACAATGCAGGCCTTGCGTTTCATGTCAGGCCGCTTCGTCCGAAGCCGTGAAGTAATCGGGATAAATGTCCCGGCCGATTATCCAACCACAGTCCAGAACGTGCTCGTTAGGTCTGCTGCTTAAGTTGGAACCGATTACGTATATCTCACCGTTCTGAACGGCAGCAACGTTTTCCCATCCGGAGACGGCCGCAACTTCTGCCGCAGCATCTTCCAGGTAGTCCGCGTTGGTGATGATTACATCAGGATTTAAAGCTGCACACTCTTCGACGGACACGGAAATCCAGGACTCCTGATTCGCGAAAACATTTTCGGCACCGACAAGTTCAATCAGTTCGTTAAGGAACGTACCGGAACCGAATGTATAAACCGTCGGATAGTCCGCAGTCGGGACGGAGAGCAGGAACAAAACGGTCTTCTTCTCGGAAACAGTCGAACCTATTGACTTCAGTTCTTCAATATCTGCATCCATATCGGAAATAATCTGCTGCGCGGCGCTTACAACCGCGGAATCACCCGCAAAACAACTTCCGATGAATTTAATATCTTCCTCGATGGAAGCAAGCGATTCGCTGCTCGGAATATCGGCGACACAGATTCCCGCGTCACGGAGCGTCTGATAAGCGTCTACGCCACCGACATTGCTCATGCCGGTTGTAAATACGATATCGGGTTCTAAAGCCGCAATCGCTTCGTTGTCAGGCGTCATCATATCAAACTGAACGACATCCCCGGACAGTCGATCTGCCATGTCGGCCGAGTAAGTATCGATTCCGACAATCTTGTCGGCCAGGCCAAGTTCAATAAGGACCTGAGTGGTGGACGGGGCCATGGACACAATCTTCTCGATTGACTCGGGAACCGTAATTGAATTGCCGTAACGGTCGGATGTAGGCAAAACCCATGTCTCAGTCGTCGCAGAATCGGACTCTTCGGTCTCGGTCACCTCACTTTGACAGGCCGATGCCGAAAGTAACATTGTTACACACATAATAAATGCAAGGATTTTCTTCATGTGTACCTCCAAACAGTAAAATTTTTGGTGGTACCCCTTCAAAAAGGCACCATATCAGTTTACACCAATACAGTGCCGTGTCTATTTTGAATAGTAGATTTTTTAGTCGATTTTTTTGCGTTTCGTTACTTTTTTCGCTACCATTTGCCGTTTAGTAGCGAATTTAGTGGTTTTTCGGGCGTTTGGCTACTATTTTTGCGACTATTTACGTTGCAACGGCGTGTCTCCCATTGCGGCGGGTAAACAGCAGCGAGAAAACCAAACGTGTCAGGGGCGCTGCGGCAAACATATTCCAACACAGAGCCATTGGGAAGTTTTTAATCAGGGTACCCACCCAGATTGCCGGAAGCGAAGACACCGGGCTGCCGCCCAAAATAACATTAAACAATATGGATGCGGCAAGACTCATGGACGGACACATAACGGCGACCGTGCCGGCCTGGCGCATCAGCATGCAAAAATACGGATTGTCGGATTCCGTCACATGGCGCGCGGCAAACTTCGCCCCCAACCTGTTACCGAACAAATTGGAAAACGCAAAAACGATAAGGCCCATGTACAAAGCCTCTTTGAAAGCAGCCAAAAAGACCGAACCCGACATTTGTGAAAAGTCGGACGCGTAACCCATCTTGATTGCGACATTGTAAACCTCCATGCCGTAAGCCATGAAGTAGGACATCAAAAGTCCGAAAACCAACCCCTGAAATTTTGTTTTAGGCATAATAAAAGACCTCCTTTTGAGCGTAAAAGCTACAATCGAAGATCTTTGCAATTAACGCATTTTTTGCCAAACAGATTTAACCACAAAAAACACAATCAAGGTAATTGGCGGTTTTGCATAAAGTATGATGTATCAGGAATCTTCTTTTTTCGGGTTTTCGAGAAATACGCGGACGGTTGCGATGCGGTTGCCCTCGATTTTCGCAACTCTTATGCGCGTGCCGTCCTCAAGCGTGACCGTGTCGCCGACTTTGGGCAGGCGACCTGCGGTGTGGTCGATGACAATACCTCCGATGGAGTCGAAATCCTCGCTGTCTATTTCTGTGCCCAGGGCATCGTTGACGTCGACGAGGCTCGTGCTGCCGTCGATTATGTAGTCGCCCTCACCGATTCTTCTGATGGGTGTGTCCGCGGGAGAGTCGTACTCGTCATTGATCTCACCGATGATTTCCTCAATCAGGTCCTCGAGCGTAATTATGCCCTCCGCAGTGCCGTATTCGTTGAGAACTATTGCCAGGGGCGCGTTGCTGTCGAGCATTTCCTCCAGGAGTTGAGAGACCTTTTTAAACTCGTGTGTGTACATGCACTCGCGCATGAGAGACGCAACGCTGAACTCGGAAGAATCGTCAAGGAACAGCAAATCCTTGATGTTCAGAACGCCCACGATCGTGTCGGGGTTACCGTCGTACACAGGAATTCTCGTGTACATATTGTCGCGCACAAGAGCGCGTGTCTCCTCGAACGTCGCGTCCTTGGAAATGGCGACCATGTTGACCCTCGGCACCATGATATCCTTGACGACCGCATCCGAGAAATCGAACATATTGTGAATCATCTCGTGCTCTTCGCTGTCGATAACACCCTCATCGTGGGAGGCGTCGACATAACTCAAAAGCTCGCGTTCGGTGATCGCCGGGTGCCGGGCGTTCGGGTCAACCCGCATGAGCTTTAAAATACCGCCCGCGATAAAGTCGATAATCATCACAATCGGCGTTAAGACAAGCATCAGGAAATTTACGATGGGGGCAAAGGCAAGAGTTATTTTCTCCGCGGAGACCGCCGCCGAAGTCTTCGGCACAATCTCACCGAAAACCAAAACCACGGCCGTCAGCACGCCCGTAACGATACCCACGGCCCAGGAACCGAAGATGTCCGTAGCCATCAAAGTCGCAATGGAGGACGCGCCGATGTTAACGATATTGTTGCCGACCAGAACGGTACTCAGCATCTTCGGGTATCTGTCGAGGATCTTGAGCACCAGCGTCGCCTTCTTGTTCCCGTCTTCGGCCAGAGTCTGCATTCTCACTCTGTTAACCATCGAAAATGCGGTCTCACTCGAAGAGAAGAACGCCGAGCAAATAAGGAACACAATCAACACCACCAATTGCGTGATGTTATGCGACGAAAAGTTAATATCCAAAATCAAAGAGTAATTGTTCATCGGTAAAATTTTACCCGACATTTCCAAATAATCAACTGTTTCCGTTGGAACTGAAATATAACATCCCTATCAAAAACTTTTCCTCTCCTCCGATTACTGAATTTCCGTATACGAAAGATACGCTGTCTGTTCGGCTATCATCCGCCGGACTCAATTCATAATTGCATTCTTAATATCCTGATAATTCCATTGTTTTATGCCATTATCATAATGATACGCAGCCAAGTGCTTTCCTGTGTATCGAAGTGATTCGGGACATTTATATCTCTCCACCGAATGTAATCACGCCGGATGGTGATATAATTACCGAAAGAAGAAACGGCAATGGCAAGGATGGTCTTGCCACCCCGCATCCAACACTAATCGGAGGAAAAGATCCTCAGGTCGCAATGGCCGGAATGTTACACATTCAGGGCGGTAAAATTGCGGGTTACGACTCCAACAGCGGTCACTTCAAACCCAACCGAAAATCAATGCATATAGCCGATGAAGCATTTGGCAAACTCAATCCAATATTATTCAAGAAGAAACGAGGTAACTAATTATGGCAGATAACATAAAATCAGTAACAGAACATCTTTTTAAACAGAATTTCTTTGATGACAATTTTGATCCCGATGGTGCGGAGGTCAACCTCGACAAAGCTCAAGAACTGATGGAAAAATATCCCTGGAATGACATCATTACGCTTTGGCATGACTATCTATACCATAATTGCCGTACACCGGAAGAAGTTATTAATTTTACAAATCTGTTTCTATACTATGGCGGCACAGATGGTTATAATCCGGATCCATACAAATTCCTGGGTTATATACTTTATCGTGTGAACATGGACAAGTATTATGATGCAGCATACAACGCCTTCGAAGCCGTTGCGCTGAATATTCTCGGATACCAAAACCTAATCGACCTAAACGAAAATCCCTATTACAATCCGCTAAAAGACACTCATATCCTCAAAGCAGTCAAAAAATGGGAAAACAACACCTATTAAACAAAAATACTGCCGGAACACGCTTCATCTAAGCATATTCCGGCAAAACTTTATATGAATCTTTCAGCACAAAATCTTTTTCAATTATCATTTTATCAGTATAGCAGATTCACGTGACCGCAAGTTTTTTCATCACATCCGCATATTTGGAGGGATCCCGCAGGATGAACCCGGTATGTCCCATTGCCCCCGCGCTCTTATACCGGGCGCAGGGATAATGTTTTTTAATTTTCTTTGCAGATTTGCGCGCCGGCTCATCGGATGACCATGAAAACAGCATTTTCTTCTGCTCCTCTTCGGAAAATTCAGGAAAGTCAAAAGTATAGCACGCCTCTGTTACGTTCCTGATCGTCTCATCCGACAGGGTGTCCACTGACATATCGCCGTACATATCGATATACGGCTTAACATCTCCGTGTACCATCCACCTGACCATACGGTTGTTCATCAGTTTTTCTGTCTGACCGTTCCTCCCGAGACGGATGAATTTCAGAGATTTAAAGTACATAATTTTTCTAAACGGAGCCGGAAAATAAAAGAACGGGCCGCCATCCAAAAAACAGCGATGCACTCTGATTTGCCCGTCATCACAAATCTGTTTCATCAGTTCCAGCGCTATCTCCGCACCCATGGAGAGTCCTTGTATCAGCGCGACATCCCGGGTCGCATTATCCTTCAGCCACTCCAATATCTTTTTCGCCTGCCCCGCGCGGGAATCAAAGACCGTATTGTCGTCTCCGTGCCCGTCATATGTCGGACAGACAACATAGAAATCTTCCGCAAGATACTGCCGGGCATATCGTTGCAGCGACCTGCCTGTTGTAAAGGATCCGTTCAGCATCACGATTACGGGATTACCTTTTTGTCCTGCCGTATCAAAACGCATTTTTTCAAGACCCCTTCGAAACACATGCGTTCTCAAGAGACATCGAACTGTCCGTCGTACCCTTCGGCATCAGTACAATCTCGATACCCTCGAGACGGTATCCGTATCCTGTCGTACCCGCAGATTCACCGTTCTTCGCCCATCCGAGCCAACCAAAATTCTGTGCGTGCACGCGGTAGTAGACATCGTACTGATTTGCCATCTCGCCGGTCAACTTAATCTGGATTGCCTCAAGTCTCAGAGACCTGCCTGATGTGCCCGACATCGCACCGTCGGAAACCCAGCCCTGCCAGCCGATGTTCTGTACATGCGTTCTGTAGGTGATGCCGCCGGAGCAAGGCTTGTTGGCCAGAGAAATCTTAATGCCTTCAAGTCTCAAAGACTTGCCTGAAGTTCCGGACATAATGCCTTCGCCTACCAAAGATTGCCAGCCCACATTCTGAACGTGTGTCTGGTAGCGGACACGCGCAACGTGGTAAGGAGTTGTTGTCGATCCCGGAGCGTTACCACCCTTCTTCACAAGCACTATCTGAATGGACTCCAAACGATACGCATATCCTGCGGTACCCGAAATCTCTCCGTTCTTTGCCCAAGACAGCCACCCGAAATGCTGAGCGTGCACGCGATAGTAAATGTCGTATTGTTCTGCGGCATCGCCCGTAAGTTTAATCTGAATAGCCTCGAGTCTCTTCGACTCTCCGGATGTTCCGGACAAAGAACCGTTGCTCTTCCATCCCTGCCATCCGTATGTCTGCACATGTGTTCTGTATGTAATTCCGCCGGACACACCTGAAAGTTTGATGTTGATTGCCTCAAGTCTTAAAGACTCACCCGTGGTGCCCGCGGACTGTCCGTTGCTCTTCCAAGACTGCCAACCGTAGTTCTGTACGTGTGTACGATACGACACGGTTGCCTTGGCGACACTTGTCGCAGAAGCCTTCGTTGCCGTTGCAGTCGCCCTCGTTGTTGCGGTGGCAGCCTTCGTTGCAGTGGCAGTCTTGGTCGCTGTAGCGGTCGCCCTTGTTGTCGCAGTTGCGGTCGCTTGGGTTGTTGTTACAGCCGTTTTTGTTGCAGTGGCGGCAGACTTTGTCGCCGTTGCGGTTGCGGCAGCAGCTGTAGCAATCGCAGTCGCCGTTGCCGTCGGCGTTGATGTCGATGTTGCTTTGGTTGACGGAGTCGCAGTCGGCGTGGTTGTGTCCTTCTTCGACTGCAGGAGTTTGTAAATCCACTTTCCGGACTGCGATAAGTCCGAATTGTAAGACGAACTGTCGTATGCATCCGACACATCGAAATTGCATGTCTTCGTGCAAGAGGAATTGAAGATTGAAGCCGCCTCGGATTTGTTCGAAATTGCCCACATCATGTAGCTGATATTGTTTTCATCAAGCATCTCAATCCAGGTGTTTGCTTCGCTCTCGTTGATTGTTCCGTCTCCGGTGGATTCGCAGATACCGAACTCGGTGACGAAAACCGGCAAATTGCTGTTGAGTGCCGTCTGAAGTTTATCTCTGTATGTGCTTCCATGAGTCGCCGCATAGAAATGCAGAGTGTACATAACATTGGAATAAGAAAGAGGATCGGATGCCGCGGTATCGACATCCTGCGACCATGTGGGGGTTCCGACGATTACAACCGCGTCGCTGTCGTTTGCGCGGATTGCGGGAATAACCGAATCCGAATAAGTCTTTATGCTGCTCCATGTGCCGGATGCCGGCTCATTGCAAATCTCATAAAGGATGTTCGTTGAATCCTTGTATTTTGAAGACACGGTGCTGAAAAATGTCACAGCCTGAGATGTGTAGTCGGTGGGATTAAAATTGATTGCGTGCCAATCTACAATGACGTAAAGTCCCGCATCGGTTGCCAAATCTATTGCCGTGTAAAGCTCGTTTAAGAGAGCCGACTGCAAAGCTTCCCTGCTGCTGAAATTGTATGTGTCGTAGTTGCCCTCGAGGTAACCGTTCCAATCGTTAAAATAAAAAGCAAGTCTGATACAGTTCGCGCCCCAGTCCGCAAGTTCCGACATGTATGTTGCGTTCAGATAAGCGGGCATCTCGGCATTCGAATACAAATTCTGATACCAGTTAATACCATGTGTCGAAAGCCCTCTGAGCTGCACTTTCTCTCCGGAATCTTTCTCAACAAGATATTGTCCGGAAACTGCCAACGCCGGTAGGCTGCTTGCAGCCGAAGAAGTTTGCTGCCCCGGGAAAACGATTGTCGAAATAAGTAAGACCGATACGATTAGGACAGCAATGGATTTTTTAAGACGCATACAGAGTTTCCCCCTCGAAAACATTTTCCTAATTATAGTCCCCTCAAAAAGTATTTGACATACAATTTGCGAAAAAAAGGCCCGCCGAAGCGGACCTTTTTCGAATTTAATTTTCAGGCGTTTACTGACCTTTAACCACAAAAGGTCTTGCGGTGCTCATGGAACTGTCGGTGGTGCCCTTCGGCAGCAGCACAATTTCAATAGCCTCAAGGCGGTAACTGTAGCCTGTGGTTCCCGAGGTCTCACCGTTCTTCGCCCATCCGAGCCAGCCGAAATTCTGTGCGTGTACACGGTAGTAGACATCGTACTCCTCAGCCATCTGTCCGGTGAGTTTAATCTGTATTGCCTCAAGTCTCAGAGACCTGCCTGATGTGCCCGACATAGCGCCGTCGGAAACCCAATCCTGCCAGCCGATGTTCTGTACATGCGTTCTGTAGGTGATGCCGCCGGAGCAAGGCTTGTTGGCCAGAGAAATCTTAATGCCTTCAAGTCTCAAAGATTTACCGGAAGTGCCGGACATTATGCCCTCACCCATGAGCCCCTGCCAGCCGACGTTCTGTACATGTGTCTGGTAGCGGACGCGCGCAACGTGGTACGGCGTTGTAGTGGAGCCCGGTGCTGCGTCGCCCTTGTAGACGAGAACAATCTGAATGGACTCGAGTCTGTAGGAGTAGCCTGCGGTACCTGCGATCTCACCGTTCTTCGCCCAAGACAGCCACCCGAAATGCTGAGCGTGTACACGGTAGTAGATATCGTACTTATCGGCTGCGTCTCCGGTGAGCTCAATCTGTATTGCCTCGAGCCTCTTGGACTCGCCCGATGTACCGGATGCCTCGCCGTCGTACTTCCAGCCCTGCCAGCCGTATGTCTGAACGTGTGTCTTGTAGCGGATGCCGCCGGTGGTGCCGCTCAACTTGATGTTGATAGCCTCAAGTCTTAAGGACTCGCCCGTTGTACCCGCGGATTTTCCGTCGGACTTCCTATCCTGCCAACCGTAGTTCTGGACATGCGTTCTGTATGTTACGTGCGCGTCTGTGACATTCGTGGTCACCTCTGCCCCGGAAGATGTTTTCGATGTGGGCGTAGGTGTGGATGTTGTTGCCACAATCTTCTTTGTGGGTGTAGGTGTTGACGTTGCCGCAGACGCCTTGGTCGTAGGTGTGGCTGTGGGCGTTTTGTCTGCGTCGTAGACAATCGTGAAGTTTGTCCAGGGAGAGACATCGTAACCCGTCGCGTTAGAAGGTACGTGGAATGTGATGTTGTCCGAAGAAGACACGGCGAAATCGTCGCTCACCGTGGGGGCCTTGGAGGACATCAGGTACACATCCATGGTTCCTGCGTAATAGAACGAATTGTCGCTCAGGGAAGTGACGCTTGACGGAAGCCTTATCGTCGTGAGTTTGGAAGTGTTTGCAAAAGCAAAATCTCCTATGGACGTAAGGCCGCTTCCGTTAATCGTAAGAGAGGTCAGCGCGGAAGCGTTTCCGAAAGCACCTTCTTCAATGGTCGTAACGGACGCCGGAAGCGTCGCGCTTGTGAGGTTTTTGTTGTAGTAGAAAGCGTATGCTCCGATTGTGGTAACGCCCGAGGGAACCGAAAGGCTTGAGGAAATCGGGGCCGCGACCAAAGTCTTGCCGTCCTTTGTATAGATGACGTTATCCTTCGAATAGTAAGCGGTATTCGAAGAATCCACCGTAAGGGACTTCATCGCATATGTCTGCGCGAAAACACCCTGCCCGATGGAAGTGACTGAAGCCGGAATGTTAAGAGACGTCAGCGACGTGCATCCGGAGAATGCGTAGTTTCCGATTGTGGTCAGAGTCGACGGCAACGAAACCGTCTTCACCGCATCCCTGTCAAATCTGAAGGAATCGGAAATTCCCACAACCGTCTTGCCGTCGATGGTCGAGGGGATCGTGAGCGAATCGTATGTATCGTACTCCTCGTTGTACTGGTAAACGCTCACGCCGCCCGTTGTTGTTGTGTAACTGAAAAGCGATGTCTGAAGTTTGGCGTAGTACGATCTCGGAGCGGTTCCGGAATATCCGGCCTCGAGCATGTAGTAGTTGCCGTTGAGTTTAACCATGGCGTTCATGTGCCCGGATCCGGCGCCGGAATCCTTGTTGGCACTGCGGCTCCATGCGCTTATGTCGTATCCCATGTCCTCGAGCATCTCGCACTCTTTGATTATCGTCGATGTACTTGCCCAGCAGTCTCCTCCGCCGCAGCAGATCATGCCGGTGTATCCGGAATAACTTGCGCTGTAGTCAAAGCTTGCCGGGTATGCGGCAACATAGTTCATGAGTTCCTGATCCGTCATGGAAGACAGATCCTTAGCATTCAAATAGTTCTTAATCTGTTGCTCGGCATAGTATGTCGGATAGTCGACAACGTTTACGTTAACCGTATAAGTTTTGCTGTCCGCGACGACCTTTATAACAGTCGTCCCTGCGGTATAGGAAACTCTTGTCGCCGTTGCGTTCGAAGGAACCGTTCCTGAAGAATTGCTGTACCAAACGCCGCCACCTGTCGTATACCATGTTTTGCCCTTGGGTGTGATGAGACCCGAAGACGATACCGTGGCCGAAGACCCGGACGATACCGAGTAAGTCACGGACGATGCGCCGGTAACTTTAAGTTGGTACTCGTGAATAACCGAATCGTATCCGTCGTTGAAATCATCGGTTCCGTTGTCGGTATATGTGCTCGACGACACATAAATCGTAACATTCGTGGAATTGATGGATGCGGCTTCGATATTTCTGCCCGGGACGAAAATCACAAGGACTGCCAGAAAAACAGATAAAATCGAAAACCTGTTCAACAATTTATTTTTCATTGCTTAGGACCCCTCCTTCTTGCGATTTATTTAACAACGTAAGGTCTTGCGGTGCTCATGGAACTGTCCGTTGTGCCCTTCGGCAGCAGCACAATTTCAATAGCCTCAAGGCGGTAACTGTAGCCTGTGGTTCCCGAGGTCTCACCGTTCTTCGCCCA